>Ga0209777_10002039_pt1 | contig 27495 bp, 24 predicted proteins | sample FrelakmetHBP12HB_FD_187147 | JGI IMG/M metagenome (GOLD analysis project Ga0209777, IMG submission 187147) | Freshwater lake sediment microbial communities from the University of Notre Dame, USA, for methane emissions studies -HBP12 HB (SPAdes)... | ecosystem: Environmental > Aquatic >...
TATCAACGTGGAAAACAGATAATATAGGAGGTATAACTAATGATGATCAAATTCAATTACCTCTTGAATCAGATGGAACTTATGATTTTATAGTTGAGTGGGGAGATGGTAATACAAATCATATTACAACTTACGATCAACCAGAAGTAATTCATACGTATGATTCTACAGGAACTTATGTTGTTATCATATCTGGAACTATTATAGGATTTAATTTTAATAGTAATCCTGGTGATTCTGGTAAGATTATAGATATTAGTCAGTGGGGAAATATAAATCTTGGAGTTCCTGGTAATGGTTCGTACTTTGCTGAATGTTCAAATCTTATTATTAGCGCGATCGATAATTTAGATTTGACTGGCACCATAAGTATAGATGAAATATTTATGGATATTGGTGGAATTACTGGTGATATTAGAGGGTGGAATACTTCTAATGTTATATCTATGACAGCACCATTTGAAGATATGAATGATAGGTTTAATCAAGATATTAGCGGATGGGATACTACAAGTGTTATACGAATGGATTTCTTATTTGCTGGAACTTCTTTTGATTACGATATTAGTAGTTGGAATGTAAGTAATGTAACTAAATTAGATGGTATGTTCGCAGACTCTACCTTTAATCAACCAATCGGTGGATGGGTATTTAATCCTTCTGTTACTGATTTTAGTGGAATGTTTGCATATGATTCTTATTTTAATCAAGATATTAGTGGATGGGATATTTCAAAAATTACTAATTTAGAAGTAATGTTTAGTGGAGCTACTTCTTTTAATCAAGATATTAGTGGTTGGGACACGACAAGTGTTACTAATATGTCGTATATGTTTAGTGGAGCTACTTCTTTTAATCAAGATATTACTGGATGGGACACTACAGGTGTTACTAATATGTCGCATATGTTTAATGGAGCTACTTCTTTTAATCAAGATATTAGTAAATGGAATTATTCTAGCATAACTGATATGTCAGAGATGTTAACTAATTCAGGATTTTCTTCTTCTAATTATGATAAATTATTAAATTCTTTGGCAGCAACAGTAACTAAATATAATGTTATATTAGGAGCTGGATCAATTCAATACACAGATGTTGGTCTAGCTGGTAGAAATATTTTAACTAGTTTTTATGGATGGACTATAAGTGATGGTGGACATATAGATTCTAGCAGTTTTGCTTCAACGTGGAAAACAGATAATTCTTCTGCTCCATTCCATCTTACTGATCATCAAATTCAATTACCATTAAGACCAGATGGAACTTATGATTTTATTGTTGAATGGGGTGATAGTTCTTCTGATCACATTACAGTTTATAATCAACCAGAGGTAACTCATACTTATACTAACGTTGGTACATACAGAATTATTATAACTGGAACTATTATAGGATTCTATATTACTTCTTATTGGGGACATCCTCTTAAGTTATTAGAAATTAGTCAATGGGGTTCTTTAAAATTCTTAGACACTGGAAATTATTTTTCTGGGTGTTCCAATTTGAATGTTAGCGCTAGTGATAATATAGATTTGGCTGGTACAAATGATATAAGCTCAATGTTTTCTCACATCCGTTCTATTACTGGTGATATTAGTGGTTGGAATACTTCTGGAATTACACGTATGCTTCAAGTATTTTCGACCATGACCAATCCGTTTAATCAAGATATAAGTGGATGGGACATTAGTAATGTAAAATACATGAATGGATTTCTTTATGAAAATGGTACAGGTCTTTCTACAACTAATTATGATAAATTATTAATTTCTTGGGCGAATGAAAATGTTCAACTTAGTGTTACATTTGATGCAAGTGGTAGTAAATATACTGATGCAGGATCAGCAGGTAAAGATATATTAGTTAATACTTATGGGTGGACAATAACAGACGGAGGGCATGTATAATGAAAGATTTAAAAGCTAAAGAAAAAACATGGTGGATTGCTCATAATAATAAAGATATATTTCATTATGGAATAGTCGAGAGAGGAAATGAAGTTACAACAGGACAACCAGAATTAGAAACATTTACCGATGAAACTTCATGGAGAGCTAGAGCAACAGCGTTAGGATTTGAAATTAAAGATCAACCAGATAAACCAGTTCCTGGTGTGTTACCAAAACCAACTCCAGTTGTTATTAAACCAGTTGGACCTGTTATTATTGGAAAACATTAAAAATAAAAGGTAGATATGAAATTAAATCAAAATCAAGTAAATGATCTATATTTTGATACAGTATTGGAAGCTGAAGCTGCTGGTAGGAAGAATGAGATTTGTTATGTAGCAGAAACTCAGACTTTATACTATTATGTAATAAATGGTGGCTCTTATACCGTAGATCATATAACTATATTGGATACTAAGAATGGTGGAGATACCAGATGGGTTGCGAGAAGATCTGATGGAACTTCTGGAACAAGTGGATCTTCTGGTGAAACTGGTAGTTCTGGTTCAAGTGGAATACCAGGAACATCTGGAACAAGTGGAAGTTCAGGAACAGATGGATCATCAGGAAGTAGCGGAATAGATGGAACAAGTGGTAGTTCTGGAACAGATGGTTCAAGTGGTAGTTCTGGAACTGATGGAAGTAGTGGAACAAGTGGTATTTCTGTACCATTATTTTATGATGATTTTGAAGATGGAAACGTTTTTGGTGGTCAATTTGATGTTACTTTAGAAAACACATATGATCCAGGAAATGGACAAGGTGGTTCTAATCGTTATCTTACTGTAACCAGTATTAGTGATAGCTCTAACAAAATAGCATATACTCAGTATAATGTTGATCTTTATGCTGGACAAATTTTTAGAATGACAGGTTATGCTAAAAACGGAACTGTTTCTGGAGCTTCTGTTCGAATGGTTGCAGAAGGAAGTTTTGGATCAATAAATGTTGGAAATCTTGTAACCACTAATGGAACATGGCAACTAATAGGTGGTGAATTTACACTTCCTAAATCTTGTAATAGTGTTCTAATTTGTTTTAATTGGTATTCTGAAGAAAGTAGTGGAACTATTTTATTAGATACAGTTACTTTCACAGTTTCTGGAATATCAGGAACATCTGGTAGTTCTGGAACATCTGGAACAAATGGGTCTAGTGGAACTTCTGGGTCACATGGAACGTCTGGAACTAGCGGATCTTCTGGTAGTTCTGGAACATCTGGATCTTCTGGTAGTAGTGGAAGTTCGGGATCTAGCGGTCTTGGTGGAACGTATGATATACCATTTACTAATAGTGATTTAGTTGCTGGTGTATTAACTATAAATCATAATTTTAATTATAGGTATGTATCAGTAGTTATTTCTGATAATAATAATATTGTTATTCTACCTGATAATGTTACTTTAACTAGTGTAAATACTTCTACTGTTGACTTAAGTAGTTTTTCACCAATTTCTGGAACTTGGAATGCAATGGTGGCTTATGGTTTTGGACAAATGGGTAGTACTACTTCTGGAACTAGTGGAGATGGGACGTCAGGAACTAGTGGAACAGCAGGGACTTCTGGAACTGGAGTAACTAGCGGAACTTCTGGAACGAATGGATCTAGTGGAAGTTCCGGATCTAGTGGAACTAGCGGAACTACTGGGTCACATGGAACATCCGGATCTAGTGGATCGTCAGGATCTAGTGGAAGTTCAGGATCTAGTGGAACAGATGGATCAAGTGGGACTAGTGGTAGCTCTGGAAAATCTGGAACTAGTGGTAGTTCTGGAAGATCTGGTTCAAGTGGTTCAGGAGGGTCTTCTGGTACATCTGGTACATCTGGTCCAGCAGGAACAAGTGGTAGTTCTGGATCATCTGGTCCAGCAGGAACAAGCGGTAGTTCTGGATCTTCTAGTACTAGTGGAACATCCGGATCAACTGGTGCTGGTGGAACAAGTGGAACATCTCCTACTTTGACAGCACCTGGTACAATAGGTGGAACTACACCAGGTGTATTCTATGGATTAATGAAAGAAATATATAAGACCGCAAGTGATGATAGTCCATTAACTGCATTACAATGTTCAAAAACTATTGTAAGTAATTATGGAATGACAGACGATGATTGTGTTATAGCATTACCTGCAGCTGCAGAAGGATTGGCGTTTATATGTATTCTTCCTGCAGTTCGAGCAAGATATTTTAAATTTCAAGCTGGTGCAAGTGATAAAATATATTTAAGTGGCGTAGCAGGATCTGATAACGCATATGTGGGAGTTGCATCTGGATATGCAACTGGTTCTGCATGTCAGATGTTTACGTTTAAAGCAAGTGATGGCGGATTTGATTGGTTTTGTTTACCAATCTTTGGAACATGGGTAGTAAGTTAAAAAATAATATTAAAAAGGAGGAAGAAAGTTATGCCAATTATTAAACCACCTCCAGGACCAATAGGACCACCTGGTCCAGCGGGGGCCTCCTTATACGCAAGATGATCTTGATATAATGCAAGCGTGTCGTGATGCGATTGATTCTCATAGAGCATTTAATGAAGCAAGGATTACTGCTATTTCTTCAAGTAGTACTATTCAAGCAGCTAAACAATCGTTATGGAATGCTACAGTAGGTGGTATTAAAACAGGAAAGGGTGGAGTAATTATACTTCCTCCACCTGAACCTAACTGGTCTATTTATAGTAGTACTCAAGTAAGTCAAGATGAAATTAAAGATGCTTTAGAAGACGATAGAACTCAAGCGACTGTTGATATGTATCAAGTATTTGCAGACAATGGATTTGTAGACGAGAATGGTAATGGGAGTTTATTCGTCTTCAAAGAGTGGCATGATAGTATGGTTCTTACTATTTGTAAAGCATGTTATCCTGGGGAAGGAACATGTGATTGGTGTGGGCAAACTGCATTTATAGATCAACCGTGCTTATCTGCTCCAGATGTTATTTCTGCTATTTCAGAATTAAATTGCAGACATACAGAAATAATGAATGGTACTTGGGAAATTGATGATATGGTTTATCTAATTGGAATGAGTAGAATAAAAAGTCAGGATCCAGCACTTACAGAAGTAATTGATGGAATTGTTCGTCCTATATCTATATGCCCTGAGGGTCATGGATTTCACATTCTACAAGATGAAGTTACAGAACCACCAATTGATTTATTTTTTTGGACGGGGTTTTAAATGGCTATTTTTTATGGAAGACCTAATTATGATAATACTATAAGTTTATCAGCCAATCCAATTACTTCTGTTACAATGAATACAATGTCTAATGATTATCTTAGATATGTTTTTCCTGGTTTTGTACCAATAAAAGGAATTAGACTTTATGGAACTACAGGAGGTTCTTTCGTTATTCAGGGTAGTAATAATGAAACTCTTTGGACTACTTTGTTATCATTTGCGACTGCTGACGCAGGTCCAGTACTTGATCTTCCTTTCGGAACTACTTATACGTATTATGATTACCAAATTATGATACCTAGTGGTGGTGCTGTTATAGTAGAAATGCAATATATGCCTGATGGTGGTACTAAATATCAACAATTTACAGGGGGAACCCCTTATACCACAGGAGGTGCTAATGCTTCTCTTGGTTTTGACAATATTAGTTTAAATTATGGAGTTATTGACGAAGTTACTTTGGATGAGAGTGATTATGTGTGGAGAAATGGTTCCGGAGTTTATGGAGCAGCAACATCCGCCGATACATACAATTTTACTCAACAGAGTAACCCAAATCTTGGTACTATTAATTCAATAACAATTAACGGATATGGAAAATTAATTAAAAACGGGAGTTCCACTTATGATTCAGCTATGGGTTTCGTTGTAAATGGTACTAGTGTTGCTTATTTTACTTTAACTGCAACCGATACTTTATATAGTGCTACAATTCCGCCTAGTGTTGTTGCTCATACTTGGACTGCTTATAATTCTTTAATAGCTACATTGTCGTTGTCTTGTTGGGGTGACTCAGGAGCGAAGAATTGTACAAATTCTTATTGTTATCAATTTTGGATAGAGGTCGATTATAGTCCAAATATAGTTCCATCAGTAATACTTTTTTAAAATATAAATATAAAGAGGTTAAAAATGAATACAGGAAAATTAACAGTAAATGGGGTTCTAGGAGATAGAGGGACAGCACCGGTTACATCTTTTATTGGTACTGCTTCTAGATCAGGATATGATTTAATTTTTTCAGATGCTTCTGACGCCATTTTAGCTGGGTATGACACAACTAATCCTGTACTTGGAACCAAAGTTGTTCTATCTTCTAATACGATGTATATTATATCATGGAGTAATTCTACAACAGCAGTTGTTGATATATCTGGTACAATAGGTAGTTCTACTCCAACATCAGTTCAAGCACCAATATCATTCTCAGTTGACTCAAATGGTGTTTTAGTAAATGCTATTTTTGCTGATGGAAATATTTATAATAATAATACAAACTTAGATTCTTTAAATAGTATTCAATTTGATACAACTCCAGTTTCTGGAACTCATACTGAAGGTAAAATATTCTGGGATGAAAACTTTCATACATTAGCAATAAATATGCCTAATGATGTTACTCTTCAAACTGGTCAGGAAGATTTAAGATACGTTTATAATAATACTGGATCAACTATTAATAATGGGGAAGCAGTTTATACTAATGGAGTTTATTCATCTAGTGACCCACATGTTGCTACAGTTGCATTAGCAAAAGCTAATAATAGCAGTACTTCTTCTGTTTTAGGTCTTGCTACTCAAGATATTCCAACTAGTAATTATGGTTATGTTTGTGTTAGAGGACATGTAAATGATTTAAACACAAATGAAATTGGTAGATCTTTTTTACAGACACAAGATATGTTTTTCTCATCTAGGGTTGGTGGTACTACTGGTAACTCTTATACAGTTACAATAATTCAAACAGGTGGTGCTCTATCATATACAGAATCAACACCAGGAAATATTGTTATAGATCTTGGCGCTGGTACTCCATCAACAACAGATATTGTTACATTAATGATGACAACAACTCCATCTGCTACAATTAAAGTAAAAGCGACAGCAGTAAGTAATCCAACGACTCATTCTATTCAATCATTGGCAAATGGTGTTAATACTACGGTTGGAGATACTTTATATTTAAGTGCAGCGGATGCTGGATTCTTAACCGCAGTTGTTCAATCTCCACCTAACTTGAAATCTAGAGTGGGAAGACTTATTACTAAGTCAGATACAGCTGGTACTATAAATGTTAGAATTATAGATACCCCTAGGATTGAAGATATTTCTAACATGAAGATAACATCTGCTGTAGATGGTGATATAATTGTTTATGATTATACTACAAGTTCCTGGAAAAATGTACCAAATAATCTTCCAACTTATGATTTAGTATCTGAGATTAAAGTATTAAATGGAGTTCAAAATAATATAGTTGTTTGTAATGAAACAAGTACAATGTATAGATTCGTAACAAATGGAACTTCTCCAGTAAATTACGGAACACCTGATGATATGTATGTAACAATTACTGGAGATGGCGGAAATACCAGATGGGTTGGTATTACTGGACTTTATTGTTGGGCTGAAAAAAGTGGGACATTTATTACTAATAAATTAATAGTTGGAACTGATACATCAACGACAACTATTAGTGGGCCAACAACTCTAGGTAATGTTACTACAAGTATTGTTGGTATAAATGTAACAGGTGGTAATCAAGAATTAACACTTCCCGAAGTTGGTGATGCAACGCAAGGTCAATTATTATACATTGGTGTTGTTAATACTAGTTCTTACTCTGCAATATTACAAACAACTAATACTAATCTTACTCACTCTTATTATATAACTCCAGCTACAATGGTGTCGTTTACATTTGGAAGAACTAAATGGCATTTGATGGGTGGAAAAAATGCAATTACTCAACTTGATCAACTAGATGGACCAACATTTAAAACTACTCAAGATTGGAATAATATAGTTCAATCATCAGGACATATAACTGGTGGTATTTGTACTGACGATGGTTCTGGTGGTGTAAATTATACAGATATTACAGCAATATCTAAAGTATCAGATTCCGATATAGGTGGAAATGCATTCATAAATCTAACTGGAGGTAATGTTCCTGAAGGAACTTATCCTAACGGTCTTGAGGATGGAATTAACTATATTTATCTTGATTGGAATGACGGATTTCCTATAATTCAAGTTTGTGCGGATAGAACTACTTTAAATAGAACTACTCAATTTATTATATCACAATTATTTAAAGATGGTAATGATTTAGAAATTATTAATCTTGAATCAAGAATATCTAATTTATCTGCAAAAGTTGTTAATCGACTTATAGAAGTAAATGGTGTTGCAAGAGTATCAGGAGCTGATGTTACAGAAAATGTAACCAGATGTTTAGTATCAACTGAAGGAGTAATGTATTATGGTTTAGAAAGAATAGTTACACCAGGAAGAGATACTTCTGTAAGTGATACTTTTAATTTATATTTTAGAAATGGAACTGGTGGTTGGAATACTATTTTTAATGAGACAGTTATAGATAATTTAAGATATGATAATGATGCTATTCCTGTTGCTGTTGGTTCTGGTATAAATATTGCGTGGCAATTCTACATGGTTGTAAATAACGCTGCTGTAGTTGATGTTGGTGATGGAGCTGTACAGATACCTTGTACTGGACATCCATTTCATAAAGATGATATTGTAACACTATCTGGTACTGTTCATTACGATGGAACTTATACTTTATTAGATTGTGCTGTTAATAGTTTTAATATAACTCATTCTTATTCTGCAGAGACACTAGCTGGAACAGAGCGTGCAACAGGTTTAATAATTGTAGCTACAAATGCAGTTCATGGATTAGCAACTGATGATTATGTTACTATTTCTGGGTCTACAGTAGCCGATGGTAATTGGAAAATAAGTGTTAGAAGCACAACAGAATTTACATTAAATCATTCGGTGTATACTAGTAATTCTAGTGCTGGTACTGTAAATCATTTACCTCTTTCAAATATAACTTCTGATTCTTCTCATTATGGAGTATTTTGGGTATTCGTTTGTACTCAAGGTGATTTATATGTAGTATATGGAGAGGGTAATTATAATATATCAGATGCATTAACAGCAAAACTTCCTGTTAGTTTACCTCCTTATATGTCATTTAATACAGTTCCAGCAGCAAAGATAATAGTTAATCCTACACTAACTAACTTTTATTCAGTAACTTCTTTATATACTGTTCCGGTGGGTGTTACTCCTCCAACATTACATAATAGTTTATCTGGTTTAAATGTTGGCGATTATAAACATTTAACTGCAGCTGAGTATTCATTAGTCGCTGATGCTGGAAGTATTACAACATCTGCACAATATAGTTTAGCACAATTTGTAGCAAATCCAACTGGTAAAGTATTAGCAGGTAGAGTATTACATGGTTCTACTTATGATGCTGGAGTAGTAGTTGCACCTCAAACATTATCATCAGGTAGAACTTATACAGTTCCTGATGCAGGAGCGAATTCTAGCTTTGTAATGACAGAGGGAGCACAAAATATTAATGGAGTTAAATATACTCCAAATGGTATCAAAATTCCTTTCATATATCCTAATACAGATAGTTCAACAGCTGTTGAGATAAGAAAAGCAGACGGTTCAACTCCTGTTATAAGTATTGACACAACTGATAATGTTTTAAATATTCATGGTGTTGGAGCATCTACTATAGTTCATACAGAACTTACTATGGTTAATGCTTATGATACTAGAAATGATTATCTACAAATGATACTTCAAAATTTAAGTAATGGTGATAGTGCTGAAACTGCTTTTGTAGCAACTGCTGATAATGGGAACGATACTTCACATTTTGTAGCAATGGGTATTCATGGATCTGGATTTACTGGTGGTAGCTTCTTTCCTGGTGGTTGGACTATTAGTGGTCCTGATGATAGTTATTTATTTGCATCAGATGGTGAACTTGCAATAGGAACAACTAATAATAGTACTAAGAAAGCTATTAGATTCTTTACTGGTAATCCATTAGTAGCAAATCAAAAGGGTATGATTACAGGAGATGGTGATTGGTCTAATGGAGCTCATACTCCAACTGCTGGGTTACATCTTAAAGCTGGTTCAGGAACTGTTGGTGGAGCACCTCTAAAATTTGAATCAGGTTCTGTTCTTTCAACTCCAGAAAATGGAACTGTTGAGTATGATGGAAATTATTTTTATGCAACAGTTAGTGGAGAAAGATATAATTTGACTGTAAATAATACTTCTGGTACTTCTGGAATAAATGGAACTAGTGGAACGTCAGGAATAAATGGTACTTCTGGAACATCAGGAAGTTCAGGTTCTTCTGGAACAGATGGATCTAGTGGAACATCAGGAAGTTCAGGTTCTTCTGGAACAGATGGATCTTCTGGGTCTAGCGGAAGTTCTGGTACAGATGGATCAAGTGGAACATCAGGAAGCAGCGGAACTGGAGGAAGTTCAGGATCTACGGGAACAGGAGGAACATCTGGAAGTAGTGGAACATCTGGAAGTAGTGGAACATCTGGAAGTTCTGGAACTAGTGGAGCATCTGGAAGTTCTGGATCTACAGGAACTGGAGGAACATCTGGAAGTTCTGGAACTAGTGGTTCTACTGGTACTGGAGGAAGTAGTGGAACTAGCGGATCTACAGGAACTGGAGGAAGTTCCGGAACATCTGGATCAAGTGGAACATCTGGAAGTTCAGGATCTACAGGAACCGGAGGAACAAGCGGATCTTCGGGAACAAGAGGAACTAGTGGAACATCTGGAAGTTCTGGATCTACAGGAACTGGAGGAACGTCAGGAAGTAGTGGAACTAGCGGATCTACGGGAACAGGAGGAACATCTGGAAGTAGTGGATCTAGTGGTACAGATGGATCTAGTGGTACTTCTGGAACAAAAGGAACCTCTGGATCTTCTGGAACATCTGGAAGTAGTGGATCTACAGGAACTGGAGGAACATCTGGAAGTTCTGGATCTACAGGAACTGGAGGAACATCTGGAAGTAGCGGAACCAGTGGATCTACAGGAACCGGTGGTAGTAGCGGAACATCAGGAATTAATGGTAGTTCTGGAACTAGTGGAATAAATGGAAGTAGTGGAACATCAGGAATTAATGGTAGTTCTGGAACATCTGGATCAAGTGGTGTTAATCCAACAGGAGCATTATTAGATACTGGATCTGTAACAGGAGCTACAGCTCAAGCTCAAATATTTACTACTGGTGTGAAAACTAGTAATATATTTCCACCAACAGATGGAACAACTGCTTTCCAAGTTAGAAAATCTGATGGATCTACATCTGTTATAAATGTAGATACTACTAATAGTAAAGTATTTATTGGAGGGAATACAGCACCAACTGCTAATTTACATATTGCTGCTGGTTCAAATTCTGCAGGAACTGCTCCAATTAAATTAACATCTGGTCCAGTAAATGGTACACCAGAAGCTGGAACTATTGAGTATAATGGTGATTATTATATAACACTGTCTAATGGTACTAGAAAAACAATCACAGGAACTCTATATACAGATACTTCAGATCATTCAGGAACGTCAGCTACTACTGAACAAACTCTTGCTACTTATACTCTTCCAGCTAGTACTTTAGATGTTAATAATGAGTTTATAGAAGTAGATTCAGTCATAAGTGTAACTGGAGCTGGGAATACAACATTAAGAGCGTATTTTGGAGCTACTGCGATATATGCATCTACTGCTGCAAATTTAAATGGTTATACAGTAAGAATTCAATCAAGAATTTATAGAACTGGAGCAGCAACTCAAAGAGCAGTAACTAATGTGGATGCATCAGGAACCGCAATTACAGTATTAGCTTCTTATACAACACCAGCAGAAACATTATCGGGAACTGTTGTAGTGAGAATTACTGGTCAAAACGCAAATGATGGAACTAGATATACTCAAAGAGCGTTTGAAGTACGTCATTATTCTGCACCTGCATAATTTAGAATAAAAATATGTAAGAGGTTAATTTATGAGTTTTTCTGGTGGGTTACCTGGATGGTCTTATAGAAAATCAGTAACTATTTCAAGAGCATCTGGAGCGGTTACAAATTATCAACTACAAATCTTAATAGGTGAGTCTTCTGGATCAGTTGGATATAATGTTCATTGTGAAGGTCATATTTTATCTAGTTTTAATGATTTAAGATTTACTACATCTGATGGTTTAACTTTATTAGATTATTGGATTGAAGATACTGCAACTACAGGAACTACACCAAATCAACTTTTTACTGTATGGGTAGAGTTTGATTCTATTGGAACTGGCGACACTACCTTCTATATGTATTATGGAAATTCTGGAGCATCTGCATATAGTAATGGTGATAATACTTTTGTATTACACGATCATTTTCCTGGCACAAATTATGATTCAACTAAATGGGATTTTGCTGGTACCAATCCTACACATTATAATTTAAGCGTATCTTCTTCAAAATTAAATATGCAATTACATGACATAACAGCAGGTGTATATGCAGGATGTGGTTTAGTTTCAAAAACTAATTTACCTTCCGAAAACTATTCAGTTGAAACTTATATGTATAAACCTATTGGTGGTGCTGCAGGTCAACTAGGATTTTTGTTAGGTCTAACATCAAAATCTTTTCAAGATACTGGATATTATGGAGAATGGGATAATTACTCTGGTTTATCATTAGGTGCTTATTCTAGTCAAAATACATATGCTTATGCTTTTTATAATCAAAGTTATACTGCAGGAATCTCAACAAATTTTTATAGTAATTGGATTAGAATATGGGCGCATATAGATAATACTAATCATCATGTTTATGGTGATGTTAATCTTAATGGAACAGATTATACATTAAATTACACTGGTTCTCCTGGTGCGTTATCAGCTCGGTATCCATGTGTTCATTTGGGAGATGGATATTATGCAGCTGCCAATATGACCGCTTATTGTGATTGGTTTTTTGTCAGAAGATGGGAATTAACAGAACCTACATTTGGTGTTTGGAGTTCTGAAGATTCTGTTGTATCAGGAACTTCTGCAATAGTTGTAACTAATAATTGGAATAATGTTATGGATATGGACGTTGCTGTTAGTGGAATTGAACAACCAGCTGAAGAAGCATATATAGTTGTAAATGGAGTTTGGCAACAATGGTGGCCACCTCCAGTTTAAGAATCTTACTTTAAAGCTTAGAACAATAATAAAATGTTATAGAGAAAGGATTTTAGATGAAAACTGCTCCTGCTGGAGGAATGAGTGTTGAAGGTAAGGAATTTGAAAAAGCTATAAGTAATATTATTAAAGAAAGAAGACCAACAAGAATTATAGAAACAGGAACTTATCTTGGCACAGGAACTACTTTAATTATAGCTAAAGAATTAGAAAAACTAAATTCTTATTATCAATTTTTTACAATTGAAGTTAATCCTTATAGTGCTAATATTGCTATTAATAATTTAAGAAATTTTCCAAAAATATCAGTTTGTAATGGATTTTCTATTCCTAAAATTTTAGTTCCTACACTACATGATATTAGAAAACTTCTTAATGAATTAAAAGATGAAGATATTTATGTTGATTTTCAAGAACATGAAAGAGAAGATTGTTATATAAGAGAAACAAATTATAATGTTCCTGATGATTTTTTAAGAATATGTTTAAGATTTATGGGTTATAGTGCTGATATGGTTGTTCTTGATAGTGGTGGTCATATTGGATTTATTGAATTTAACTATGTTTTATCATTATTAAAAAGTTCTTGTATTTTTGTTTTAGATGATGTTTATCATGTAAAACATTATCAAAATTTAAAGTTAATACAATCAGATCCACGGTTTAATATTTTAACACTATCTAAAGAAAAATTTGGATTTTGTATAGTTGAATATAATTATGAAAGAAAATAAAATACATGTAATTGGTGATAGTCATATAATGTTATTTACTGGACAGAGGTGTCCGTATTTATTAAAGATACCAATTGATATTGTTTATCCACATCCTTATGATTTATATAAAGAATTTGATACATATTTTTGTGTTTTATTAAGAGCATTTCATTTAATGTATCCTGAGCAATTACCTCAAGCTTCAAATTTTTTTAACATATTAAATAATAGACCAGTTGGAGATACAATACTTATTGTAGTTGGTGAAATAGATTGTAGAGCACCATTAGTTAATTTGGTTAGAAAAGGATTATCACCAATGAAAGATGCTGTTGAAAAATGTATTGAACGTTATATGACTGGAGTTAATAGAGTAAAAGAACTAGGATACAATCCTATTTTATTTTCTCCTACTCCAAATCAATATGTAACAGAAGATAGACATGAAATAATAGCTTCTGCTATAGGAATACCAAAAGACTTAACTGTAAAAGATTGGTTTGATTTAAAAAATGAAGCTGTAATATATTTTAATAAAATTTTAAATCAAACAAATTATCCAGTTGTATCATTAATTGATTGGATATTTAAAGAAAATATTCAATATGATAGTTCATATTGGGGAGACCTTATTCATTTAGGAGAAAAAGTTTGGTGTCAGTTACCAAAAGAATTTGAAAAAATTGGTATAAATTTAACCTTAGAAAAATATAATGTTGAAAGGAGAAGTTAATGTTTGACAAAGTGAATTTTATTTTTAATGGAAGTGAAACTACTGGGTATGGACAACATGCTAAATATTTTGGAGAAGCTTTAAAAAAATTATTAATTGATCAAAAAGAAGGTAACGAATGTAATATTATATTAAGTACTGTAAATTCCCCTGATTTTTATAAACCTTATAATGGGACAACAATAGCATTTTGTGTATGGGAATCTACTTTATTTCCAGATGATTTCTTTAAACAATTATTAACTTTTGATCAGTTATGGGTTCCTTCTGAATGGCAAAAAGATTGTGCTATTAAACAAGGATTTCCAAAAGATAGAGTTAAAGTTATTCCTGAAGGTGTAGATGGAGATTTATATAAACCTTTTAAACATGATTATCCAGATAGAGGGTTTGAATTTCTACATATTGGAAAATGGGAAGATAGAAAATCTTCAAAAGAGATTGTAGAAACTTTCTTAAAAACTTTTCCTAAAGAAGAATATCCAGAAGTAAGATTAATACTTTCTATTGATAATCCATTTCCAGTGGATGGAATGACTTCAACAGAAGAACGTTTTCAAAAATATGGTTTTAATGATGAAAGATTAATAAGAATTCCATATATAGATAAAAAAGATTATGTTAAAAATTTACAATTTGCGAATTGTTTTGTTACATGCGCAAGAGCTGAAGGATGGAATCTTCCATTAATAGAAGCAATGTCTTGCGGAACACCTTCTATTTGTTCTGGTTATGGAGCTCAACTTGATTTTCATGATGTTCCTGAATTACAAGTAAAGATAAAAGAACATAAAAAACCCGTTAATGTTTATAATATGCCAGATTGTCCTGGAACTTGGGCTGAACCAGATTATGATAATTTGGGATTAGTTATGCAGGAAGTATATCATAAACATGCATATTACAAAACTTTGTTTCTTAAGAAACGAGATAACTTTGTAAAGAAGTGGTCTTGGGAAAATGCTGCTAGAACTGCGTATCATGAACTAGAAATACTTTCTAAAAATATTCCAAAGAAAGAAAGTCATGTTTCTTTTAGTTATAATTTTATTAAGGGATCTTTTCTCGAAATAAAAGGGAACAGTAATTCTATATTTTATGTTTCATTTAAAGATATAGATACTGGAGATGTTTTATATTCTTCAAATATAAAATGTAATAATTGGACAAAATATAGTGGTGAATATTTTAGAAATGTATTAATTACTGTTACTGAAAATAATAAAACAGTTTTTCAACATTCTTATAATGCTAAAGATAAACGAGTTTTTATTAATTTTGAATCTAAATCTCTTGGGGATACTATTGCTTGGATTCCGTATTGTGAAGAGTTTAGAAAGAAACACCAATGTAAAGTTATAGTATCTTGTTGGCACTCTTATTTATTTGAAAAAGTATATCCTGAAATAGAATTTGTAAAACCAGGAGCTGTTGTTCCTAATATTTATGCTCAATATTCTATTGGTGTATATTTTGATGGTAGAGAATATAAGAATCCTAGAGATTGGCGGACTATTCCTTTGCAAAGAGTATCAAGTGATATTTTAGGTTTAGAGTTTAAAGAAATTAAACCAGAAGTAGATGTAAGTAATGCATATATTTCTACTATAAAAAGACCAAAGAAATATATTTGTATTTCTGAATTTTCAACAGCAGAGTGCAAACATTGGCATTATCCTAACGCTTGGCAAATACTTTCAGATGAATTTATGAAAATGGGATATAACGTGGTTTCTATTAGTAAAGAATCATCAGGTTTAAAAAATATTATAAAATGTAATGGAAATCATATGGATACAACAATGGGTCTAATTGGTGGATGTGAATTTTTTGTTGGTGTTGGTTCTGGGTTAGCGTGGTTAGCTTGGGCTATGGGAAAACCAACTGTTGTTATATCAGGATTTTCAGAACCATTTGTAGAATTTACTACTAATATTACTAGAATTACTGGTAAGGGAGATTGTACTGGGTGTGATAATGATATATTTATTCCAAACAGATCATGGGATGAAGGATGTTTTCATAATAAAGATTTTTCTTGTACAAGACTAATAACTCCAGAAGAAGTTATAGAACAAATTCCTTATCTTAAAAAAGATAGAACTTTAGATTTTACAACTGCTCCAATTATGAGATATTCTAGGAGACAGACAAGTTTTAAAAAGTATTTGGATTTAATACATAATTTTGAGAATCCTAATTTAATTGAAATAGGGACTGTAAGAAGAGTACCAACAGATCCAGATTTACCAGGAGATGGAAATTCAACTTCAATTTTTGCTTGGTATGTAAAGAATTATGATGGTCATATTACAGCGGTAGATATATCACAAGAAAGTATTAATAATTGTATTACAACTTTAAATTCTCAAGGATTAATGAATAAAAATATAGAACTTCTTTGTACTGATGGAATTGAATTTATAAAAAATTATGATAAAACAATTAATGGTATTTATATTGACGGGTTTGATTGGAGCCCAGATGATGCAGAGAAGCGGAAAGCATCAGAAGAATTTCATTTAGAAGCATTTAAATATGCAGATATGATTTTAGTATCAGGTGGAGTTGTTATGTTTGATGATTGTCTTGATTCTTCTTTTACTGGTAAGGGAAGATTAGCAATTCCTTATGCGCTAAGTACTGGTAATTATGAATTAGTTTATAGAGATTATCAAGTTATTCTAAAGAAAATTAAATAATCTAAACCGGTTAATATAAAGAACAAATAAGAAAAGACTAAAGGAATATGGATGAATATTTTGTCATTTTTTACTGATGGAGGTTTTCCAAAAGAGGGTCTAGAACCAATTATTAAAGTAATTGATGTATCTACTGGTAATCCGTTAGTTAGTTGGGAAACAATGACTGAAATTAGTGATGGATGGTATAAATATAATTTCATGGCTTATGATTATACAAAAGAATATGTAGTTGTATGTGATGGTGGATCAGCTTTATCAGATAGTGAAAGGTTTAATGAGGCTGCAAAAGATAATTCAAATCTTGATAATAGTAAAGTAGTTTGGGATGATTCTCCAATATATCATCAAATACCAGGAACTTTTGGAAAAATTGTTCAGGAAAATAGTGATAATTTAAAGAGGGCGTTAGGGTTAATTCATGAGAACATATATATAGATGAACCAGTATATGATGAAAATAATAATTTAGTAAGTGCTAGAGTTAGAATATATTCAGATCCATATAGTGTTGGAACAAGTAATGATGTAATAGGAACTTATTTAATTAATTCAACTGGAGATGGAGCAGGTAAATTTACAAATTGGAGTCAAATAAGATATGAGTAGTATATGTATAGCAACTATGGGAATGTTTTGTAGTGGGGTTGGTGGAGGAGGAACTGGGAAAAATATTGGTGGTGGTGTTCTTATGGTTGAAGAGAAAAAAACTAAACTCGGAATTAGAGTAATTTCTGTGAAATCAAAAGATATAACAAATAAAAGTATTATTGAAGTTACTTCAATAAGTTCGGGAGATTAATTTATGATTGAAATAAGTAATAATAAAGAAAAAGATATTATTTTTGAAATACAATTATCAGGAATTACTCCACAGGATTTAACTGGATATTTTAGAATGGATATAGACGGTATAGAATATGGATTTAAAGGTGAAATTTCAGAAAATTCTATAACTGTATTTGTTCCTTCTTTAAAGAATATAATTCATAGACCATTACGTGAAGGGGAAAAAATTAAATCTAAGTTAGAAGTTTTTGGAAATGAACACTATTCTTTAGCTTGGAATGATAGTGTTGTAATTAAATCTTCAATAATGGTAGAAGCTAAAGTTGTTGAAAATAAAAATAGTATTCATGGGAAGAAACCTCAAATAAAAGCTTCAGTATTTTCAGAAGATAAGAAAGTAATTAGAAGTCCTAATAAAGTTGAAGCACCTGTTAAAAAACTTGATTCTATAAAGATAACTAAAGAACATCTAATTAAACTTATGGAAAAAATGGGAACAAAAGATAAAAAGATTCAAGAAATAATTTTAGAGAAATGTATTGCTAATGTTGGAAATAATGGTAAAAAACTATTTACAGAAATATACAATTATTATAAAAGAGGATCAAAATAATGAAAGATGAGATCTTAAATGAGTACTTAAATTTTTTATATGAACAGGATGAAAATAAAGAATCAGAAGAAGAAAAAATTAAAGAAAAGGGTAAAAAAATTATTTCAAAGATTCCAGATACTATAAAAAAACAAATAGTTTTAGCTTCTGATGATGTTCCTCCAATAATATATAATATTTTAAAAAATAGGTCTGTTCAAAGAGCAGCAATGGATGTAGTATAAGGAGAAAATAAATATGAATATTTTAGAAGATTATTTAAAATTTTTATCTGAAAAAAGTAAAAATTGGATAGCAGCAGCTACAAAAAATAAAGGTGCATTACATAGACAACTTGGAGTACCAGAAGGAGAAAAAATTCCTAAAAGTAAATTAGAAATTAAATCTACTGATACTTTAAAAACTAAAAAGAGAAAAATTTTAGCTAAAAATTTATCACATTTGCATCACAAGGGTGAGTAATGAAATATTACTTAGAATATCTTCAAGAAAAAGAAGAAGATAATAAGATAGGAACTATACGAAAGAAATATGAATTAATTAGGAGAAAATTAAAGAGAGATAAAAATGATGATATTGAAAAAGTAAAAGAAAAGTCTATTGATTTTGGTAAAGATGTTGGTAGTGAGTACTGGGATGAAGTAAGAGAAGAAATTAAAGAAATTGAAAAAAAATATTTTGCAAAATTATCATCATTAGCATTTAAAGAAAAAGATGAAGTAGTAGCTTTAGAAAAAGGTACTAAGGCATTAAAAAAAGGTGGATATGTATTAGCTGGTACTACAATGGCATCTTTAATTATTGCTGGAAGTTATCAATCATATAAAGCTTTTAAAGAAAAAGCTTTAATGGAATGTTTAAATCTATCAGGAAAGAAAAAACGAGTTTGTATGAAAATTCAAAGAAATAAAGCTTTAAAGAGAAGATTAGAAATTTTAAATAGAAGTACTATTAATTGTAAGAAATCAAGTCATGCGGAAAAATGTGAAGCTGAAATTTATAGTTTTTCGTTAAAAATAAAAGAAAAGATATCTGATAATTTAAAAGAAATTGCAGATAGTTTAGCTAATTGGAATGTTTATAGATGAAAATATTAGATATTAATCCAAAAACAATTAAAGGTGTTCCTGATAAAGAAGTTTTAAGTCTACATAGAAGAGTACATCAACTTTATACTATTAACAGACCAAGAAAATTATCTAACGATCTATCTAATGTTTTATATAGAGCTCATAATTATTTATCTGATGAAATGGAAAGAAGAAAATTTAATCATACTAGTTATTTAGATAAAAGAATTAAATCTGTTAGTGAAAAAATAGAAAAAGATTATGAAATGATTATAACAGAAAAACTTAAATTTATATATGAATATGATAAAGATTTTTTTATTTATAAAACAATAGCAGATGATCATTGGAATGAATTAATTCAAAAAGCTAAAGATACTTTTAGAATACAATTTGATCTAGAAAATAATGATTCATGTAGACAACAAAAAGAAATAATTATCCCTCAAGATCAATGGAAACCAACTCAATGTAAATTTAAGTGTGAATTATTTCAAGCTGGTGGAGATTGGCAAATACCTATTTATTATTTTAGATGTCAATTAATAGAAGGATATGCATTTGAAGTTGGAAAATATAATGATCCATTTTTTATTTATATTCCTGGAAAAAAAGAAGGAAATTATAATTTAGTAAGAACAAAAAAAGATGATGGATGGTGTGCGCCAGATAATAATGAGTATACAGAAGGAATTGATCCAGAAGCTAACGATAAAGATTGTTGGAAATCTTTAGAAAATTACTTGAAATCATTAGTAGATTTAGAAATTGAAAATATAAAAATTGAACAGATCCAGAACAAATAATATATAAGAGGAGTAAAAAATAATGAAGATATCTTCAAAAACTATACTGGAAAGAGTAGATTATTTTATTGATTTACTAGTAGAAGAAAAAATACCAGATCCAAATGAGATTACAACAGGTGAGGATCCATGTTGTGTTAAAAAACAAATAACTGATATAGAAGATGAATTAGAGGAAACATTTGAAATACTAAATGATGAAGATGAGGATGAAGGACTAAAATATTAAAATGAATATATTAGAAAATTATTTAGAAAGATTAAATGAAAGTGATCTTTCTAATAAGTTATCTAATTATGATGTTGTAACTTTTAAAACAGATAGTGATATTAAAAAAGGTCTTTTAATATTTGATAAACCACCATTAGAAAAATGTTTTTTATTTATTTTACCAAATGAACAAATAGCTAGTTTTCATACTGTTGGAATGAAATTTCCTATTGACATTCTTTTTTATGATAAAAGTGGAAGATTAGATTCATTACAACTAGATGTAAAACCTGGAGTTAAATCAATAAAATCAAAAAATAAAGTGAAGTATGTAGTTGAAATTCCTAAGTAAGGTTAATATGATAATTTATAAAACAACGAATTTAATCAATGAAAAAATTTATATTGGACAAGATAGTCGCAATAACCAAGATTATTTAGGATCTGGAGTATTAATAAATAGAGCAATTAAAAAATATGGAAAAGAAAATTTTAAAAAGGAAGTCATATGTGAATGTTCATCTAAAGGAGAACTAAATAAAAAAGAAATATATTGGATTAAAACTTTAAAAAGTAGAGATTCCAAAATAGGATATAATTTAACTGATGGTGGTGATGGATTGACAAATCCTAGTGTAGAAACAAGAAAGAAAATTAGTGAGTTAACAAAGATTGGGATGAATAAACCAGGAATAAAAGAAAAACTTAAAAAACCAAGAAATTATGAATATAAAATAAAAGTATCAAAATCTCTTAAAAAATGGCATAAAAACTCTAAAAATAAAAAGAAATTTTTAGAAAATATGAAAAAACCAGAAAGAATAAAAAAAATTATAGATACAATGAATAAAATAGAATTTAAAGAAAAACATAAAATAATAGTTAAAGAAGCGCTTAATAAACTAGAAGTTAGAGAAAAAATGAAAAAACCAAGATCGGAAGAATCAAAGAAAAATATGAGAAAACCAAAATCTAAAGAACACTGTGAAAATATAAGAAAATCAAGATTGGGAAAACATCATTCTGAAGAAACATTACAAAAATTAAGAAAACCAAAATCTGAAGAAACAAAAATAAAAATTAGTATGAGAAATACAGGAAAAGTAAGATCTAAAGAAGTAAAAAATTATATGAGTAAATCCAGATTGGGAGTAAAACGAGGATCTTATAATAAGAAAATGAAAGGATAAATTAATGCTTAAATTCGATAGAATTCTCTTGGAGAATATGACAGAAGATGGTTACAAATTATGGAAAAAATTAGAAGAAAAGATTCCAAATATTTGGAATAAGTTATCTTCTTCTTCAAATAAATACCATAAAAAAGAAAATGGGGAAAGTGATACCATAGAAGACCACACTATGGAAATGATTTTTTCTGCAATCAAACTTCTTTCAGTTTTTGATATTAAACCAAAAACCAAAGATTGTGATGTTATACTTTTGGGAATTACATTACATGATTCGTGTAAATATGGATTAGAAAATCCTCTTGAAAGATTACATACAGTTCCAAATCATGGACATCTAATTTCTGATCTTATAAATTTAAGTAAAAATACATTTTTAAAACACTTTTCAAATGATGAAGTTTTATTACTTGAAGAAATTACTAGATTCCACGATGGAAGATGGGGAAATGATTGGAAAAATGAAGATATGTCATGGAAAAAATTAGATTCAAAAATATTAATGGTGCACTTTCTTGATATGGCTTCAACCAACAATCTATTAAAAGTTCCAATAAACATGGAGAAATAAATGCCATTATATTCTACTATATTAGTACCAGATTTACAATATTGGTTTACTAATTTTATACTTTCTAGTAATTTAAATAAAGATCTTGTGTTATTTCCTGTTACATCTTTAGAGAGAGTATATATAGAAGAAAATAATTCTTTTATTAGATTATTATTTGATGATAATTGGCCATCAACTTTAACAGAATATAGCTATAAATTTTCTTTAGTTACAAATTTATTATCAATTCCTGTTAATTATAGAACCAGATTAATGGTTTATCCATCTAGTGGAAAATATTATTTATGTACTGGTAATGATACTGGAACAGATCTTTTTGTACTTCAAGATGATGATAAACTTTTATTAGATGTATTACTAGAATACAGGTTAGATTCTACTTCGGTAGTTATTACTGATATAGATTATAGTTCATTATCAACAAATCTTTCAAAGTTAATTTATATGTATTTAGATTTAAAAATAAATAATAATTATACAGATTTTGATAATGTAACACCAGTTAGTGATGATACAAAATGTTTAGAATGTTTTTATGAGATGTATGTATGTGAAAATTTATTTGATTATATTTCAATCAAAGGTACTTTAGATCCAGCTACATCAATATAAGGAGATTAATGTTTACAGTAACAGATTTTTTAAATCTTATAAGTTTCTTACAGGGTAATACTATTACACCAGAAATAGATAATAATATACAAACATTAGTTAAATCTGAACAAGCGAAAACAAATGATTTTTTTACTCAAACAATAGATACAACTCCATTTTTATCAGATGACTATAAAAGATTAAAAAGATTTTTTGTAGATTGGTATGCTTCTCATAAAACTGTAGTTGGAATTCAAAAAAATGTTTCAGATCCACATTCTTTACCAGATGTAGATTTAAATGAATTGATTATAAGTCTTGGATTTAATATTCCAGAATCTTTTAAAAACTTACCTTTTTATAATAAAACTGAATTTTTTCTTGATTTAGTAAATCTATATAAAATAAAAGGAACCCCTCTAGCTGTAATTAAAATATTAGGTTATTTTGGATTTTCAGATGTTGATTTAATTGAATATTGGTTAAAGAAAAATAGTTCTGGGAACTTAATTTTTAGTGGTCAATCATTGATGTCTCTATTATCTTTAAGTACTAGAAGTATAGATTTACCATATCAAGATATAGATTATGAAGAACTTATATTAAATGACCCTCATTGGTTTTTAACTGAGCCTCAAGTTCAACAAATGTTTTTAAATAATAAAATAAGATTTCCATCTAAATCTCCATTTTTCTCAGTTAGACCAACAATGTATGTTAATGAAATTGAAGCTGAAGAATCATACATAGCTAGATATTGTCAAGCTGAATATGATAATTGGCAACTAACTGGAAATTTAGATAGAGTAATTAATTTATCAGGTATTAATATATTAGCATCAATATTAGAACTATATGTTTCTATGTGTTATTCATTTGATGAAGTATACTCAAGATATAAAACTTATTCTAACGATGTAACTTTTTATGATGGAACCTCAACTACTACTACTGGTCTTTTTACTGATTACAAAAAATTAATAGGAAACAGAGATTTATTACCTGCAGATGTTACTACTTCTAGAGTATTAGGAAGATTAAATAGAAAAAATCAATTATATACATTTAGAGATCAGTTTACTCTTCCAGAATCTAGATATTTTCTTTCTGATTCAACAGCAGGATATTTACTCAATTTATTAAATCCCAATATAAAAGAAGCTATAGATTCTTATCTTACAGCAGGTAATGGAGAAGAAATTGTAGGTGAATTAATTCAAGATATGGGAAGCTGGTTAGGAAAACAAATTGGATTAGATTATACCAACTTTTCTACTTTTATTATGGGGTTACAAAGTTTAAGATATTTAACAGAAGTTCTTAATTTCTTTAAACCTTATAGAGCAAGATTAATTTTATCTGAGAGTGTATTTGTTGTAAATAATCCATTAGCTGATTCTGTATTTGTAGAAGATGAACTAAGAAACGTAAATGAAACAGATACGTTTGTAGATTTTGATACTGCAGATAGTAAACCTGGTTATATGCTTGGTGTCCACCCATCATCTGCACCTGTCAATTATATTACAAGCACTCAACCATCTGGTGAAAATCTAGCAATTTTATCTATGTATATTGATCCTACCGGTTCTGTAAAAGTTGAATATGATGATGATCCTTTATATTCAAATTCAAATTTTATATATAGTAACCCTCCGATTGGTGGTTTTAGAATAACCAATATTTATTTGTATATAGATCCAATAACTCTTTTATCATCATTATCTGTTGACTATGATGATGTACCAGAAGTTGTTGGTGGAATAATGACAAATATAACTAGTGTTCCTGTTATTTATGATCCTCCTAGTTCATATGTTATTAAAAATATATACTTAAATAATGAATTTAAATTTACAATGAATTATAATGATCAACCATATGATTCTGATTCATTAAATAAGAGATATTATTCTAGAAATACTTTTGATTCTGGATCTTATTTTGACCTTGGTGCTTCTTGTGATGATCCAACTAGATTCCCAGATATAATAATAAATGAATCAATTATAGATAAATATAATTATCATTCTTCAGATTCTATATATAATGTTGGATTTAATTATACATTAGATGAAGGTGGTGAAGTACAAACTTGTTATCAGTATGGAGGATTTACAAATATGGATGAAGGTGGAGTTTTTGATGCACCATTTGCTAGTGAAATAGTTCAAATTACAGTTGTTCAACATCCTTAGTTTCATTCTTATACTTCTAGAAACTAACTATTTAATTCTAGAATCCATTTTATTTGTAAAGAACAAACTGTAAATAATGAATTTTTGGAGGATTTTTATGACCAAATCTATAGACATAATAAATCTAATGTTGTCGGAAATAGAACAAGGAACTGAACCAAAAGAAATTTACTCAGAATTAATAAAAATTGGTTATAATACAAAATATAAATCATTTTTAAGGTATATTTTTAATTTAAAGAAAAAATATGGAGTAATTGAAAAAAAGTATAGACTTAATGATAATGACAAAGAACTAATAAATATTTTAGGTAATAATATAATTCAAAAAGTTGATGATGTTTTAGAAAAATTATGTATTAATAGTAGAAAAGATTTACTTAAAATTATAAATAATTGTAAAAAAAATGGTTACGAAATAACCATTGAAAATAATAACATGTTTTTAAGTAAAACTAATGTTAGAGAACCAGAAAAAATATCTCAGTTATCTAATTATAATGAAATAATTTTTGGTATAGTTTCAGACCCACATTTTGGATCTAAGAGTTGTCAAATAACTGCATTAAATGAATTTTCAGAAATTATGAAAAATAGAGGAGTTAAACATATTTTTACACCAGGAGATTTAACAGCAGGTTTTAATGTTTATCCTGGTCAAATACATGATATATATGCTATTGATGCAAAAGAACAAGAAGAGTCAGTTTTGTTAAATTTACCTTTAGGTTTTGAATGGTATGTTCTTGGCGGAAATCATGACTATTCTTTTATTAAAAGAGGTGGTGGTTATAATATTATTAGTGTTTTATCTAGTAAGAGAAAAGATATACATTATGTAGGATTTGATGAAGCTAATGTTCCTATTTTAAAAAATGTTGATTTAAAAATGTTCCACCCATCTGGTGGAGTTCCTTATTCTATTTCTTATAGATTACAAAAAAGTATGGAACAAATTACAATGAGTGAACTTCAATCTTTAGTAAGAGGAGTTAAAGATAAACCAACTGTAAGATTTGTTTTAGCTGGTCATCTTCATATTCAAATGCAGGCGATGTTTGGAAGTATATGGGGAGCTCAATGTGGTTCTTTTGAAGGTCAAACTAACTATTTAAAAAGAAAGGGATTGGTTCCATCGATTGGTGGATGGGTTGTAAAAGCAACATTAGGAATTAATGGACTTTTAAAAAACTTTGAAGCAAAATATTATATGTTCGATGAAATTGAAGATGATTGGAAAAATTATAAACATTCAATTCCAGAACCAAAAATAACAAAACCTATATTTGAAAAATAATGGAGTTAATTAAATGTTAGATAAACCTTATATAAGAAAATACGATAATAGAGGGGATTTTGTTATATTTATAGTTGATGGAAATTATATAAGAACTAATCTTGATGATCAATTTACAAATTTTGGGCAACATTATCAATTTAAATTTATTCCATTGTTAGAATTTTGGTTAGATGAAGAAGCAGCACCAGATGAAATGGAATTTTATATTGATCATTTATTAGTTGAACATAAGTTGATGGCTCAAGGAGTTCCCTATGAAGATGCTATAGTAAAATCAGATCAAGTTGAAAGAACTGAAAGAAAGAAACTTAAGATTTCTCGCGATCTAAAAGGAAATTTAATCTTACCAAAAAATTCAAAAATTCATATTCATATATATAAAAAATTATCAAATGATATTACAGTATGGATAGTAGATGGAAGATTAGTTCGAAACAAATTAGATATTGATTTTACTGAAGGTGGACATGATTTTGTTTATGACTATGTTCCTAAAAATGAAGTATGGATTGATAATGATTTAAAACTTCATGAAATAGATTATATTCTTTTACATGAACTTTATGAAAGAAATTTAATGAGTAAAGGAATGGGATATTTACAAGCTCATACTAGAGCAAGTAGGGTAGAAACATATTGTAGACACCATCCAGATAAATTATATGAACATCTTCAAAAAGAAGGTTTGTAAGAAATAAACTAACGTCTAGTAACTAACTGACAAGTATGTAAAAAATTTTTTTTTAGAAATTTTATATTAAATATAGAACAAATTAATGATTAAATATTTTTTTAGAAG
>Ga0209777_10002040_pt1 | contig 27493 bp, 29 predicted proteins | sample FrelakmetHBP12HB_FD_187147 | JGI IMG/M metagenome (GOLD analysis project Ga0209777, IMG submission 187147) | Freshwater lake sediment microbial communities from the University of Notre Dame, USA, for methane emissions studies -HBP12 HB (SPAdes)... | ecosystem: Environmental > Aquatic >...
GAAAAATAATGCGAGGGGAGAGATTCGAACTCTCGAACCCACTAAGGGACAGGATTTCCCAACCAACTCGCGCTGGTCCTTAAGTGTCGCACTTCTGAGTCCTGCGCATTTGACCAGGCTTTGCTACCCTCGCATTCCTCTGGCCTTTCCGGGATAGGTTTGATGGTATTTAAAAAGCTTTCCCTTCCGGAGTTACAATGGCGGAAAAAGCCGATTTTAATAAATTTTATATAGTCTGGGCACATTTGCTGCCACCGGGTGAGGTAAAATGGTAAAACTATGGAGATGTGAGATATGCGGAGACCCATACGTGGGCAAGTCTGCGCCGGCAAACTGCCCGTTTTGTGGTGCGCCAAAGGCATACATCAAGGAAGTAAAGGATGCAAAGGTAACATTCGACGTAACGCTTAATGAGGCTGACAAGGCAAATGCTCAACAGGCACTGACACTGGAAGTGGGCAACAGCGCATTCTACTTCTGCGCCTCGGCAAAGACCGACGATGCAATAGGGCAGCAGATGTTTAAGGCGCTTGCCAAGGTTGAGAAGGAGCACGCAAACATCTGGAGAAAGCTGCTCAAGCTGGATGCAGCCCCCGAAGGAAGCGAGGAGTGCTCAACTGTAAACGCAGACAATGTTGAAGAGTCAATAAAAAGGGAGAAAAAGGCAGCCAGGTTCTACAAGAAGGCACTGAAAGTGTGCCAGAATGACAGGATGAAGCAGGTGCTTGAGGCCATAATCAAGGTTGAAAAAGACCACCTGAAGCTGGACAAGCAGATGTCTGCCGGCAGCAAAGGGGGAAAGGATGATAGCGCTTAACCAGGTTTACAGGTGCAACGTCTGCGGCAACATTGTTGAGGTTGTGCACGTCGGCGGCGGAGAGCTTGTCTGCTGCGGCGAGCCAATGAAGCTGCTCACTGAAAAGACAGCTGATGCCGGCATGGAAAAGCACGTGCCTGTAATAGAAAAGACAGCAAAAGGAATCAGGGTGAAGATTGGCAGCATACCGCACCCAATGGAAGCAGCGCACTACATTGAATTGATTGAAATCCTTTTCGAAGGCAAGGTTGACAGGAAATACCTCAAGCCAGGCGACAAGCCCGAGGCAGAGTTCAATGTGCAGCCAAAGCAGCTGACTGCAAGGGCATACTGCAATGTGCACGGGCTGTGGAAGGGTTAACCTTCTGTTTTTCTTATTCTTAGCCTAAACCAAAATAAGCTGAGGGCTGAGGCAGCAAGCCCTGCCAGAACCATTGCAACCGGAACATAAAGGTAGCTGTAGCCAAGGACAAATACAAACACGTATCCCAATGGCACAGCGACACCTACTATTCTAACAAGGGTAATTATAAAAGACGGCAGCCCATAACCCATGCCCTGCATTATCCTGGTGACGCACATCACAATCGCCATTAGCGGGAATGTGAGTATGTCCAGCCGCAGGTAGGGTATTGTTATTGCAATCAGGCTAAGGTCGTTAGTAAAGATTCTGATAAACAGTGAAGGAACAATGAACAGAATAATTCCAATGAGGCTGCTGTAGGAAACACCAACAATTATCCCAAACCAGCTTACATCTTTCATAATCCTGTATTTTCTTGCGCCAAAAAACATGCCGACCATTGTAAGCATGGCAATTGAAAGCGCAAGCACAGGCATGGTTGCAATGCTTTCAAGCTCATTCACAATCCCGAATGTTGCCACATAGGCTGTGCCATAGTGCGACATAAAATGATTGATGATAATGATGTAGCCCGAAATGATGAGCAGCATAAAGCTTGCCGGACTCCCAACAGACAGAATCTCCTTCAAAATCCCAAACGAGAACTTGAAGCACTTAAAATTTACTTTAAGGAGGGATGCCTTCCTTAGATAATAGATATACAATATGAGTGTAAGAAAAATTGAGATGTTTGTTGCAATTGCCGCGCCTGCAACTCCCAGCTTAAACACATAGATAAATATCGGGTCAAGGACCATGTTTGTTACAAGGCCAGTAACCTGCACTTTCATTGATGTCTTGGTGTCTCCCTGCGAGACAAAAATCTCATCAAGCACATATGCGGGCAGCATGATGAAGATGCCCATAAGGATGATGCTCAGGTAGCTTTTGGCAAGGGCTATTACAGACTGCTCAGCGCCAAAAATGTAGAATAGCTGCTTTTGCAGCGGGAAGAACACAGCAAAAAAGACAATAGCTGCGGCGATTGCAATAATAAGCCCGTGCACTGCTGTGTTTTCTGCCGCCTTCTGCTTTTTTTCGCCGATGAACCTGGCAATTCTTGAGCCCATGCCTGAGCTTATACCAGAATTTATTGCAATTATTATAAAGTAAATTGGGTATGTGAATGTTAGGGCAGCTATTGCAGAAGGCCCCAGCCTGCCAACCCAGGCAGTGTCAACAATGCTGTAGAGCGTCTGGACGAGCATTGCAACCACAATGGGAGCGCTCAGCCTGAGCAGGGCCCTCTTGGGGTTCTTCAGGAACTTTGTAAGGTGGTGCTCTTCCATAGGCATGCCAAATTAGTGGTTGTTTATAAAATTTGCCTATTGCCACGTTAAAAGTTAGTTTTATATACTCCCCTGTTTTAAAGGCAGTTATCATGGCAAAAGTGCTCAACGCAGTGTTCGGGATTGGCATCGGCGCCGTAGTCTTTGCCCTGATCCTGCTTGGCATACAGGCATTTTATCCTGCGCCTGAGTACAGCAAGTTCTGCAACCAGACAACCTATTATACTCAGCCATTTGACCTGGGCAAGTGCCCTGACAATATGACTGTTTCCCAGTGCAGGAATATAACAAACCAGCAGCCTGCCTCGCTTGACGCGTCAATCAAGTGCCAGGCGGCATATGACAGTGCAACGCAAATCTACAACCGGAATTATTTCATAATTGCCTGCATCCTCGGGGTTGCAACGCTTATTGCAGGTTTCCTTGTCTTGCACTTTACCAACATAAGCGCAGGCCTTGTGTGCTCTGCCATTGTGCTCATCCTCTATGCTTTCATAAGGGGCTGGTCCAGCACAGACAACAAGCTGAAGTTCTTTGTCGGCATCATTGTAGCGGGCATTATTATTGCCCTTGCCATTAAAGTGAATAAGAAACTGGGCAGGAAGAAATAGCAAAAGGCAACTTTTTTATATCCCGTTAGCCTTCTGTGCAGATATGGCAGGCTTTGCTCAAATCACCCTCTCAGACAAGGCAACATTTGACAAATTCTTCAGGGAATACCCTCCCCAGGTATCCGAACTGACATTCACAAACCTTTTTTGCTGGAGGCACAGCAAGAAATATTTGTTTGATATTATTGACAGCCATCTTGTTGTTTCCTATGAAGAGAAAGGCGCAAGGAAGTTCCTGCAGCCGGTTGGCCCAGACCCTGTTGCAATCATAAGGAAAGTCCTTCAGCAAAACCCCGGCAGCAGCTTTGAAAGGGTGGACAGGCAGGTTGCCCAGCAGATTGCAGGCGCAGTTGTTGACAGAGACCAGTTTGATTATGTATATTCTGTTGAGCACATGCAGAAGCTGGAGGGCGGCAACTATGTGCCAAAGCGGAATTTCATCAAAAGGGCGCAGCAGCACAACCCGACTGTCTGCGAGCTTGACGGGGATACCGTGAAACAGTTCTTTGAGCTGCAGGAGAAGTGGTGCGACCTCAGGAACTGCCGGGAGGACAATGAGCTGCACGCCGAGGATGTTGCAGTCAGGGAAGCGCTGGAAAACTTCAAAGCGCTTGGCTTCATTGGCGTGTGCATCTGGATAAACAACAATATTGAGGCATTTGCCATTGGCGAGCCGTTGAACAATGACACTTTTGTCGAGCACTTTGAAAAGGCAAACCCGGAGTTCATGGGGCTTTACCAGCTGGTGCTCAACGAGTTCTCAAAGAAAATCCCCGCAAAATACAAATTCCTCAACCGGGAGCAGGACCTGGGCATTGAAGGCTTAAGGAAAGCAAAAGAAAGCTACCATCCTGTAAAGATGGTTGAGAAGTGCAGGATTACGGCATAACAAAGAAATTCTATTTTAATGTTGCAATATAATCCTCAATAGTCTTGGACAGTTTCCGTGTATAATTCAAAGGGATAATGTGGTCTGCTCCGTCAAATATGACAAGCCTGGAGTTCTTGATTTTTAACGCCATCTTTTTTGCAGCGGCAAGCGGGAAGATTGTGTCTTTGTTGCCATGTATTATCAATGTGGGGATTTTTATTCTCGGCAGAAGGTCTTCCGCATTAAACAAACTGATCTGCTGCGTTGAATATGCAACGCTTTTCAACCCAGTATTTTTAATGTCTGCATACATTCTCCTTAGGTTCCAGTCCCCTGTGTTTTTGTGCCTGGAATAATCCACATGGCCCGCTTTTTTTTCTTCGTTAATCATGGCAAGGAATGGCCTTGCCAGCGCCAGCATAGGTATTAATCTGGTAAATCTCCTTTTGGAAGGTGCATAATGCGCTCCTACAAAAATTACCGCCCTCACCATGTTTTGGTGCTTTCTCAGGAAATCGAGCACCACAAAGTTGCCGAAGGAATGCCCCAGCAGAATAAACTTTGAGATTTTTTTGTGCCTCAGCAGCCGGTAGAGGTCTGCAGAAAACTTTTCAATTGAATATTCTGAAAATCTGCCGGGCCGAAATGACTTTCCATGGCCCCTTAGGTCAAAGACCAGAAAATTGAATTTTGTCCCGAGAGTTTTCTCATAGGGAATCCAGGCTGAAGAACTGCCTGTAAGCCCGTGCACAAGGACCAGGGTTTTTCTCTTTGGATTAAACCTGTTGTGCCTATAGTAAATCCGGTCCTTAGTGCCGAATATTCCTTCTTGCCACTGAGTCATATATTGCCTCCAGTTTGTCCACGCTCTTGAGAATATCATAACTCCTGCTGTTCGTATAGCTCCTTAAAGCCATCTTTTTCCTCATTTTTTCGTTTTTCAGCAAAATCAGGGCTTTTGTTGCCAAATCTTTGGGGTCCTTTGGCGCAAATAAAAAGCCATTGCCGTCTACAAAGTCAACCGAAGCGCTCTCCTTTGAGTTTGCAATCAGCAATGGGTTTTTGCAGCACATTGACTCAAGCACAGCCATTCCCTCAAGTTCTGCCAGAGATGGAAGCACGAAAATGTCTCCTGCGCTGTAGGCCATCAATAATTCGGCTGGAGAAACCCTGCCGCAAAAGCTTATATTCTTTTCTACCCGGTTATCCTTTGCTAATTTCTCCAAATACTTCTGTAAATGCCCGAATCCGACTATCAGAATCTGTGCTGCCGGGTAATGCTTTAAAATATACGGTGCTGCCAGTATCAGCGTGTCCACGCTTTTTTCAGGATGGAGCCTGCCCACAAAAACCAGCCTTTTTCTGCCAGCCGGAATCTGGTATTTTTTAAGGAATGCCCGCGGGTCTATCCTGCGGAAATGTTTTCGGTTAACCCCGTTGCTTATAACTGCAGTCTTTAGCTTTGCACCCCGTTTGAGAAGGGCCCTCTCTGCAAATTTGGAGGGGCATACTGTCACATCAGCCTGCCCGTATACCCAAATCATATATCTGTAAAAGAGGCGATTAAGAGATTTCGCTGGCACAAATTTAGGAGCCTCCAAAAACAGGTTTTCCGGCTGTGTGTGGTTATGGGCAACCAGCCCAATGCCAAGTGACTGGGCAGCCTTTGCTGCAACCAGCGCTGAGATTGTTGGTGTCATGTAATGCACCACATCTATTTTCTCATCTATCAGTATCTTTTTTATCTGTGAGACTGTTGGGAACGAGAGATAAAGCTGCCCCTCTGTTTTTGGAAGCAGCACTGAAAAGAAGCTGTATGTTTTAAAGCCTTTGTAATAACTCACCCCGGGAGTTCCCCTCCTACCTGAAGTAATCAAAATGATTTTATGCCCCCTCTTCCTGAGAATCTCAGAAAACCGCATTGTGGAAATAAATGAGCCTCCAATCGTTCCTGTAACACCGTCGCATACAATGCTAATGTTATGTTTTTTCATTTTCGAATCCTCTTTTTGGGTTTAGCCAATTCCCTGCCCACCTTCCTATAAACCGCCCTGTAAACAAAAAACATGGCAACCAGCCCGATGATTACAAAAAAAATCGCATATTCGCTGATTTTAAAAATTGCAAGCACTGATTTGACTGCATAGCCGAAAAAATAGCCTAGGCAGGTATAAAACAGTGATACTGGGAAGACAAAAACCGCTGCCCAGAAAATATACTTCCGAAAAGGCACCTTTGATGCGCCCATCAACAGAAGCCCTGGGGTGGAAAAGATTGGTGTTATTTTGGTTAATATCATGGATTCCCAGAGGTTATTATGTATTTTTTTTGACAGCATTTTTACGGTAGACCGGGCAGCATGATGTTTTTTGAAATACTTCTCAACCACAGCAATTCTGAGAATCCTTCCCAAAAAATAATGTATTATGTCCCCAAGTAGGTTGCCAAAGTATGACAACATAAATATTACATATATATTAAAAATGCCAAATGACGCTGCAGATGCTGCAGCTACTGTGACAAGGGTGCCTTCAATAACCATGGCAATAAATATTATGAAATAGGTCTGGGTTAGCACAAATGCGAGTGCACCTGAAATGTCTGAGTACATATTAGGATTATTTAAAACGATTATATTTAAATGTTGGCAATGTGGGAGGTATAGCCCATTAAAGTAAATGCTATCACCTGACCTTCGCCCCTGCCACCTTGATTATGGCAAACACAAGGAGTGCTGCGCCAATCCACTGACCAATATTGAGTGTCTTGTGGAAGATAAAGAATTCCAGCACTATTGCAGTCGCAGGGAATGCCAACTCATAGATGGTTGACTTTGTTGCCGGCACCCATTTGAGGCCATAGTAATAAATGAAGATTGCAACCCCGCCTGTTGTGAAGGCAATGAGCAGCAGTGTCAGCACATTTGCAGAGGTTACTGCGGCAAACTTTGGCAGGCTGCCTGTGGCAAGCACAAGTATGAACATGAGCAGTGTTGTCAGGCCAAACCGAAGGTAAGTCCCTACCCTGAAATTGACTTTTTTAATTGCAGCCTTGCTGAATGTGGTTGATGTGCCGAATGCAAACGCCGCAAGAATTGACAGGGCCGCGGCAATAAATGTCTTATTTCCTGTGCTGAAGACAGGCGCCATGAAGCCAAACGCAACAAAATAGCTGCCAATCAATGCAAGCAACGCCCACCAATAAAAATTCTTCTTGGGCTTTTCGCCAAGCACAACCCTAGCAGCGCCAATTGCAAAAATCGGTTGCAGTTTTTGCAATAGTATTACAACAGACAATGTCACAAAGCCCACAAAGAACAGCGCCTTTGTGATTGCCATTGTGCCTATTGCCCCTCCGAAGAGCGCAACCCAGAAAAATGCGCCCCAGTCCTTTATCCTAAGCCGTGTCAGCTGCTTTGTTTCGAACATCATCAGCACAGCCATGTAGCAGAATGCAATGGCGTGCTCAAGGAACACAACGACAATAACATCAAGATGATAAAGTGAAGGCCTGAGCACAACACCGTCAAGGCCCCACAGCGCTGCTGCAAAGCATATTGCTATTGCCCCGATAAGCGGCATTGACCGTTTCAGTTTCAGCATGTTATCACTACCTGCCTTTTTTCCCTGAGCCTGAGCTTCTCTCTGATGTTGACAGGGGCAATAACCTCAAAAATGCCCCTGGGCTGCCTTGCGCGCTCAGGCATAATGATTGCAGCGGCAATATTGTTTATTTTCACCCTGTAGGCCCGCAGGCTTCCGTAGGACCTTTCCCTTGTCTCAAACCCTTGTATCAGAATCTCGTCAATAGATGAGATGAACGTGTGCAGCTTCTCAGAATCCCTTACAAACAGGTTCAGCGTGCCTTCATAGGGCACAAAGCCGAGCTTTTCCCTGAACTGCTTTCGGTAGCCTGGCAATGACATGTAATACCTTCCCTCGCCAAGGCCTGTCCTCACTTCGCCCCTTATCTGCCCGGGCTTTTTTTCAAATCCCCTCATAAGAAGGCTGTAGCAGTTCTTCAGGCACTCAATCCCGACGCTGTCAAACCTGAGCACAACGCCCTCTGCCGTAACCTGCCTCTTTATCAGGCCCCTTGCCTCCATTGCTATAAGCTTCCTTGAGACTGTCTGCTGGCTTGTTTGGAGTGCCTTTGCAAGCTTTGTGGTTGAGGTTTCAATGCAGCCATAGGCTCCTGCCCTTTCCATGATATATGACATAATGGCACAGTATCTTTCTTCCATAATCCCTGAGAAAAGGCAGTTACTTATAAATGTTTTGTTACTCACTTTTGGGTAGCTTTAGCTTTGAGCTTTTGTATCTGTCTTCTTTATAGGCAGGAAGCCTGACAACAAGCACCTTCAAATCCCTTTTGCCCAGCTCCTCCTTGAGATGTTCAGTGAAGCTCTGCTGGTCATAGCCCAGGCAGACAACATCCGGCTTTATCTTCCACACAACCTCAAGCTTGTTACCTGTGCTGCCCAGGAGCGCCTTGTCAACAAATTCCAGCTCAGCCACCCTGTCCAGGCGGTAGGCCTCGCTGTTTGCAGGAAATTCCCCCTTAACCTCCTTCACGGTGGAGTCGCGTGCAACAACAACAGTGAGATTACGGCCCAGCTTTTTTGCCTCCCTGAGAAAAAACAGGTGTCCGGGGTGCAGAATATCAAACGTTCCGAAGCAGAGAACTGTTTTCATGCAGCCTATTTATCTGCGCAAGTATAAAACCTTTTCTGTCTGGCGTTTTTTTGCAGCTCTATTCATCAATCTTAAAGAACTCGCACTGCGCAACAATGTCAGGATTCGCTTCCCTGAAGGCGTTGTCTGCTTTAATGGACATCATGATAACAACCTCAAGCGTGCCCGGGTAGCGGAGCGTGATGTCATCATCAGCCCTCTTCTCAATTTTCGCATCGCGGTAAAGCTGGGGCTCCTCAATTTTGCAGGGTATGTTCCCAGGATAGCACAAGATGTGCTCAATCTCTCCGGTCTCCGACTTTGGCACGAATGCATATCTGCTGACAGGAGTATAGACTCTTCTTCCGCGCAGCGCAGACTTTAGGCAAAACTCAAGTTTCATAATTGCCACTAATTAGTAGGTATTTATTAAACTTTCGGTGCAGCTTTCAATTACGAAAGCTTTTTATAAGGATAAATTAAAAAACCCAATAGTTAGGAAAAAAGGGGTAATTAATGCAAAGAAAGGGCTACATTTTCAGCCTTGATGCCATTGTTGCAATCGGCGTCATGGTTGTCGGAATAGTGCTTGTCCTGCTTTCCCTGAGCTACAAGCCCACTGAGTCGCAGGTGGTTTTCCTTTCGCAGGACATGGTCAACGCGCTCTATTCAACCAGGATTTACGACTTAAATGACCAGGACTACCTCTATGTGCACTACCTCAAGCAGAACGGCACCATAACCCACATGGAGAACACCATCCTTGAGCAGATAGGCGAGCTCTACTACAGGAATGTGACCTTCAAGTGCCAGTGGTGCCTTGGCGCCGCAAGGCGGTTTACGCAGAACCTGACCCGGTATTCAATTCCGGAGCAGTATTCCTTTGAAATCATTGTCAACAACCTGACCATCTATGAGAGGAACGGCACCAACCCCTCGCTGTCTTCAGCCAAGAACGAGTCCCGTCTGCTCATGACGTCAAGGAGGATATTCTCAGGCTTCATGAACACAACAGCCATGTGGGGCCCCTATACTGCGGAGGTTGCGGTATGGCAGTAGGCAAGCGCGGAATAATCTTTACCATGATGTCAATTCTCATGGTGACCATAGTGCTGTTTGCCATCAGGCCGCAGATTATCTCCCACAGCGAGAACCGCATACCTGTTATTGAGAGCAGGGTTGACCTGGCCAACAGCCACCTTTACTACTTGGAGAACACATATATTGAGAGAGTCCTCAGATACTGCACATTCAGGGCGTTCAGCGCCTACACCTCATACCTCTCCCGCAAGCAGGCAGACGGCGCAGTGGGTTATGCACCCACCACAATGGCTGGTCTGAGGAGCGGCATGCTGCAGGTGCTTGTAAATGCGTCAGTTAACGGCGAGTGCCTTAACTGCTCACACTACGGTTTATACTCCATAGAAAACAATACCCTCACAGACAAGCTGGCGGAGTTCAGCAACCTGTCAAGGGAATTCCTTAACATCAATGTCAGCGTTAAGGTAAACAACATAACCTTTTTCCAGTCAAACACAACCGGGCCCTGGGCAGTGGGCATAACTGTAAACACCTCCATTGAGCTGAACACCTCCCTGGCCACATGGAACGTCACTGAGCACAACACTACAACTATTGTCTCAATACTCAGCCTTGAGGACTGGTCCTACACCCACAACAGCAGGCTGATTTCCGGAGTGTCCTACCCAAATTACATCTATGCAACAAACACCTCTGTATGGGACAGGGGGCAGCTTATTAACCACATCCTTAACCACACCTACAAGCACGACCCTACTGCGCCGAGTTTCCTTGCCAGGTTCATCAATGTTTTCAACCAGTCAAAGTGCTGCGGCATTGAGAGCACCATCTATCCGGGATGGGCATCCTACAGAGACATGAGCTTCATTGACTACTGTTATTTTGGCGGGGTCTGCAATGGCAGCAATCCCACTGGCTTTTTCAGCCTTTACAATGTAACAGGCATCACAACCAGCGAATACCCCTTCAAGATAGAACCCTACCATTACGCAAAGGAGCGCTACAACCTGACAGTCAGGAACAGCACATATCCCAACGGAATATTGGTGCGTGATTAAAGCTGTCCCCTATAAACCATTACCGGGTGGTGACCAAAAATAAGCAAGTTTTAAATAGTCCAATTCCAAAAAAGAGTGAGTTAGTGGGATAAAAAAGGTTAAAAAAGGGTAAAAGAGATAAAAAGAGGTAAAAAGAGATAATATGCCATCTCCTTTAGAAACAGTAAGGACAGATGTAGACCTACTTGTAGATTTGGTCAAGAACAAAAAAGAGATTTCTTTCGATGATGCTGCCAAGGAGCTTAAACTCCCTGTTGCGACAGTTGAGTCATGGGCAAACTTTCTGGATGAGGAAGGGATTATAGCAATAAAATACAAGTTTACCACGCCCTACCTCTACTATACCACTGCTGCCGGCAAGCCCGGTGCTGTTGCTGAGCCTGCAGCCAAGGCTGTCAGCACATTTGAGGAAAAAATAAAGGAGATAGAAACCCTCATGGAGAATGCATTCAGCCACATCAAGAACGGCAACTATGAAATGGCTGAGAATATCTATCCCGCCCTCACCCAGGAAATCAGGACAGTGCACCAGCTCATGAAGGAGAAGGATACGCTCAACAAGCTTCCGCTTGGGGAAGGCGTCATGGAAAAGCTAAAGGAAATTGACAAAGTCCTTGAAGAGGCAAAGGAGCTCACTGAAAAGGGGGACTATGAGAAAGCAAGGGAAATCTACATGCAGATTCACAATGAGGTGAAGGAATTAATCATGCTCGTCAAGGAAATGAACGTGGAGCTCATAAATTTATACGGCGAGAAAACTGTTCTGGAACAGAAGAAAGGGGCAGGGGAGGAGGAGTTTGACCTCAGGAAAATAAACAACGTTGATGAGCTGCTGAAGAAAGCCTATGAGTTCCTGAAGGCCGGCGAGATTGACAATGCAAGAAGAGTTTATGACAAGATACAGAATGATTATGATGAGCTTGCCAATGAATACAGGGGGAGGAAGGAGGAGCTTAACAGGAACCTCCTTAAGCTCAACAAGGACCTTTCGCTGCACATAGGCAAGGTTTCAATGAAGGAGATAGAGGAAAAGGACAGGGAGATAAGCCGCCTGATAAAAGATGTCCGCAGCAGCCTGGAGAAAAACAGCATCCCGCAGGCAGAGAAGCTCTATGCAAGCCTCGAGGAATCGTTCAAAGCATTCCCCACCAGCTTCCTTGAGCGCCGGCTTGAGATTGAGAAGAGGATTCTTGACCTGAGGGAGGAGTTTATCCAGAAGCGAAGGTCATTCCTGTCATCTGAGCTGAAACAGAAGGGCGACGAGATTCTGGTGCTGCTCGCAAAAATCCAGGCAGCCATAAGCAGCAGGGACGTGAAGGCTGCAATGGAGGATTATGGGAAGGTAAAGGTAGCATACTCAAGCCTGCCGCAGGGGTTCCTTAATGAGAAAATAGAACTCCAGGAAAAGATATTTGAGGTCTACAAGAAGCTGATTGAGATAAACCGGGAGGTGTCCCAGGGTGATTTCCTTGCCAAGACCGAGAAAATTGGCGCTTATATCCAGAAAATAGAGCAGTTGCTCAGCACACAGGAGCTTTCGCCGGTGGAGGATTTCCTTAACAAGGCCTATGAGTTGTTCAATCAGTTGCCCATGGGGTTCCTCAGCGAAAAGACAAACATTCAGGACCGGCTGCTGAGGCTTTCCGGGCGGTGCGCTGACCTAAAGGAAAAGTCAGCTATCTTTCAGTTCAATGACCGGAGCGAGAGGATAAAGAAGCTCTTCAAGACAATCGAGCACTACATCTCAAACAAGGAGTTCGACATGGCAAAGGAGGTCTACAGCGAGATAACCAATGTTTACAACCAGCTGCCGCCGGGCTTCTTCAGGGAGAAGACAGAGCTCAAGACAAAAATCCTTACCTCCTATAAAAAGCTCATGCTCAGCTCTGACGAGACCTTCCTCAAGGATGTCAATCAGGCAACAAAGGACAAATACGAGAACCTGCTCAGGCTGCTCATACAGATTCACAGCCACATTGATGCTGGCGAGTTTGACCTCATCGAGCCAAACTACCAGCATGTGATAAGCCTCTACAATGAACTTCCCCTGGGATTCCTGACAAAGAAAATCCACATCCGTGGCGAGATTACCAGGGTCTATGATGGGCTGCGGCTTTACAGCCTTACAAAAGAGGCTGATGCGATTATCAGGGAAAAGCGCTACAACCAGGCAATTCCGGTGATGAATGCCATGCATGAGCTGTATCACCAGCTAATCGAAACCAATGCTGATGATGTGCAGCTGTTCAGGTATGTCAACGAGAGGTATTCCTCATACCTAAATGTGATGAAGTTGTATGCTGAAGAGGATACGCTTGTAAGGCGGGGAGTGAAACTAGACATCAAGCCCCCTGTTGCGCCTGTGGAGGAGCCGGCAGAAGTGGCAGCGCTTCCCACTCCGCCTGTGCCTGTTAATCCTATGGCTGGAATGGGAAAGATGCCCGGGAGCGTTGCTGAGCCGAAGGCCAGGTTTAATATGCCAATTGAGCCAATTGCGGACGCAAAAAACTTGGAAATAAAAAATAAAGGGTTTGAGCCGTCCAGGGCCCGGCAGCAGGAACCAGTCATGACTGTCCACAAGTTTAGGGAGGCATACAACGAGGCCCTTGAAAGGCTGTCAAAAAAGGACTTTGCAGGGGCCAGCGAAGAGCTCAGCGCAATTGAGAAGAGCAGGGAGTGGCATTCAAGCGCAAAGCCCCTCTCCGAACTGATTGAGCACATGAAAGGCGCGCAGGGCCAGCTGCCTGACTACATAGCTGGCCTCGTCAGGCTCGGCATGCAGAAGTCCAAGCAATCCTATGAGGGAAAGCTGGTGCTGGCAAAGATTATACGCGGCCTTAACAATTACTTTGCCGGCCAGACCGATTCTGCGCTTAAGGATATTGAGAGAATAAGGCAGTCCTACAGGAACGCCCCCGAGGTAAGGCAGGTGATAGATTTCATCTCCTCAAACCCATCAACCGGGGCTGTAGCCAGGGCTGAGGCAGAAACGCCCAGACCAAAGCCAGTTGAAGCCATGGAGGCCACTGGGCTGGCCAGAACAGCGCCGGAGCTTGAGTCCACAGCACTGAGGCCGAGCGTTGAAAACCTTTTAATACTGAGAAAACTGAGGCGGGCCAATGAGGCATTCCTCCATGGAGACTATGATGCGGCAGCCTCTGACTTCCAGAGGGTGCTTGAGATTGACCCTCTTAACCAGAAGGCAGTTGATATGCTGAAAAAAATCACCCTTACCGGGCATTCGCAATGAGGTGGAAAAATGGCAGATGAAGCACCAGGAGCAGTATCCCTTGATTCATACCAGATAAACATCGAAGGTCAGCTTATAGATGTGAATATCTTTACATCGCTTGAGGGATTCTCATACTACTACATAGCAATCCAGAACATAACCCAGAGCACTAACATTGTCCTGGAAAAAATCAAGGAGGAGTTTATTTCTAGGATAAATGTGGGAGAGATTGAATTCACCTCAGAGGGCATGGCAGAGTCAATCAAGGACAAGTTCAGGAAGGAAATCTTCTTTCTCATAAAAAAATACTTTCCCGGCGCAGACCAGAGAACTTCTGAGATGCTCATCAACCAGCTCATCAGGCAGAACATCGGCCTGGGAGACATAGAAATCCTGCTCAAGGACAAGAACCTGGAAGAAGTTGTTGTCAACAGCTGCAAGGAGCCGGTTTGGGTCTACCACAAGAAATGGGGCTGGCTGAAGACAAACATAATAATCCCCACCGAGGAAAAGGTGAGGCACTATGCCACCATGATAGGCAGGGACGTGGGCAAGGAAATCACTGTGCTCAAGCCCCTCATGGACGCCCACCTGATGAGCGGGGACCGAGTCAATGCAACCCTGCAGCCAATCTCCAGCAGCGGCAACACCATCACCATCAGGAAGTTCGCAGTCAAGCCCTGGACCATAACCGACATGATACAGTCAAAGACCATAAACTATCCTGCGGCAGCGCTTATCTGGCTTGCAGTGCAGAACGAGCTGTCAACCCTTATCACGGGCGGGACCGGCTCAGGAAAGACAAGCATGCTGAACGTGGTCTGCTCATTCATACCGATAAACCAGCGAATCATCTCAATAGAGGACACCAGGGAGCTTATGCTCCCCAATGACCTGCACTGGGTGCCGCTTGAGACAAGGCTGCCCAACCCTGAGGGCAAGGGAGAGGTATCAATGCTTGACCTGGTGGTAAACTCACTGAGAATGAGGCCGGACAGGATAATCATGGGAGAAATAAGAAGGAAGGCAGAGGCAGAAGTTTTGTTTGAGGCAATGCACACAGGCCACAGCGTCTATGGCACCCTGCACGCCAACAACGTGAGAGAGACCATTGTCAGGCTCACAAACCCGCCCATTGATGTTCCCAAAAGCATCCTATCGTCCCTGTCCCTGATTGTTGTGGAGAACAGGAACAGGAGAACTGGCTTCAGGAGGGTGCTGCAGGTTGCGGAGATGCTGGAGAACGGCGACCCCAACATGCTGCTGCAGTATGATGTCAAGAGGGACGACCTTGTGCCTGTGAATGACAGCATTTCAACCGTTGATTCCCTTGAGCTCTACACCGGAATGAGCAAAAAACAGATTGAGGATGACATCAACGAGAAGGTTTCAATCCTTAAGAGGCTGATAAAGAACAATGTCAATGATGTGCACGAGGTTGGTTCAGTCTTCAGGGCATACTACAACAAGAAGGCAAGGGAGCTGAGGACTTCCGGCAAATAGGTGGTATAAATCGCAATAACATATTATTTTGTAAGGAGATTCCCGCAGATTCATACCTGGCTGAAGGCTGCTCACATGAAGGAGGAGCCTGAAAAGTTCCTGAAAAAGACCTTCATGAGCTCGCTCTTTGTCTCTGTAACCTTCCTGGTGCTTCTCTTCATGGTATTTGACAAGATGAAGATTCCCCTTCTGTCTTTGCTGGTCATTATCCCGGTTATTTTTGCCCTTGTCTTCTTTGTTCTCATACAGGCACCGAGGGTAATAATAAGGAAGAGGGAGAGGGAGATAAACAAGGAAGTGCTGTTTGCAGGGAGATACCTCCTTGTGAAGCTTGACAGCGGCATTCCCCTTTTCAATTCCCTTATTGACGCATCCAACAGCTACGGGATAGCTGCCAAATACTTCAAGGAGATTGTTGATGACATCAACATGGGCAACCCCATTGAGTATGCGCTGGAAAATGCCCGCGAGAACTCTCCATCCCACTACTTCAAGCTTGTGCTCTCCGAGCTTATCACCTCGCTCAAGACCGGGGTTGATGTCTCGATCCCGCTCAGGAGCATAATCCAGCAGATAACCATTGAGCAGACCCTTGAGATAAAGGAATACGGCAAGAAGCTTAATGCGTTCATGATGCTTTACATGGTACTTGCCACAGTAATGCCCTCCCTTGGCATGACCATGTTCATAGTCTTTGCAGGTTTCATGGGGCTTGATGTGGGCGCCACCTTCATAGGGATAGCGCTGTTCTGCCTTACATTCATCCAGTTCATGTTTCTCACCGTGCTGAGGTCCATAAGGCCGATGGTGAACCTATGATAAAATTCACGACGCTGCAGCAGTTTGGAAAGGCATTCATACCTGAAAGGCTCAGGCCAGGTCTGAGGAAATACCTGTCAAAGACCGGCGTGGTTGACATCCCCTACACGCTCTACGGCAGTCTGTTTATCCTGAGCGTCATCATCACCGCGATTCTCTACCTGCTGTTCATTTTCCCCAGGATTAGGGAGATGTACACCCTGGCCTTCCTGCTGGCTACATTCATCACCTGGGTCATAACCCAGCTCCTAGTCATTGCAGTCATCATTGCCGGCCTCTACATTTTCTATGACCTCAGGATATTCAAAAGGACAAAGGAGATGGAAGAGGTGCTTGAGGACTTCCTGCGCTATGTCAGCGAGAACCTCAAGGGCGGGCTGCCTGTTGACAGGGCGCTCTGGCAGGCCATACGGCCCCAGTTCAAGGTGCTTGCCGACGAGATTAACCTGGTTGCCAAGAAGGTAACCACGGGCTCTGACGTGGGCGAAGCCCTGATGGAATTCACGGACAAGTATGATTCTCCTGACCTTAAAAGGTCTTTCCAGCTTATTGTTGAAGGCATGAAGGGCGGTGGCGAGATAAGCAGCCTCATTGACAAGATAGAGCAAAACCTGAGGGAGACGCGCGACCTGAAAAAGGAGATGTCTGCGACCAATGCAACCTATGTAATCTACCTGGGTGCCATAATCCTGGCAATTGCCCCTGCCCTCTTTGGCCTTTCATTCAACCTGCTTAAGGTGCTGGACAAGCTTTCAGCCAAACTAAGCCCGGCGACCGGCGCATCATCAAGCGGCGGCATGGGGATGATGATGGACTTCAGCAAGCTTAATGTTGCAAAATACTTCAACAATTTCATTATGTTCTCAATTCTTGCCCTTGTCATCATTGGCGTCTTCGCCTCAATGATTATGAGCATAATAAGGAAGGGCAACATCAAGGAGGGCCTGAAGTACATCCCGCCCATGGTGGGCGGCTCTATAGTGATGTATTACATATTCAGGATTGTCCTCGAGAAGATGTTCGGCAGCTTTATTGTGTAGCGGCTGTTAGCAGGGAAAGACATATACTACTCGACTTTCTAGAATAGTTGCTTCCATCCCTGCCCCGCTCGGTGCAAGAGCAAGGCCGGGGCAGGCAAGCGAAGTGTCCTACAGAACATACTAGCGGACTATCCAAAAATATTTCTCACAAAGTGCCCTATTGCGGCAAAGAACTTCAAAACACCGTTTGGCTGGGATTGCTCCTTCTCAGCCAGCGTTGTCGTAGTTGTGGCCGTGGTTGTTGCTGTTGTGTCCCTTGTCGTAGCCCCGGTCTCGTTGAATGCGCTGCCAAACCTGATTTGGCTTGTGGCAGAATTATTTACAGTGGCGTTCCTGTTTTCTGACAGCCCGGTCGCATTTTTTACTGTTATGTTATACGTGCCTGAAGCGTAAAACTGCTGCTGGTTAAGGGACTTGTAGTTGCAGTTTACTGTTATAGGGAATGTCTTGCCCACATCATTTTCCGTTTTGGTGAAGTTCATGGAGAACACATTCATTTCAGTGTCAGCGCCTATGAGGGCATAGCTCTTTGCAGTGTTGCCTGTGAGCGGGCCCTCAAAGCTGCACATTATGTCCTTGAAAGAAACCTTCTTGTTGCTGTTCTTCAGCCCTATCTCAACCCTGTTTTCTTCCCCCGCCCTCACCGTGGTGTGTTTCAGCCAGAACAGCGGCGTGAGCTTTGCTATGTAAAAAGTGAGGTTCTTCGAGAGCGTTTTTTCAAATTCAGTTCCGTGGCTGAGGTATTTCAGTTCAGCTTTTATGAAATATGTGCTGTAATAGGTTGAGGAAAGGTTGACCTCAACCCCCGCCATCTTGCCCTTTGCAATGTCTTTGGTCCATCTGTATGAGCCGTCATTGAGCTTTTCCATGTCAGATGAGTAGGACCTGACAATGACACCATCCGGGGGGTATATCCTGAGCAGCGTGATGTTAATGGGGTATACCGGGTCAGTGTTTGTGAAGTTGACATAGAAGGATGTGTTCTCATAGATGCTCAGGTTGTTTTTGGTGAACCCGTAGCTTACATTGACCGGCTCAATGACCCTTATCCTCACCTCCTTGCTTTCCACTTCCTTGCTCTTGTTCGCATACTCAAACACCACCTTTGCCTTTGACTTCACGTCAAACGGGGCAATAGCCTTCACATCATATTCAAATGACTTGTTCTTGCCTATGTCAATCCCTCCCTTCCAGCTGAGCGTGTTGCCATCTCTATTAAGCTTGGGGTAGGCCAGGATGAGGAGCTGCGTTGGCAGGTGGTCTGTGAATTCCACGTTGTAGAGGTCAGCGTTCCCTGAATTTTTTATCTGCACGTGGACAGTTGTTTCCTCGCCGAGCAGGAGAGAGCTGTTGTCAATCCACCTTGTTATTGTAATGGCTGGCGCCCGATCGTAAATTCTTACATATATTTGCGGGACCTCTCCGTTAAACCTATCGGCAGTGCCCCAGCCATTGCTCACATTGTACCTTGTGCCGTTGAAGCAGATGGTGTAGAAGGTAGTGTCCTTGCAGTTAAGCACCGCAATTATGCTCTGGGTGCCGTTCCCGCTGAAATACAGCTTCTGCCAGTCCGGGCTGAGGGTGAAGGTGAATGTATTGCCCTGCACCGTTGCTGTCTCATTGGGCATGATGAACTTGTTGTAGACAAGCGCAGCGCTGCAGCAGCAGGAGAGCGCAGCGAATAAAAATAATGCTGAAGCTAGAAACCTCACACCTCTTTTTCCAATCATAACCAAACCTAATCAGATTTAGTATTTAAGTTTTTGCCTCAATTGGCATCATGCCTGATTGGCTGTCTGCTATTTAATTCCAAGGCAATGCAATTAACTACAAGGCTGTACCTGACTGGATCTACAATTATGCAGCTTGCGCTGTCTGCCTTTGCTGCATATCGCGCACCAACCTCAAACCCGGTGTTATCTTTTTCAGGTAATGTGAACGGCACGCCCTCGTCAGTAAGCCCCTGTAACCGAATAACATATTCTCCTTTGCGGAACTCAAAGGGATGGTATGTAACTTCAAAAATGCTTCCATGTGGATAAAGATGCTCAGCAACAATATCTATCTCCTTCATTTCCCTGAATCTTTTGTTCCAGTGCCAGTTTACATATTCTTCCGGTGTAACAGCTTTTTTGAATGTTGAGCAGTTCCTAATAGAGCGGCTAAATAAGTCTTTCATATAATCAAAAAACAAGCGCTGGTCTGTTTCATCCCTCTCAATCACCAGGGCTGATTTGCTTCCAAATCCTGAAAAAATTTCACGCCACTTTAGCAAAGTGTAATATGCATCGTCCCATGAGCCTGATTTTGCATGGCAGTCAGCAAGCAGAAGCACAGAATCCTGCGAAGGCGGTTCAAAGTTGTGCGCAAGGCCTACCAGCAAAGCAGCACCGGGGTATTTGTGTTCATCATAATGATCCTGTGCTATTTTGAAAATTACCTTTCCTATGTATGGACTATTATTCAGTCCTGCTTTTATCCTGGATTCAAGGCCAGGAACGCCGTTTCGTTCAGTTGATTTAATTAAATCCAGCATATACACCGGGATGAATGTAGCCATGGGCGCAGGAAGATTCATTGGGTATTTAAATGTTACTCTTTAGTGGTGTATAAACTGGCTTTTTGCATTTACAAACCTTTAAATAAGCCCGCGTTTTCTTTTCTTCCATGGAAAACATTGAAGAATACAGGAAGGCAGGAAAGATAGCAGGCCAGGCAAGGGACTATGCCAGGACCATCATCAGGCCCGGCGCAAAGCTGCTTGACGTTGCTGAGAAGGTTGAGGCGAAAATTGTTGAGCTTGGCGGCCAGCCGGCATTTCCGGTAAACCTCTCACTGAACCAGTTTGCAGCCCACTGCACGCCTGTGCCAAATGATGAGGCTGTCTTCAGCGACCAGGTTGTGAAGGTTGACGTCGGCGCCCAGATTGACGGCTTTATCGGCGACACTGCCTGCACCATTGACCTGAGCGGAAAATACGCTGACCTTGTCAAGGCATCTGAGCAGGCGCTCAATGCTGCAATTGATGCAGTGAGGCAGAACAGGAGCATTGGCGAGATTGGCAGGCAGATTCAGGATGCAATCACCGGCTTTGGCTTTGCTCCAATTAAGAATCTCGGCGGCCACGGCCTGCAGCAGTATGTGCAGCACGCTGCGCCCTCTATTCCCAACCATGATACAGGCAACCCGAAAAAGCTGGAAAAAGAGCAGGTGATTGCCATTGAGCCATTTGCCACAACAGGCCAGGGCATGGTGAAGGACTCATCCAACTCAATGATATTTGCGCAGGTTGACATGCGGCCGGTAAGGGATAATTTTACAAGGCAGGTGCTTGGCGAGATTGCCGAATTCAATGCAATGCCCTTCTGCACCAGGTGGCTTGCAGCAAAGTTCCCCATAAATCAGCTGAGGTTTGCGCTCAGCAGGCTTGTGCAGGCAGGAATACTAAGGGAGTACCCGCCCCTGCCAGAAATGGCAAACGGAATTGTCAGCCAGGCAGAGCACACGCTGTATATCGGCGATGAAATAGAAATTCTTACGCGATAGGTTTATATAATACCAATATAATTTTATTCCCATGCTTGACCTCATGCAAATCCTGGTTGTCTGCCTGATGGTAGTGGGCATAGCGCTCATCTCCCGCGCCATACTGAAAATGAAGCAGCTCGAAGAAAGGATTAACCACATTGACAGCCACATGGATGAGATGCTGCGCAGGATTTACAAAAAGAATTCTTTCAGTTCAGCAGTCAGGCTGCGTTAGGGTTGAAAACAAGTCGAACTTTCTTAGGGCTCATTTCAATCACTATCCTGTCTGCCGTCTTATACTCTCCGGTAATGTGCAGGCCAAATTCCTTGCCCTCTGGCATGCAAATTTCAACCCTGGAGATTCCGCCTTCAAAATAATCCACACCCTTCATGCCTAAATGGTTTCCCGTATCAGCCTTTTTTAAAATACCCACACCCCTGGGCTTTGAAATACCGTGGATGATGCACATATCAAAATATTTGCCCCAAAAATTTGCTGTGGGACACACAACTATGTGGCCTCCGGTGGTCCGCACTTTTGAGGCATTGATTGAATAAACATTGGTGTAGACCACGGGCTCTTCATTATTTGTTTTCACAATATATGTTGAAGGTTCGTAGTTATACAGGCACCATAGCGTTGCCAGCTCATAAACCATCCTGCCGAAAATTTGTTTAACTCTGCTGCTGATTTTCGCGACCGCATCGCTGTCAATGCCCATCCCGACAGCCCCAAGGAAAAGCAATTCCTTAGCATTGTCCCGGTTGTACATAGTTATCTTTCCCATATGCGTTTCCCTGATAAACCTCTCATCGCCATTAAATGCCTCTCTAGCGCAAGCAATTGAGGTTTGGGCATCGGGGAGATTCAGGACTTTGGTTATCTCATTTCCTGTGCCGCCGGGAATAATTCCAATAAGCCTGTCCTCAAGCGAAGCCTGCAGCAATTCAATAATCCCGCCATCCCCTGACCAGAGCAAAATATTCCTGTAAGGTGCCAAGTCAATCTCTGAAGGATGCTGGTATTTCAACTCCTCTTGTTGTATTCCAAAATTCTGAAGAATAATCTCCTCGGCAATTCTGCGCCTTTTTTGTGTCCTTAGACCGTTCGCCGCCGGATTCAGTATGCATGCCGTATCTAACATCTTAACTTTTCCATAACCTCATCAATGCCAATTAAACTTTCATCACCTCTTTTCATATCCTTAAGCTTCACTTTTTTCTGCTTTAATTCATCTTCGCCGATGAATATGACATAGGGAATAGCCATGCTGTCTGCATAGGCAAGGTTTTTTGACGGACCCCTGCCAAGCATGTCAATGTCTGCGCTGATGCCCGCGCTCCTTAGCTTCTGCACAGCCTTCAGGCTCTCCTTCAAAGTGCCGATTGGAATGACAAAGACCTTTGTGACAGATTTCTCGTAAACCTTATTGCCCAGCTTAAGTGCTTCAGTAATGACCTCAAGGCCGAATGAGATTCCTGTTGCCGGGTATTCCTTCCCCCCGCCGATGAATTCGCCAATCATTTTGTCATACCTACCGCCGCCTGCAGCAGCGCTCTTTATCTCGCTGCCTTTAAGATAGACTTCAAAAACCGGGCCTGTGTAATAGGCAAGCCCCCTTGCCAGGCTCGGCTCAAATGAGGCGCTCTTCACATTCATTGCCTTAAGATAGTCAATAATGGTTTTAATCTCCTCAACGCCTTCCTTCCCAATATCACTTGTGATAATCTTCTGTAGTTTTGCAACCGCATCTTTGCCGCTGATGCCTATTGCCTTAAGCACCCTGTCTGCCTGCTCTTCTTCAATGCTTTGCAGCATTTCCTTTTTTACCTCGTCAGCGCCAATCTTTTTCAGCTTGTCAATGGCAACCATTGCAGCGTCGCGCTTTTCCTTTTCTTTAATGCCTGCATAGTCAAGTATCCCCTCGAGGATTTTCCTGCTGTTGAATTCTGTGACAGCTTCAAAGCCGAGCTTGGTGAAGACATCGTCGGCTATCTTAATCATCTCAGCGTCGGCAACCACGTCCCTGCAGCCCACAATGTCCACATCGCACTGCCAGAACTCCCTGTATCTGCCCAGCTTTATGGGACCGTTCCTGTAAACCTGGCCAATCTCATACCTTTTAAACGGCATCTTCAGCGTCGGGTTCATGCCAACATAGCGGCACATGGGCACAGTAAGGTCATACCTGAGGCCAAGCTCACGGTCAGCATTGTCCTTAAAGCTGAATGTCTCCTTGAGAATCTCCGCCCCGCCTGCATACTTTGATGAAAGCACGTCAAACCTCTCAATAATGGGCGTCTCCAGCGGCGAATAGCCGTAGAGCTCGAAGATGCCCCTTAGGGTTTCCACTACCTTCTGCCTCACTATCTTCTCTTCAGGCGGGAAGTCCCGCGTGCCTTTTGCTAGGGAGAGTTTCATACTAGCCTCCTGAATTTATTGGTTTATTTAAGGTTTTTGGAATCTGCTAACATAACACACGCCTGTAGGCATCATTCTCTATCCTCTGTGCTGAACTATAAAAGGTGACCCGTTTGGCATTCTTCACTGCCCTCACAAGCTCCCTGTATCCAAGCAGGTCAGGCCTGGCATTCAGTTCAACTAATTCCCTGAATGCAGGGCCGGTGAATTCCCAGCCGGTCTTCAGCAATCCTTGCACTTCTTCAACCACCCTGCTGATATCCCCTAAATCTGCAAATGCCTCTGGTCCTATCATGCACCGGGGAATTATTTTTGTAATTGTCCCGTTTCTGTTGTATACAATTTTTATCTCAAACATTTTTCCCTCCATAGCTTTTGCTATTCCTTTTTCTGGTTTAATGATGTTGTTTTTCCGTCGTGAAACCACACCGGAATAAGGTTGCGTTCGGCGTGAAACGCCGTTAGAATCGTTGTTGGGTTGTTTTAGGCAGCGCGGTCGCTACCAATGATAGAACGCATCAAGAATTCCAGAGTTGGAGCTAAACAAATCTTCTATCCTTCCGCTAACAGTGAAGATAACCAGCTCTTTGCATTTTGAATCACTGGGTTTTGGAATGTTCTTTTTATTTAAAAGCCTTTCGGTTTCTCGTCGTGGAAATAATATGCACCGGAGTTCAACAAAGCTTAAATATCCCCTCATACTATATTATAGCTATGTACGAGAAATGTGTGGGATGCAATAAGTTCATAGCAGGCTCAGACGACTGCAGGCTGGTTGCCGGCGCTGACGGAAAAATAATAACCTACTGCAGGGAATGCTACGAGAAACGGCTTAAGCACCTCCCTGTAAAGTGAGTTCTTAGGAAAATGAACGAAGAAAAATGCAATCTCTGCGGTAAACCAATGGTTCTGAAAGAAGAGAAGGTAGTCAACTCCACAAGATACAACATGTGGAAGTGCGAAGACTGCAAAAGAATTGTGGCAAAGGCAGCTGAATAAACACCAAAACTTTTATTGGGCTGTTTTAATAATCCCAACCAATTTCTGTCACAACTCACCAATAACACTAATTGCACTTTTTTCGGCTTGTATGTCCTAATCCCACGTCGATAAAATCACTCCGGGAAATCGTGCAATCCTGCAAAAAATTTCCATACTTGTCCATATTTTGCGGCACACATTTTTTGTCCTTTAGACGAAACGAAGCGAAACTTTTATATATAAGTTGCGTCAATAGTATGCGAATATACAAAAAGCACAACTGGAATCCAAATCACATCACAACATCAAAAGAAAAAAGATACGAGGTGCAAAAACAGTTGCGTTTTTTGTATCCTTGCGCGTGGCTGCGCATTACAAGTAAGCCAAACATTAGAATAAACGAAAATTCGGCTATGCAGAAAAGATTGGCAGTGCCAATCTTTTCTCTATTTATCAATCAACGGAAAAGAGGTGCAGAAAAATGGACTTTTTGATTAAAGACGCAATGGCGAATGCGGAAAAGCAGAAACAGACAACCGAAGAATTTGACAATGTTGGCCATGCCAATATAAAAGTCTTTGGTGTTGGGGGAGCGGGCAATAACATGGTAACATGGCTCTACCAGAAGGGAATAAGGGGAGCTGAGATTATTGCGTGCAATACAGACACACAGCACCTCAACATTTCAGAAGCAGATGTCAAATTCCTTATAGGCAAGGAGCTCACAAGAGGCCTTGGCTGCGGAGGATTCCCAAAGAAGGGAGCGCAGTCAGCTGAAGAAAGCATCCAGAAGATTAAGGATGTGGTCCATGGCGCAGACATGGTTTTCGTGTGCGCAGGCATGGGCGGCGGCACAGGCACAGGAGCAGCGCCGGTAGTTGCAAGAGTTGCAAAGGAAATGGGCGCAATCGTCATCGGCACAGTAACGATGCCGTTCAATATAGAGAGGGCCCGAGTTGACAAGGCAGAGTTCGGCCTGCAGCAGCTAAGGGAGCACTCGGACACAGTCATTGTCATTGACAACAACAGGCTTGTGCAGATTGCCGGCAACTTACCAGTAAAGCAGGCTTTTGCAGTGGCAAACGAGCTAATATCAACGATGATAAAAGGTATTGTCGAAACAATCGCAGTGCCAAGCCTGGTTAACCTTGACTATGCTGACGTCAAGGCAATCATGAGCGATGGAGGCGTTGCCGCCATTGGCGTCGGTGCATCAGACACCGAAAACAGGGTTGAAGAGGCTGTCAAGGGCGCATTGAGCAACCCCTTACTTGACATAAGCTATGAGGGAGCTGTTGGCGCACTCATACAGGTTGTCGGCGGCCCGGACATGACTTTGGAAGAAATCAACCGCGTTGGAGAACTTGTGACTGCCAGCATGGACCCGGATGCAAATGTTATCTGGGGAGCAAGGGTTGACGAAAAGATGAAGGGAAAGATCTGCGTGATGACAATCATCACAGGCGTCAATTCCCCATGGATCCTCGGCAAGGTCAATGACTCAAAAGAATCCAAAGTCCGCGCATCAAAGCTCGGACGCGACCTCGGCATCACCATGATTTGAGGTCTTTGCTTTTTTATTTTTTTTTGATTTCCTTGTATGGTATCGCTAATATCTTTCTCTGTACCTCTTTTATCCGACGTCTAAAAATCATTTCCCTTATTGCTAGAATAAAACCTATAATAAAACTTACAATGACGATAATTATTGACCAAAAATTAGACTTCCAGAGACTGTCTCTAAAAGCACGTACTTCTAGAGGTAAGGCAACTTCAGAAACAATTTTATTCTCTTTATTCAAAAGAATAACATCAATAGTCCATGAACCATCTACGACATATCTGGATTCATTTGGAATGATAAAATATATCTTGGTCTGAGTGCTTGTGTTGACAATGCCTTCGTTACCGGATAAATTTTTGCTCACTCTCTCAGGATTCTCAAGAACAATCCTTCCTAAAGGGTCAATGAATAACGTGCGCAACCTCAAAGATGCATCTTTCTTTCTGTTATTAATGTTAAGCGTAAATTGAATTTTATCGCCGGGTCGAAATTCCGTTTTAGGAATCTGCGTTAATAGCTCCATGGAGATCATATCATCGGGCTGCCTTATGAAATCTTTGGTGATCACATCATCAATATATGGTTGACCCTCTTTAACTAGAGATAACCATCTCTCCTGTGGTTGCGTCTTTGGCAATCTACTTGGTGGATAAAGCATTAAATATATTGTAATTATACCAATAATAATCAAAGCAATGCTAGTACCCCTTGACCAAAATGTATCTTTTTCCATCTTATCTCTTTTCCATTCTCTTAATCCTGGATATAATATAATAAATAGAAAATACAAGTATATACATTGGCATAATCAGGTACATAAGAAAGCTAGATATTCGAGTATTTGGTAAGTATTGAGCAAAAAACTGTATAAGATATATAGTCATCAGAATGACCGCACTACAAATAAACACTGATAACATGAAATATAAAGAAGCCAATTTAACTTTATATTCAAAACTTGTATCTTTAGCCATATTAATTACCCCCACGATGATTTATTTGTTAAGAAAACAGTCAGAATATATAAAATTAACCCGTTTTAGCACACCCCTTATGCTTGTATCTTCCCCTTTCTTCAACTGCCTTTAGCCTTGCCATGATTTCTTTATAGCTGCCTGCCCTGCTGTAGCCCTGCAGCACTGCCCTGAACGCCTTTTCCCAGATTTTGTAATGCTTGCTCTCCAGCGCCTGCCTGAGCAGGTGTATGTCAACAGCCTTGTCCTCCACCTTTTCAGAATAAAAGCTAAGGCCAAAGTCAATAAAGTAAATTTTGCCCTGCTTCAGAATCATGTTTGAGGTTGTCAGGTCACCGTGGATAATGCCATTGTTGTGCAAAAGCGCAACCTGCTCCCCAACTTTTTTGCAGATTTTCGCATAATCCAGCTTTTCCAGCACATCTCTCAGCCTTTTGCCGCCAATATATTCCATGGAAATCTTCATTTCCTTCTCATCGCACTCCAGGAACTTTGGAGCTGCAATGCCGAGCAGGTTCAGCTTCTCAATGAGCTTTGCCTCCCGCCTTGTCCTTCCCTTTCTCAGCTTTTCATCTATCTCGGGAATCCTGTAGCCCTTCCTGAACCTCTCCTTGACAATTTTCTTCCTGTCCAGGAAGATTGTGGCTTCAGCGCCCTGCGCAATTTT
>Ga0209777_10002041_pt1 | contig 27490 bp, 19 predicted proteins | sample FrelakmetHBP12HB_FD_187147 | JGI IMG/M metagenome (GOLD analysis project Ga0209777, IMG submission 187147) | Freshwater lake sediment microbial communities from the University of Notre Dame, USA, for methane emissions studies -HBP12 HB (SPAdes)... | ecosystem: Environmental > Aquatic >...
TGATCCGACTCGTGGTACGGCAAATGGATCTTGAAAAGCTTCAGGTTATCGTTAATAGCATCAATCAGACCGCTGTTGCGCGCCAGCAGATGAAATGCTCCAATACCGCCACAGTTAATTGCACGTACCCGGTTAGCCATTTCATAGTGAATGTTTTTGGCTTTGAACATCGGGCCGGGTTGTGCCGGCCACTGTTTGCGCTCAAGACGTTTTGCCAATTTGTGTTTGCGTTTTTGAAGAATTCTGATATCTTGTTGCTTCACTCGAAATGCTCCTTTTCTGGTTTGAATGTTTTTGTCGTGAACTCATTATAACCAGTATTTGCGGGCTTTTCGAGTGTTTTTTTGTTAAAAGCAATTTTAATTACGCTTGGTTAGGGACTAGTATGGTACCCGGATTCCCGGATTCGGATTCCTGTGTCCCCGTATTTCACGACAAATCTTGATATACAACAGGGTTTCTTATGGAACATCTGCAGCAAAATACTTTGTCAAGGCTATCCCGGTTAACCCCTGAAGAAAGAGATGCTGTTCTTGAGTTCGTCAAACGATTGAAAGCATTATTTGGGCCGAGTATTCAAGAGATCATTTTGTTTGGTTCAAAAGCACGGGAGCAATCTGAAAGCAACTCAGATATAGATATATTAATTGTGCTTGATAAAATATCTATTCAAATAAAGAAGGCGATCTCAGAACTGGCCGCGGAACAAAACATAAAACATAATGTTCTTATATCCACCATACGCTATGACACGGCGACATGGGAAAACCCTGCAATCCAGGCTTCACCTTTTGGACAGGCAGTAAAACATGAGGGGATATGGTTATAACGAAAGAACAAAAAGCGCTCGCTCTCTCTGCAATGGTTTCAAGCATACGACCCACGTCAAAGCCTCTGTTCATAAGGGTTACAAGGGGTTTCACTATATCATTATTAAGCTGCATTTTGCGCTGATGTAGTTTTTCTGCCTCTGTCATTGGTTCATTTTCTTTCTTTGAATAATTAATTTATAAAAGAAATTTTCCGCAAAGCGTAGCGTCATATTACAAAATGTAGTGAACAGTATGGGGGAAAGTTTACGGGGAGTAACGCGTCGAACCAGTGGCTTACCTATCTTACGTTAGCCGCTCTCTGTGTGCTCCGCGGTTTACGGCTGTACTGTTAGATATATTCCCGCCGCAGGGCATCCAGCATATCGTCTGTCAGCCGCTCGGTTTTGCGCAGCTCGGCAAACTTGTCCAGGAGGTCATTGACCGTCAGGTGCTGCTTTTCTTTACCGGGAATGTCATCAATAATCTGCCCCTTGTTGAGCATAATGGTGCGGTCCCCCAGCTCCAGCGCCTGCTGCATGCTGTGCGTAACCATGAAGGTGGTGAGCCGGTCCCGCTCGATAAATTTTTTTGTGAGCTTTATCACCTGCGCCGCAGACTTCGGGTCAAGTGCTGCCGTATGTTCGTCAAGAAGCAGAACCCGGGGCCGGGCAATGACCGCCATAAGAAGCGTCAGCGCCTGGCGCTGGCCGCCTGAAAGGGTGCTTATGACGGTGTCGAGACGGTCTTCAAGCTGCATTTCCAGCTGCCTGACCTCCTCCCGGTATGATGCAATGCGGGCAGCATGCAATCCTATTTTAGGGTAGGTTACTTTTCCCCGCAGATATGCCATGTGCAGGTTTTCTGCTATGGTCATATCGGGCGCCGTGCCCATAAACGGATTCTGGAAGACCCGGGCTATGTATTTTGCCCGCTGAAAATCTTTTTTGCCGGTGACATCTTCACCCGCAATCTCAATCGTGCCGGCGTCAGGTAAAAACGAGCCCGCCACGGCATTAAGCAGGGTTGATTTGCCCGAGCCATTGGTCCCGATGACGGTGACAAATTCGCCCTCCGGTATTTCAAGAGTGATGTCCTGCAGCGCATACACCTCGTTTGCGGTTCCGGCATTAAAAGTCTTGTGGAGGTTTGCAACTTTTATCATGGGTGCCTCAATAGTCAGCCACTAATAACACGCATCATCACGAATAAATTTAAATGCCGATGGTGTGTTTAATTGTTATTTTACGTTGGTGTTCATTCGTGTCATTCGTGGCTTAAAAATTATCTTTTAACCACTGCCGCTCTTTTCAGCAGGTCATCAGGCACAGCTATCCCCAGTTCTTTTGCCAGTGACAGGTTAATATACATCTTTTGCGGAACGTAGTCGTTGATCGGGATTGTTTTCGGGTCCTGGCCGTTCATCACCTGCTCCGCCACCCGCGCCGTTGCCCTGCCCACCTCGATATAATCAGCACCTATGCCCACAATTGCTCCGCGTTCAATATCAGAGGGTGCATTGGTAAAGTACGCTATCTTATGCTGCCTGAGCAGTGCGGCAATGGATTCCAGTGCCATAATCACGGTGTTGTCGCCCGAGGTGAGGTACACGTCAATGTCCTTGTGTATGAGGGACTTCACCGCATCAAGCACTTCACTGGTGCTGCTCACTGTTGACTCAATCAGTTCAAAGTTATACTGCCGGGCAGCCGCGCGCGCCTTTAAGGTGCACGCTTCGGAGCAGGCTTCTCCGGGGTTCCACACCATACCGATGCGCTGTGCGTTCGGCAGCAGCTCACGCATGACCTGTATGGCGGTTGCCACCGGCTGAAAGGTTGCAACGCCGGTCACGTTCGGGAGATGGTCCGTGCTGTTTTTGGCTACGCCCATCCGGTAGGGGTCGGTCACCGCGCCGAACACGTGGGGGATTTTCTTATTGATATTTGCCATGACCTGCAGGGCAGGCGTTGACAGGGTAATAATATAGTCGTAGTTCTGCCGCACAATATCCTGTGCAATGGACTGGGCCATGTAAAACTCATTCTGGGCGTTTTTGGTGTCTATGGTTATGCGGTGCTGCTTCAGGGTGCCGCTCTGCTCCAGCGCCTGCATGACGCCTTTGCTGCTTTCGACAAGCAGTACGTTGTCGCTGAACAGAAACAGGGCAAGCCTTTTAGCCCTGCTTTTTTTACTGGTCATGCCGGCTTCTGACGGGCTGACCAGTTTGCCCCGGTACAATACCTGCGCAGCTTTTTGTAAAAACGCCGGCGGGATCGCTACCCCGTATTCCTCTGCCAGCGACAGGTTGATGAACATCTTGTCCGGAGCATAGTTCTCAATCGGGATCTGTTTCGGGTCCTGGCCGTTTATCACCCGCTCCGCCATCCGTGCGGTTTCCCTGCCGACCTCAACGTAATCAGGTCCTATGGAAATAAACGTGCCGCGCTCAATGTCGGATGCAGCGTTGGTGAAGTAGGGAATCCGCTGCTGCCGCAGCAGGCCGGCTATTGACTCCAGAGCCATGATCGCGGTGTTATCGCCCGAGGTCAGGAACAGGTCGACCTTCCTGCTCAGGAGGGATTTCACAGCATCCATTACCTCCGCCGTCGAGCTCACCGTTACCTCAAGCAGATCAAACTGATACTGCCTGGCCGCTTCGCGCGCTTTATAGGTACAGGTCTCGGAGCAGGCTTCTCCCGGATTCCACACGATGCCGATGCGCCGTGCCCGGGGGAACAGCTCGCGCATGGCTTTTATGGTCGCTTCAACCGGCTCGATGGTTGCCACCCCGGTCATGTTCGGGAGATGGTCAGTGCTGCTTTTTGCAATGCCCATCCGGTACGGGTTGGTTACCGCGCCAAATATATGGGGGATTTTTTTATTGGCATTCGCCATAGCCTGGAGCACGGGTGTGGTTAAGGTAATAATATAGTCATATTTCTGGCTCACGATGTCCTGGGCAATGGACTGGGCCATGTAAAACTCATTCTGGGCGTTTTTGGTGTCTATGGTTATGCGGTGCCTCCCCAGGGTGCCGCTCTGCTCCAGCTCCGCCCTCACCCCCTGGGCGGTGTCGCGGATGGTAGTGTGATCGCTGAACAGAAACAGCGCAAGCTTTTTGCCCTCTGTGCTGGTGCTCGCAGCAGGGCGCGCTGCCGTGCTGTCAATAACCCGGTTTGCCCGTTGTATCACCGCTTCATCAATGGTAAATCCATGCCTGCGGGCAACATCCAGGTTAATATAAAACAGCGTTTCCTGCGTCTGGCGGATGGGGAGATCTGCCGGCTTCTGCCCTTTCAGTACCCGCGCCAGGTATTCACCGCCCTGATAGCCGGTCCGGTTGTAGTCAGGTCCCAGCGCAGCAAGCGCGCCGCGCTCGACAAGCTCTGAGTCAACCGAAAAAACCGGCAGCTTGTTTTCATCCGCAACCTTTACAAAACTGTCAAAGCTCACGTTAAGGGTATTGTCTCCTCCGTTCAGAAATACCTGTGCGCCTTTTATGGCAAGGGAGCGTGATGCTTCAAGTACCTCAGCGGGGCTGGTTACCGTGGCTTCAATAATCTCCAGACCGGTTTTTGCGGCATGCGCACGCAGTTTCCCCATCACCGACTCAGAGTTCGCCTCAGAGCTGTTCCACACAACGCCTATTTTTGTCCGCCCGGGAAACAGTTCCCGTATCAGGTCCAGCATCTTTTCTGCCGGCGGGAAGCAGGATATGCCGGTCATCGTGGGAAGGTGCTCGGTTGGTGATTTGGCTGCACCAATCCGGTAGGGGTCATACACGTAGGTAAAGACCACTGCGGTATCTCTGCTGGTGCCGGCAAACTGCACCGCAGACTGCACGCAGGGCGTTGACAGCGGCACGATGATGTCTACCCTGCGTCGCACCAGATCCTGTATGATAGCATTAATCAGCGAAAAATCAGCCTGGGCATTTTTATAAATGATCTCTATGTTTTTCCCGTCTTCATAGCCGTAGTCCCGCAGCGCTTTGAGAATGCCCTGCTTGCACAGCTCAACATTGGGCTCCAGGGCAAACTGGACAATGCCGATGACCGGTTTTTTTGTGCTGCTGCCTGCCTCGCCGGTGTGGACAACGGTGGCTTCTGTAAGCATGTCCGGCGGGATCGTTATGCCTGCTTTCCGTGCCGCCACGGTATTAATGCCGAAGGTGAGCTTGCTATAGCGCTCAAACGGGATCGTGCCCGGCTGTTCGCCCTTCAACACCCGGTCCACCAGATGGGCTGCCTGGATACCGCTGGTGGTATAGTCATACCCCAGGGCAACCAGAGCGCCGTCGGCAAGCCGCTCCACATCACTGATAAAAATGGGGATGTGTTTTGTTTGAGCCGCCTTCACCACCGACTCAAACGCCGAATAGACAATGTTATCCGGGCTCAGCACAAACGTATCGATACCCTTGTACACCAGCGATACGGCAGCCTGGTGCACTTCAGCTGAACTGGTAATGGTGGCGCCGAGGAACTGGTCGCCCTGATGCGCTGCAACCGCTTTCTGCAGGTTGGTAACATTGAAGACCGAGTTTGCCTGTGCCGGGTCCCAGAGTGCCCCGATCTTCAGGCTGCGTGGCAGGACCCGGTGAACAACCTCCATCATCCTGTCCATGGGAGCCCACCCGTACACGCCGGTCACATTGGCAAGATGGTCAGTGTCTGTTTTCCCGGCGCCGATGATAAACGGGTTTGCCACGGTTGCAAAGACAACCGGCTTACCTTTCAGCTTATTGATTGCTGCCTGAGTGCAGGCGGTTGAGATAGGGACAACAATATCTACCTGCTCCTGGATAAATTTGTCCAGGATGGTATTGACCGTAGCCAGGTCGCCGTGGGCATTTTCAAGCAGCAGGATGCAGTTTTCTTCGCTGCGGTAGCCCAGGGTTTCCATCTCTTTTACAAAGCTGTCCCGGGTAGTGTTCAGCAGGCCGTTGTCAGTCAGCTGCACCAGGCCGATTTTATATCTGACCGCGGTACGTGGCGGCGGCGCGCTTGGCTGCCGGTAAGCAAGCACGGCACCGGCAATGACCACAAGGGCGCCCACCGCAGCATAGCGAATCCTTTTCCGGGAGAAAACTTCCAGCACCTGTTTCAGGGTATTGTGTGCTCCTGCCCTTTTGGCGGAGAGCGTTTTTGAGGCAACCAGTGTTATGAGCACAAACGCTGCCGTCAAAAGCTTCAGGTCAATGGGGTTCATACCCACATACAGGGCAACGGCAATCATCATGCGGAAGATAACCGACCCCACTATCACGCTCAGGATCCTCGCGTACATGGAGCGCATCTTGAGAACGGACTCACCGATAATTACCGCTGCAAGGCCGATAACAACCGTGCCGATACCCATCCCGATGTCGGCAAATCCCTGGTACTGGGCAACCAGTCCGCCGGCTATGCCAACCAGGCCGTTTGCCAGCGCCACACCGAACATTTTCATCCGGTTTACGTTGACGCCTGCTGCTGCAGCCATGGTGGGGTTGTTCCCCGTAATCCGCATGGCAATGCCCAGGTCGGTTTTAAAGAACAGGGAGACCGCAAGCCAGAACAGTATCATGGTACCGCTCAGCATGATACAGATCCATACCTCCTGGGGCATGCCCGGGTTGGCCTTCTCAAGGTAGGTGATACAGGTTGTCTGATTGAGCAGCGGTATGTTGGAGCGGCCCATCAGATGCAGATTAATGGAATACAGGCCGGTCATCACGAGGATTCCCGCCAGCAGGCCGTTGATGTTGAAGCGGGTATGGATGGCGGCGGTTATGCAGCCGGCAGCACTTCCAATGGCAAACGCTGCCAGCAGCGCCAGGAAAGGATTTGCGCCGGAGGCAATGAGCACTGCAGCCGCTGCCGCCCCGGACGTGAAGCTGCCGTCCACGGTGATGTCAGGAAAGTCATGAATGCGAAAGGTGATGAAAACACCCATCGTCATGAACGCGTAGAGAAACCCGAGATTGACTGCCCCGACCCACAGTTCCATAGGTAGTATCCTTAGGTTAAGCCACGAATGACACGAATGAACACCAAGGTAAAACAACGATTAACCACAACAGCGGCTTTTGATTTTTTTCAGCGTGCTCAGCGCGCTCTGCGGTGAATTATAATACGTATAATCATTCGTGATAATTCGTGTTATTCGTGGCTTTTAGCTGTTGAGTTCAATAATGCCCAGCAAGCCGCTGCTGAAGCGGGACTGGGCAAGGATGTGCTGCACCTTGAACACCTCATGTTCGGTGAGCACCCGGGTGAGTTCCTGTGCAAAATGCTCAGGGTTTTTGCTGAGCGGCTCCTGGGAAAAAACGCCGCCGTGGATATGAAAATCAGTACCCTTCGCTACCAGCCCCTGAATTTCGGACCGCTCCCGCTCCCGGTCACGTAGCGCAATGCCACAGCCGGCAACAATATTATTAATGTCACCCGGCTCAACCGGAAAATTTGCCCATTCGGAAAAGTTTTCAGGGGCAAAAATTTCTTTGCCATTGTCCGGCCCGTTTTCCATGACGGGTATCTTCTTCAGGTGCATACCCCACAGCCCCTTGCTTTCAGCCAGAAACACGATTCCCAGCACGGTTGCGGAAGAAATGCTGAACAGTGCAGCGACCAGGGGTGGAAGCTCGATGTACTCTGCCGTGCCTTCAAAGGATACCAGATACTTGAAAGAACCGTTGAAACCGAAACCGTGGAGGAACTTATACTCAAGGTCTGACTCATCATCGGTGCACAGCATAAAGTCGACCGCCGGCCGCTTCACAGCGGGATAAAAAAACAGGTGCCGGTTTATGATAAGCGCCTCGCCAAAAAAATTTTTATACTCTTCATAGCGCTCCCCCATGGAAGCCAGGCCGATGCCAAACTGTATGTCCTTTGCTCCGACGGTCACCACGTCCTGCTCTGCATAGTGAGCCCGGGCAAGCTTTTCCTGGGAGCCGATAACAACCAGCGCGCCCGGTTCCGCTTTCCGTTCCCGGTACTGGAGGCAAACCCCTTCACGCTCCGCAGTGAGAGGCGCAGAGGACGGTGTAGCGGGGGTAAGCAGGCCTTCAATCTCCTGCCTGGTTGCAGCGCTGCGAAAAACCCCCATGAAGCCGCTTTGCTTGAACACCGCCAGGATCGTATCTGGAATACTATAGAGGAGTATTTCGCCTCCGGCTTTACTGAGCTGCTTCTGCGCGGTGAGAAACACCCGCAGCCCGACGCTGCTTATATAATTAACCCCCGCAAGGTTAATCACCAGAATCCGCTTGCCGCCGAGCATGAGGTCATTAATCTGACGCTGGAACTCGGGAGAACTCATGCTGTCAATTCTGCCGCTTACCGCAACCCAGGTAATCCCTGCATCCTCTGCAATGGCGCACTCAAACATATCGTTCTATCTCCTGAAAAACAGCTTCTATCCTGGTTTCTGGTAAGGATCCCGTTCCCGTACATAGGCGAGGAGTTCCTTCCCGACATCTGAAGCAATCTGGATGCCGGTATAGTCCAGCACCTGATTGTTGAGGTATTGCAATAAGAGCCGGTCTTTGCCGAAAGATCCGGGCAGTATGCCGGCAAAGAAAAAGCCGAGCTCCTCACATGCCGCAGTTATTGAGGCCGTATGGGGGTCGGAAATATTCAAATACAGATATATCGTTTCCAGCCGTTCGGCACAGAGGCGCTTCAGAACTTTAGCGATCTCCGCGACAACCTGTTTCCCGCAGGAGATGATCTCGATCTTTGCCGTCATGGTGCTGGTTGTGCTTACCTTAATGCTTCCGTCTTCTGCTAACCCGCCGTCTCCTGCTGCGTCGGAAACATCCATCTGCTGGTGCATACCGATAGCGGCATAGAGCTTTTCAACCATGTCCCGGTGATGGGGTGGAACATGCACCGCTGTGGGGCCGGGCGGCTTCAGGTACCTGAAGCAGTAGATATAGCTGCGGCGCTGCGAGCTGTCGGACTGTATGTCTTTATATTCTACCGGGGGCATTTTGGAAAGTAGCAGCGCACAGTCCCGCAGGCCCATTTTCTGGGAGGCCTTTTGCGAGTAGGGGTGTACCGTGGTTGCTTCGCCGTAGAGTCCGGTCAAATTCCTTCTGAGTGCTTCCTCCGGGAGTGTGGTGAGAAGGCTGTTGAGGCATCCGTGCCCCCGGTACTTTGGTTTGACAAACCCCATGGCAGCCTCTGCAATGGCAGTATCATAATCATCTATGACCAGCGCTGCATGTCCGATAATTTCATCCTGGTCAGTGGCCGCAACCAGGGAAATAACCTTTCCGGAACTGTTAAGATCCCTGATGCGGTCCGGGTAATAAATATCTTCGTTGGTATAGGTATACCCGTATGCCATGAATGCGCATTTAGAGACTTCCACTGCTTCTGAGGACTTCATCAATCTGATCACATACGAAGGTGCCGCAGGCGTGCCGGCTTTCTGCTCCTGCTCCTTTTTGATGGTCTCCAGTTCAGCGCTGTGGAAATACTCCTGTACGGTCCTGGCGCTTACATATTTGACCAGGTGGGTTTCCTTGCCGTCGCGCCCGAGATTGTGGAAAGAGACTTCATCCATGAATTCCTGCATGAGGAAAAGCCCGAGGCCCTTATCTGACAGCTCGGTTTCAAGTTTTTCTTTATCGTAATGCGGCAGCAGGGACGGGTCAAAAGGGATGCCCTTCTCTTTTATAATTATCTTGAGCCCCAGCGTTATCGGTTCACAGATAATATCGAATGTTTCATGCTGGTCAGGATCAAAGGCATGTTCGATCACATTGGTAACCGCCTCTTCCACGCCAAGCTGGATTGCGCTGAGGCTCTGTTTTTCAAAACCGGCTTTTTTTGCCACTTCTGTAACATACGCATGAATGACCGGCAGAAAGGAAATATCATTGGGCACGGTAAGCTTTGTTATGTGTTTGTCATGATTCATCATACATTTCTTTTGCATGGTTTAACCGCCCTGCTGCAGGGACCGGCAGCCGCTCACCTGATAGTGTTATCAAACTGACACATAGCAGAAAGGTTTTTCTAAAGCAAGACTAACCGGAGTCTGAAAAAGTTACTGAAATTAGCTTAGAATATATTTTGACTTTTATCAATTAATTACCTAAACTTCATGCAAAAATATCATCCATCAGGGAGGAATCATGGAAATAACAACCAGGAACGAAAAAAATGCAGTAGTGATAACCGTTACCGGGAGGATGGATGCCGTTACCGCCCCGGAGTTTGAAAAAAACCTCTCACCGATCCTGGCGGCAGGAGCAGGGACGGTTGTCATCAACTTCCGTGAGCTGGAGTACATAAGCAGCGCCGGGCTGAGAAGCATTCTGGCGGTGGCAAAACAGCTGAAGGCACACCAGCGGGAAATGGTCATTGCCGGCTTGCAGGGCTCTGTTCAGGAGGTGTTCAAACTGTCCGGTTTTTACTCTATTTTTAAAATTGCTGCGTCTGAAGAAGAAGCGCTGAACACAGACTGACTGCGTGCTCATGCTCTTCACGCCTGGTAGCGCCCGCACGGCTTGATACCGGTCAACACCGGGAACCATGGGCAGAGATACGCCGCAGCATCAGACCCCCTTTCACGCATAAGGAGTTTTCCCATGAGGCTCACATTAAAGCATAAAGTAATCGGGCTTGCTTCCCTGTCTGCGTTGTTACCGGTTCTGGTAGTCATTGCTCTCATTTTCCCCCTGAAGGATTTCGCTGATAAGGAGATCAGCCTGGAGCTTGATAAAATTGCCCAGGAAAACATCGCCCGCATCGCAAAAGATGTCTTTGGCCTGTGTCAGGTCAGCCACGAGCTGCTGGCCAAACAGATTGACCAGTGCCGGATAACCACGCAGACACTCATTGCCAGGGGCGGCGGGATTACCACCACCCCCCGGCAGGTTGCCTGGTTTGCCGTGAACCAGGACACCAGAGCCGTCGATTCCGCCAGGCTGGCCGAGATGGCGCTGGGTGAAATCTCCTTCGGGCAGAATAAGAAAAAGGACGTTCGTACGCCGCTGGTGGATGATGTGAAAGAACTGACCGGCCTGGAATGCTCGGTTGCCCAGCGCATGAATGAACGCGGCGACATGCTGTGCATCGCAAGCAGCGTCACCGCGCCTGACGGCACGCGGACCGGCGTGGGTACCTATATCCCTGCCACTGCCCCTGACGGCACCCCCCATCCGGCCGTTGCGGCGGTCCTGCAGCAGAAAAGTTTCAAAAGTTTTACCCTTTTCAAAAACGCCAATTATATTGTCGTCTATTTTCCCGTTGTGGACAGCGGGCACGCGGTCATCGGAATGATTGCCGTCGGCTCGGGCATCGAACAAATGGAAAACCTGCGCCGCACCATTATCAACACCAGGGTAGGCAAGACGGGCTATGTCTATGTGTTAAATGGCAAAGGGGCCAAGAAGGGCCGCTATGTCATTTCCAAAGGCGGCGAGCGGGATGGGGAAAACATCTGGGAATCGCGGGATGCAAACGGCAGGCTGTTTATTCAGAATATAGTCAACCAGGCACTCAAGAGTCCGCAGGGAACTATCTCATACGAGCACTATTGGTGGCTGAACCAGGGGGAAAAGGCCCCGCGCAGCAAGATCGCCGCGTTCACGTATTTTGAGCCGTGGGACTGGATAATCGGCGTCGGCCTCTATGAAGAAGACTACTATGACGCAAAAGAGCGGGTGCATTCCAGTCTCTGGATGTTTCTGGGTGTACTGTTAATCGGCGGGATTATTATCCAGTGCGTTATGATCATCCTTGCCGTCTATATGGGAGGAAGGATTACCCGGCCGCTCAGTCTGATTATCGAACTGGCAAAAAAAATTGCCCGGGGGGATGTGCAGGAGGTAAAAAATGACCTCTCCGCAGTTGCCGGCACGCATAGCGCTGCACCCGGCAGCAGCACGCTCTCGGATACCGCTGATGAGACCGGACAGCTGTTGGAAGCATTTCATACCATGACCAGCAATCTTGACTCCCTGATAGGTCAGGTGCAGCGCTCCGGCATCCAGGTTACCACATCCACCACGGAAATTACCGCTTCCGCCCGTCAGCTTGAAGCAACGGTGGCCGAGCAGGCGGCCTCCACCAAGCAGGTCACCGCCACCAGCAGGGAAATTGCAGCGACCTCCGAGGGCCTGGAGCATACCATGGATGAAGTGAGCAAAACCGTTGCCGGCACAGCCTCCATGGCAGAGACCGGGCACGCCAGTATCACGCATATGGAATCGGCAATGCGCCAGCTCATCCAGGCCACCGGCTCCATTTCATCAAAACTGTCAATAATCAATACCAGGGCAAACAAAATTTCCGGTGTCGTCACCGCCATCAATAAGATTTCCGACCAGACTAACCTGCTGTCCCTTAATGCGGCAATTGAAGCGGAAAAAGCGGGGGAATTCGGCAAGGGGTTTTCCGTTGTTGCCCGAGAGATCAGCCGTCTTGCCGACCAGACGGCAATAGCCACCCAGGACATTGAACACATGGTCAAGGAAATGCAATCCTCGGTCTCCTCCGGGGTCATGGAGATGGACAAGTTTGCAGAGGAGGTGCGCACCGGGGCTGAGGTAATAGCCACCATTGGCGAGCAACTCGGCAGAATCATTGGCCAGGTACGGGTGCTTGGTCCCCAGTTTGGCACCGTAAAAGAGGGCATGCATACCCAGGTGCAGGGGGCGCTGCAGATCAGTGAAGCCATGCACCAGTTATCGCTGGTGGTGGATCAGACCAAAGAGTCTTTGCACGAGTTTAAACTGGCGACTGAACAGCTCAATGATGCTGTCCAGGGACTCCAGAGTGAAGTGTCCCACTTCAAGATAAGTACCTGATGAGGTGCGGGTTGCGGATCACAAGTCCGTGCCCGCACCCCGTAACACGGAACATTTTTTCAGCGCCTATGAAACAGTATGTAAATCGACTGAAGATTGCACACAAGCTCCTTATCAGCAGTCTGGCTTTTGCTCTGCCGATCGCCGTGTTGCTCTATTTTGTCATCTCCGGGTTTACTTATAATATTTACATGGCACGCATGGAGGTGAGAGGCAATCAGTTGCTAGCGCCACTGGAACGGCTGGTAAGCCTTATCCCGCGTCATCAGCGCCTGACCCACGCCTATCTTGCAGGAAACAAGGCGGTGCTGAACGAGATTACCCTCATCGCGACCAGGATAGATGAGTCCTTTTCCCGCCTTCTCGGGGAAGCCGGAAAAACGGACGCTGCCTTCCAGATCGACGAGCACAGCCTGAAGCAGGCCGGCATGGAACAGCTCCTTCCCGAGCGTACACAGCAGCGCTGGCGGGCGGTGCGCTCGATGTGGAGGAGCACTACCGCCGAACACAATGACTTTGCGCACCTGGACCTGTCAATTTCCATCACTTCCCTGATAAAGAGGATCGGAGACGTGTCGCACATGATTCTCGATCCGGATTTGGACTCATGGTATATTATTGATATGGTGCTGCTGACACTGCCCAAGGCCCAGGAACGGCTGAGCGAGATATTGCGTTTCGGGCAGCCGGTGCTCTCCCGGGGGCTCATTATCCAGGACGATGCAGTACAGTTTTCAATACATACGGCAATGCTTGAAGAGATTGACCTGCTGCGCGTCCGCGACAGCAGCGCTGCGGCACTTCGCGAAAATAATAATTTTTACGGGGTAAGCCCGTCCCTGCAGAAGAACATGCCGCTCCTGCTCGCTCACTATGAATCATCGCTGCGCTCTCTTCTCGACCAGTTATACAGCCTTTCCCCAGGTACACCGCAAAACGGTTCTGCGGAAGAATTCCTGAAACGCGGGGAAGCTGCGATTGATGCCGGCGCAAAACTCTGGCAGGGAGCAATGGCGGAGCTGCATATCCTGCTGCAGAAGCGGATAGCAAGCTATGAGCGGAAGCTGTTCATTGCCCTGCTGCTGAGCCTTGCGGCACTGGCGGCCGCAGTCGGCCTGGTGCTGTTTATAGCCGGGGGCATAACCCGCCCCTTAAGCCGGGTGACCGCCATTGCCGGAGAAATTGCCGCCGGTAATCTGCAAACGGCACGGCAGCGTCTGGGTGCGTGTGATATGTTCAGCGGGTGTACGGACGCCGCGCAGGCGGCGCGTGTCAATACGTTCAGGGACGAGACGTGGCAGCTGTTTCAGGCATTCTCCACCATGGTCTGCAAGCTTGATTCGCTGCTGTCTCAGGTGCACAGCTCAAGCCTCCAGGTAAACACCTCCGCTGCGCGGATTGCCGTCTCGGTGCGGCAGCTCGATGCAACCGTCGCCGAGCAGGAATCCGCCACCCGGCAGGTGAAAGAGACCAGCACGGAAATATCCGCCACGACCACTGAACTGGCGCGAACCATGGACACCGTGACAACCATGGCACAGGAAGCCACGGATCTGGCGGTCTCCGGCATGGAGAGCTTGAGCGAGATCAACACCGCCATGCAGGAACTGACCGATACCACCAGCGAAATTTCCGACAAACTGCGGATTGTCAGTGAAAAGACCGGCACCATCACGCAGGTAATAACCACCATTGTCACGGTGGCGAATCAGACAAACCTGCTCTCCTTAAATGCGGCAATAGAGGCGGAGAAGGCGGGAGAATACGGCAGGGGATTTTCAGTCGTTGCCCGTGAAATGCGTCGCCTCGCTGACCAGACTGCCGTCGCCACGCTGGATATTGAGGGGATTATCACCGCAATGCAGGCAGCGGTAACAGATGGCGTAGCCGGCATGGAACGCTACACCAGACAGGCTCACGCAAGCTCTGAAAAGATAGTGCGGACCAACGGGAATTTGCGTACCGTCATTGAGCACATCGGGGACGTGGGGCCGCAGTGCGAAATGGTGAACCGGCGCATGCAGATTCTGTCTCACAGCGGCGGCCAGATCAGCGAGGCCATGAAGCAGCTCAATGAGACTGCCCGGCAGACCAGGGCTGCGCTCACGGAATTTAAAACAGTCATTGAACAGCTCAATGCAGCCGTGCGCGGCCTGCAGGAGGAAATGGCCCAGTTTTCAGTAACTGCGCAGGATTAACATGCTGCTGCTCCTGTTTCAGATAGAACAAGATCGATTCGGTCTGGATGTCACCCGGGTTATAGAAGTGACACCCCTGGCCGTTTTAAAAAAGACACCCGCTAACGCGGCGCATGTCGCCGGACTGTTCAATTATCGGGGCATCGTTGTGCCGGTGATTGATCTCTCATACCTGCTGCAGGGACGACCGTCACGGCCCCGCTTGAGCACCCGGATCATACTGGTTGATTATACCGGTTCAGACAGCGCTCACCACATCCTGGGGCTTCTGGCCGAGCGCGTCACGGAAACCGTTGCCTGCCGGAGGGAAGACATTCGCTCTCCCGGCATCGGATTTGATAACGCGCCGTATCTGGGTGATATCATAATGGATAATCAGGGGATGATCCAGCACGTGCTGGTGGAGCAGCTGCTGCCGCACTGGCTGCAGGAATCCCTGTTCCCGGCAGCAAAGGAACAGCCATGAAGTCGTATGCCCCGATTATGAAGTTCCTTGAGGAAGCTATCGGCCTTGACCCCGAGTCCATCGGGGTAAAAGCACTGGAGCATGCCGTTTCTTCCTTTGCAGAGCGCTCCCGTATACCTGACTGCCGGCGCTATCTGGAAATGCTTAAACATTCGCGCACGGACCTGCAGCAGTTGATCGATGTGGTCGTCGTTCCCGAAACATGGTTTTTCCGTGACAGCGAGCCGTTTGTCTTTCTGCGCGAGCAGATACAGAATGCCGGGCTTGCGGCCGCTTCCCGAGCCCCGCTGAGAATCCTGTCCGTTGCCTGCTCCAGCGGGGAGGAGCCGTATTCGATTGTCATGGCACTGCAGGAAGCAGGCCTGTCGCCCCGGCAGTTTCACATTGACGCCGTTGATGTCAGTAAAAAGGCGATTGAAAAAGCCCGCCAGGCGCTCTACGGGAAAGGCTCGTTTCGCAATGGCAGCATGCCCTGTCAATCACGCTATTTTACCGATACCGGCCATGGGTTTAAGCTGGACCCGGCTGTTTCCCGGCTGGTTCATTTCTCCATTGACAATCTTCTGTCCGATAACTTTCTCGCAGGCCGCGCACCGTACCAGGTGATATTTTGCAGAAACGTGCTGATCTATCTGAGCCGTAAGGCCCGCAGCAGAGTCGTTGCCCACCTGGATCGCCTGCTGGCAATGGATGGCCTTCTGTTCACCGGGTATACCGAAGTTCCCTTTTTTCAGCAGGCAGGCTATGTCCCGTCAGAGCATCCCCGCTCGTTTGCCTGCCGCAAGCCCGGGGCGGTCCCGCAGGTAAAAAAAGAACCGGCGGTCAGCGCTGCCGTGGTCAAAGCGAAGGCCTCAGGAAGCGCATTCGGGGCTGTTACGCAGCCGGAAATCTCAGCTCACCTGCCGTTGCTCAAGAAGCAGGAAACTGCTTCATCTGCACGGAAGCATAAGGGAAAAGTACCGCCGCACGGGAGCAAATCCGCTGCTTCCCTGATCACAGCGATGCGCAGCCTTGCTGATCAGGGATTGTTTGCCGAGGCTTCTGCGCTGGGTGATCAATATTTGCGGGAGCACGGTGCTGACGCAGAAATCTACTGCCTGCTGGGGCTCATACAGCAGGCCCGCAATTACCCGGAGCCTGCTGAAGACTATTTTCTGAAAGCCCTCTATCTTGACCCGTCGTACTACGATGTCCTGATTCACTTGAGCCTGTTATGCGAAAACCGCGGAGATGCGGCCAGAGCCGCCCTGTTTCTGCAGCGGGCACAACGCCTGCAAGAACGCCGGGACGTGAGAGGATAACAGCTCTATGGATCAAAGAAACGATCATCTCCCGGCGGACTGCTGGAAAAAAAACGGCGTTTTTGGCGACGGCTCCTGCGAAAAACTTGCTGCAGCCGTACACTGCCGGAATTGCCGGGAATATGCACAGGCCGGTAGAAGCCTGTTTGACCGGGAGATTCCGCAGGGATACCGGGAAGAGTGGACTGAGCTTCTTGCCAGCGCCAAGGAAGCCGAAGCCACCGGCACGGTATCGGTTGTGATCTTCAGGATTAATAACGAATGGCTGGCATTAAAAACAGTCTTTTTCCGGGAAGTGGTGGAGGTGCGGCCGGTGCACACCGTACCGTTTAGAACCGGTGCGGTGTTCAAGGGACTGGTCAACATAAACGGGGAACTGCTGCTGTGCGTTTCCGCTGCCGCCATGCTCGGCCTGGAAGAGGGAGCAGAGGAGCACACAACCGGCAGCGGCATTTATAAGCGGCTTGCGGTGGTTGCCAGGGACGGAGAGCGTTTTGTGTTTCCCGTGGATGAAATTGCGGGGATCCTGCATCTGTCCGGTGATGAGGTGCAAAAGACCCCGGCAACCATAGCCAAAGACCCCGCAGCCCATGTCCTGGGAGTTTTCACGTTCCGGGATAACACGGTGGGGCTGCTGGATGAAGATAAATATTTTCAATCGCTGCTGAGGAGTGTCGCCAGTTGAGCGGACCTGATAGCATAGAAGATCTTTCCATGCTGGACCTGTTCCGCATGGAGGTGGAAAATCACGGGCGGGTGCTTGAGTCCGGGCTGGTGGCTGCTGAGGGCAACCCGTCTCCGGCAGCAATTGAACCCCTGATGCGCGCCGCTCACTCCCTCAAAGGGGCCTCCCGCATCGTGGGCCTGAACCGCGGTGTCACCCTTGCCCATGCCATGGAGGATGTGCTTTCCGCGGCCCAGCATGGCAGGCGTACCCTCTGCTCCAAAGATATTGACCTGCTGCTGCGCAGCACTGATATATTCCTGCGCCTGGCGGGTCTGGACACGGCCGCCATTCCCGCATGTCTAGAAGAAAACGCTGAAGCCATCAGCGCCCTTAGCCAGGCGCTTTCCGCCATACTCTCGGGAAAACCTGTTGAGGCCCCTGCTCCCGCAGCTGTGGCGCCGCCCGAGCCTGCGGGCAGAACAGACGGCACGCCAAAGGAAAGCCTTCCGGAAAAAGCTGACGGCAGCTTCGTGCGGGTTCAGGCAGAAAACCTGAACCGTCTTATGGGTCTTGCCGGCGAGTGCCTGGTGCAGGCTCGCTCCGTCAAACAGTTTTCTGCATCCCTGCTGAAAATAAAAAATTGGCAGCAGGAGCTGGACGGCGCCCTTGAGCAACTGCAGAATTCCGGCGCCATGGCCGGAGAGCACCTGAGCGAGCCGCAGAAACATCTGGAGCAGATCCGTGACCTGCTCGCCGTTCACAGCGAACGGTTTGAGCTTTTTTCCCGCAGGCTCGAACACAGCGCCGGCAAACTATACGACGAGGTCATCGCCAGCCGCATGCGGCCTTTTTCCGACGGGCTGCTCGGGTTTCCGCGGATGGTGCGCGACCTTGCCCAGGAGCTGGGCAAAAAGATTTCGTTCCGGATTGAGGGAGAGGCTACCCGGGTGGACCGTGACATCCTGGAACAGATAGAGTCTCCGCTCATCCATCTGCTGCGCAATGCCATAGATCATGGCATCGAATCACCGGATGAGCGGACAACAGCAGGAAAGCCTGCTGAAGGTACGATTGTCCTTGAGGCACGGCACCGGTCCGGGATGTTAAATATACGTATTCATGATGATGGCAGGGGCATCGACCCGGAGCAGTTGCGGCGCAAGATCGTTGCACGCGGGTATGTGGCTGAAGATACGGCGGCCCGTCTCAGCAATGCCGAGCTGTATGATTTCCTTTTTTTGCCCGGCTTTTCCACCGCCGGAGCGGTCACGGAGCTTTCCGGTCGGGGTGTCGGACTGGATGTGGTTTTTTCCAAGTGCCAGAGGGTAGGCGGATCGGTTCGTGTTGAATCGCAGCCGGGGCTTGAAACCAGCTTCCATTTGCAGCTTCCCCTCACCCTGTCGGTTCTTCGCACGCTGCTGGTCAGTATCAGCGGTGAATCGTACGCGCTGCCCCTTACCCGCATAGACCGCATACTAACCGTCTCCCCTGATGAGCTGCACAGCCTGGATGACCGGCAGTTTATAACCGTCAACGGCGAGCATATCGGCATTGTCACGGCCCAGCAGGCAATGAACCTTCCGCCGCAGCAGCAGGACTCTGCGCCGTCATGTATAGCCGTTATCAGCGACCGTTTAAACCTGTACGGCCTGGCAGTTGATCGCTTCCTGAGCCAGCGTGACCTGGTGGTCATACCCCTTGATCCACGCCTGGGAAAAATTCCCACGGTAAGCGCCGGAGCCATTGCAGAAGAGGGCTCACCGGTGCTGATTCTGGATGTGGATGATCTGGTACGATCTATTAACAGTCTGGTCACGCAGGGCAGCCTCCACAAAGTGGGCGGCGCAGCAGAGCTGCCGCGCACGGCCAGAAAGCGTATCCTCGTGGTTGATGACTCCCTCACCGTGCGCGAGGTGGAGCGCAAGCTCCTGGAAAACAGCGGCTATGAGGTGGTGGCGGCGGTTGATGGAGTGGACGGATGGAACAGCCTGCAGCGCGGCACCTTCGATCTGGTTGTCTCTGATATAGATATGCCGCGGATGAACGGCATCGAGCTGGTGCGCAGGATTAAAAACGACCCCGCCCTTAAAAACCTGCCGGTAATGATTGTTTCCTATAAAGACCGGGAGGAAGACCGGCTGCTGGGGCTTGAAGCCGGTGCCAATTATTATCTCACCAAAAGCAGCTTTCATGACCAGACCCTCATCACTGCCGTGAAAGATCTGATAGGAGCGCCCTGAATCATGCGTATTGCCCTGGTGAATGACTTGATTATGGCTGTGGAAGCACTGCGCCGGGTCATTGCCGCGGCGCCCGGCTGCGAGATTGCCTGGGTTGCGCTGAATGGCAGGGAAGCGGTGGAAAAATGCGCCCATGACCGGCCTGACCTGATCCTCATGGACCTGATCATGCCGGTCATGGACGGGGTGCAGGCCACCGCTACCATTATGAAAAACAGTCCCTGCGCTATTGTGGTGGTCACGGCAACCGTTACCGGCAATGCAGCAAAGGTGTTTGAGGCCATGGGCTGCGGAGCGCTGGATGCCGTGCGCACGCCCGTGCTGGACGCGGAGGGGAATATTGAGGGGGCGGCGGAGCTGCTTAAAAAAATTGCCATTGTGGGAAAGCTTATCAGCGCTGACGTGCCGTCGCTGAAACTTGAAGACGGTCAGAAAAAAGCAGCCGCCGCTGCATCGCTGCCCATGGTCGCTATCGGCTCTTCCACCGGCGGGCCCAAAGCCCTTGCGCAGATTCTCTCGCGCATACCCCGCGCCCTGAGAGCATGCATCGTTATCATCCAGCATGTGGATAGCAGTTTTGCCGGAGACCTGGCGGCATGGCTCGGTGAGCAGACCGGACTCTCAGTAACCCTGGCGCAGGACGGCATGCCCCTGGAGCCGGGCCGGGTTTTTTTCGCGGGCACCAACGACCATTTAGTGATAGGCCCGGACGGTACATTGCACTACACGCAGGAGCCGCGCAATTATCCCTACCGGCCCTCGGTTGACACCTTTTTTCACAGTGTAAAACAGCACTGGCCGCGCAGCGGTGTGGCGGTACTTCTGACCGGCATGGGCAGAGACGGAGCCAAGGGGCTCCTGGAGCTGCGCCAGGCCGGCTGGCATACCATTGTCCAGGATGAAAAGACCTCCATTATCTACGGTATGCCGAAAGCTGCGGCAGAGCTTGGCGCGGCAGTGGAAATACTGCCCCTTGAAACTATTGCCGACTCGATTGTCAGGCATCTGAATAACTGAGGAATCCACCCATGCATAGTGATGAGATAAAACCAATTATTGCTCCGCTCACCCAGCACAAGATTATCGTGCTTCTGGTTGATGACCAGCCCATTGTCGGCGAGCAGGTCAGGCGCATGCTTGCCCCGGAACAGGATATTGTTTTTCACTACTGCCCGGACCCGAGCAAAGCCATCCCCCTGGCGGCAGAGATCAATCCCACCGTTATCCTGCAGGACCTGGTGATGCCCGATATTGACGGGCTGACGCTGGTCAAGTTCTTCAGGGCACATCCCAAGCTGAAGGATGTGCCGCTCATTGTCCTTTCCACCAAGGAAGAGGCAATAACCAAGGCAGACGCCTTCACGGCCGGTGCCAACGACTACCTGGTAAAGCTTCCCGACCGGATCGAGCTGATTGCCCGCATCCGCTACCACTCGAAAGGATACATCAATCTGCTGCAGCGCAATGAAGCCTATGACGCGCTGTTTAAAAGCCAGCAGGCCCTGGCTGCAGAGCTTGCCCAGGCTGCCGAGCATGTCATCTCCCTGCTGCCGCCGCCCGTCACCCAGGGACCGTTGCGTGCGGAATGGCGCTATGTCCCCTCCGCGCAGCTCGGCGGCGATTCGCTGGGCTATCACTGGATTGATGAAGAATATTTTGCCATGTATCTGCTTGATGTCTGCGACCACGGCGTGGGCCCGGCACTTCTCTCGGTATCGGCCCTCAATGTGCTCCGGTCCCAGACGCTGCCCAACACCGACTTCAGAGTGCCGGAGCAGGTGCTTGCCTCCCTGAACAATACCTTTCAGATGGAGCACCACAACAACCTCTATTTCACCATCTGGTATGGCGTGTTCAACGCGGTGAGCGGCCGCCTCACCTATGCCAGCGCCGGGAATTCCCAGGCATTGCTCATGGCAAACAACGGCATCGTAACTGATTTGACAACACCAAACATGCTCATCGGCGGCATGCCTGATGTTACCTATATCAGCAGTTATGTCGACATAGAGCGCCCGGCACGGCTATACATCTTTTCCGACGGCGTGTATGAAGTAAAAAAGCCGGATGGGCAGATGTGGAGTATTGAAGAATTCAAGGATTTTCTTGTCCGGACCGCTGCTGCACAGGGATCAGAGATGGATGCATTATACACATACCTCCAGAAACTGCAGGGAGGCAGTGTGCTTGATGATGATTTCTCCATGCTCAAGATAAGTTTTACCTGATTGGAAAACCGAGGATACAAGGGGAACAGCATAACGGGCCTTGCCGTGAGCGGTAGTACCGGATGCATGAATCGAATTCCAGATGCACAGTGCACATAAGAAGCAGAGGATGAAGCAGACCCATGGAAACATATGAGCTCGTCGTTATAGGTTCAGGTCCTGCGGGGGAAAAGGCTGCAGTCAAGGCAGCCTTTTATGGCCACAGGGTGGCACTCGTTGAAAAGGAAGCAACTCTTGGCGGAGCTGCGGTGCTTACCGGAACGCTTCCTTCAAAAACGCTTAAGGAAACGGCCGTCTACTTTTCCGGTAAATATGACACGGGGCTCTACGGCGTTGACCGCCACTTAAGGCATGAGACCTCGATTGAAGATTTCATGTACCGCAAAAATTATGTTACCGCCTCGGAGGCTGAAGCGGTGCAGGAAAATCTCCGCCGCCACGGCGTTGATATTTATCATGGCGTGGCCTCGTTTGAAGATACCCATACCATCCGCGTCAGCGGCCCTCAGGAATGCCTGCTCCGAGCTGACTATATCATTATAGCTTCCGGCTCGTATCCTCACCATCCCGCTAACATACCCTTTGATGGGAAACGGGTGCATGATTCAGACACCATCCTGGAGCTCAGACGCTTTCCAGCATCTCTGTGCATAGTCGGAGCGGGGGTGATCGGCTGCGAGTACACCACCATATTTTCCACCATGGGAATCAAAGTCTATCTGGTAAACGACAAGGATAGAATCCTGCCGTTTGTCGATCTGGACATTTCCCGGGAGCTCATAGCCCAGATGAAAAGAAGTGGTGTTGACATAGTGTTTAACACCGGCGTGGAGTCGCTGCAGGTTCCACAACAGGAAACGGAACCGCTGCGCGTCTATCTGAAAAACGGAGAAACGGTGGAGGCGGACATGTTTTTATTTGCTGCCGGCCGCAGCGGCAATATCAAAGCACTGCAGTGCGATAGAATAGGATTAAAGACCGGCAGTCGCGGCACCATTGAAGTGAATGAGCGCTATTGCACCAGTACCGAAAATATTTATGCAGTGGGAGACGTTATCGGCTTCCCGTCGCTTGCCAGCACCGGCATGGATCAGGCACGGGTGGCAATTGCCCACATTTTTCAGACCCGGGACCTTGCCCATCTCCCTACCCACCTCCCGTACGGTATTTACACGGTGCCGGAAGTCTCCATGGTCGGGATCAGCGAAGAAGAGGCGGTACGCACCAGCCTTTCCTACGGCCTTGGTAAAGCCCGCTATGCAGATACGGCGCGCGGGAAAATAATGGGCGCTGAGGAGGGATTCCTCAAACTGGTGTTTAACTGGGAAGACCTTGTTATCCGCGGCATCCACATCATCGGCAACATTGCAAGCGAGATCATCCACTACGGCATAGAGCTGGTAGAGGAGAAAAAGACGCTGTATGATGTGATTGGCCGCGTCTTTAACTATCCTTCGCTGCATGATCTGTATAAGCTCGCCGCCTATGACGGGCTTGCCAACCGGTTTATAAATGAGGCCCAGTTTCAGCAACTGGCGCTCAGCTTTAAAAAGCTAAAAGATACCGAAGTATTGAGATAGTACAACACTCCCCCTATTAATTTGTATTTGGAATTACTGGAACTCACAGTGGGGAGTGGAAGAAGAAAACAGGTAAAGGGGACCGCATGCAGGGATTCATGTTCCAACACTCAAACAGGCATGGTGATTTACGGGCTGCGGTTTACCGGGGCACGGGGTTGTTACCGGCAACCACCGTAAGCCTCAGAATGTTTTTCCCTTCTTCACGGCGGTAACACACGTCATCCGTGAACTTCTTGATAAAATATATACCGAGCCCGCCAATGGGGCGCTCTGCAATACCCGCAGTGACATCAGGGTCTTTTACCGACAGCAGATCAAAGGGTGCCCCTGAGTCTATAATGTCCATAACGAATTTTCCCCCGTCATCGCGCATGCATACGATCTCCACCTCACCGTGCGAGCCCTGATAGGCATAGTTGAAGATGTTGACCAGCGCCTCCTCGGTGGCGAGCTCAAGGCCATACAGCTTTTCCGAAGAAATTCCCTGTGACCGCGCACAGTCTGCCACAGCCTGCATCAGGGCTGGGAAGTTTTCCCGGATCGCCGGCATCTTGATGGTGCATAAAATCTGCATATGCTACATCTCTTGTAAGGCAGCTTCTTTTGATTTAAACATTTTAAATATTGAGTGAAACCCAGATATTTTTAAAAACCTCAGTAACCAGGCCCCGCAGGCCGGACTTTTACTGCGAACGGACACTTTTAAATAAACTCTCCTGGCAGTGTGTGTTAATTCCTGAATTTTGCACGGTAGAATAAAAAAAGGTAGAAAAACCATTGGGGAGTCCTGTATTAATGGGGTTGCAAGACCCGTCAAACACTAATACAGGAGGCTCCCCGAATGGTTAAAAGACAGAAAAGAGATAGCACGGAAACGCCCGTCAATAAAGAAGAAAATGAGCAGCAGTTAGTTGTTTGAGGATGATCGGTACCAGCACCGGATATTCTGTACGACGCGGCGTGGGAAGCCACACACGGTGATCGAGGAATATGACAAACGTGCTGATGTGGAGAATCTGATTGGTGAAGCAAAGCGAAAGGGTTTAGCGGCAATCCCGTCGAAGAAATTCAAGAACAATTATGCATGGTTTCAACTGGTGATGCTGTCCTATAACATATGGCGGTCTATGAAGATGCTGGCTGAGAAAAACATGGATGGACAGAACCATCAGAAAACGGACACGCCGGCAAAGGGCTTTGATACAATTCGGGACAATACCATCAGGATTGCCCGGCTGAAGCTTTTGTACATTGCAGCCAAGACACCATTTCACAATAACCGGACAACGGTAAAATACTCGGTGCATGATCTGCGCACTCCGGCGCTTCTGCACCTGTTGAACTTTTTGGACACGGCTCGATCTAAAGCCAGTGCCTGGCTCAGCGGCATGTGGCAGTGCCGGTTTGCCTTGAACACCGCCTGAGTGCAAAATTCAGGTATTAACTCCAATGCACAGGGGTATTGTTGGAGCATCGAACCTTAACGTGGAGCTACAGAAAACCTTAAACCCCAGAGAGGACGGCATAACACGAGGGAGCAGGAAATTTAGAATCAATGATAAGGTGATGCAGATTAAAAACAACTACGACAAGGAAGTGTTCAACGGCGACATTGGCAGGATTTTAAATATAGACACTGCGGGGCAGGAAGTAACTATTGTGTTTGACGGCAGGCATGTTGTGTATGATTACATCGACCTTGACGAGATAGTGCTGGCTTATGCTGTGTCTGTGCATAAAAGCCAAGGCTCAGAGTATCCCGTCATTGTCATTCCGATACTGACACAGCATTACATGCTCCTGCAAAGGAATCTGCTTTATACGGCAGTAACCAGAGGCAAGAAGCTTGTCGTGATTGTCGGGACAAAGAAGGCAATGGCGATAGCTGTTAAGAATAATAAGACTGAGAAGCGGTATACATATCTGAGGTACCGGTTGGGTGAACCCCGGCTCCTGTCTACTATGTTCCAACTGACTATGTCCCGAGCGGCCATTGGGAGACGCAACAGATATGGGTACCAGGTAGCCAGAGGTACTGGGTTGACCAGTATTAAGTATTACGACAAGAGCCGTGATGTGTGGGTGCTGGGACATTGGGAAGAAAGACCGGGTGGTCCGGGATACTGGTCGCAGCAGCAGGTCTGGGTTGTTCAATAATGCATTTCAGACGCGGAGATGTTTATGTAACAGATTTCTAACCAAATGGAAAAATCTATTTATCGCTTCACTTATTTACCAATCCCCAATATCCAGCGTGGTGTCGCACTCACCGGCCCGTGCATAGATGAAGAGCCGTTCAGGTCTATATCTTCAAGTTTGTAGTAATAGGTCTTTCTGTTCTGCACATTGGTATCAACGAACTCGTAAGATGCACCCTGAGTTGAAGAGCCTTTAGTAGGTATCAGGGCAAAATTCATCTTGGTGTAGTTACCATTCTCAGTTTCGGAGCGGTAGAGGTTGAAACCGGCATTATTAATTTCAGAGGCAGTTGACCAGATTAGAATTACTTCATTTGATTTTGGGGTTGCATTGAATGACGACAGTGTTATCAGTGTTTCTTCACACACCGCTGCAGGATAGCCATACCACGTAGGAGTTGTAAACCCTGTGCTTCCGGCAGTATAGCAAACGGTAAAATCACTTGCGCAGCCACTAAAAATATCATGCTCCATCGAAGGTGCATTTCCATAAAAATATGCGCAGGTCAAACCGGTGCAAGAATTAAACGCCTCATACCCAATGCTCGTAACGCTGTCCGGGATAGTCACGCTGGTCAAACCGGGGCAACCATAAAATGCCCCACCCACAATGCTCGTAACGCTGTTGGGGATGGTCACGCTGGTCAAGCCGTAGCAAAATACAAACGCAGAATCCCCAATGATTGTAACGCTGCCGGGGATGGTAAACTCACCATACTTTCCCCCTGGATAGTTAATAAGCACTGTCATATCTTTGTTGTATAGCACACCATCCAGACTGCTATAGGCGGGATTACTTGCGTCAACGACTATGCTGGTCAAACTGCTGCATCCATAAAACGGATACCCCCCAATGCTCGTAACGCTGCTTGGGATAGTCACGCTGGTCAAACCGGTGCAATAGTCAAACACATCAACCCCAATGCTCGTAACGCTGTCGGGGATGGTCACGCTGGTCAAGCCGTAGCAAAATGCAAACGCCCCACTCTCAATGCTCTTAACGCTGTCGGGGATGGTCACGCTGGTCAAATAGCCACAACCATTAAACGCCCCAACCCCAATGCTCGTAACGCTGGCGGGGATGGTGAACCCGCCAGACTTTCCGCTTGGACATTCAATAAGCTCTGTCATGGCGTTGTCGTATAGCACCCCATCCAGACTGCTATAGGCGGTATTACTTGCGTCAACGACTATGCTGGTCAAACCGTAGCAAAATGCAAACGCCTCAATCCCAATGCTCGTAACACTGTCGGGAATGGTCACACTGGTCAAATGGGTGCAATTCCGAAACGCAGCAACCCCAATACTCATAACACTATTTCCGATGGTCACACTGGTCAAACCGGTACAATAAGCAAACGCCTCAGTCCCAATGCTCGTAACGCTGTCGGGAATGGTCACGCTGGTCAAGCCGGTGCAATTAAAAAACGCCAAATCCCCAATGCCTGCCACCGACATGCCGTCTATGGCAGCTGGGATTACAACAGCTCCGCCAGTACCGGTATATTTGGTGATTGTTATAGTGCCGCCTGATTCCGTATAGGTAAAATCTCCCGATTGCAGGGCAAAGGCGGATGACGACAGAACCATAAAACCAATTAATGACAGCAACGCCCATAAGCAAACACTAAAACTGCAACGATAATAAAACCCAACAAACTTCTTCATAACGCCTCCTTCTTGTAAGGGTTATATTATTTTCAAAACAAAAAACCTTCAGCAGGTATTGACCAACCTGAAGGCGGTTATCTTTTTTTCTCTTAAACCAACAGCAGAATTCCCCATTCCCCTCAGCGCTGCCTTATTTTATATTGAATCAAAATTGGATTCAATTATATCCTGTTGATAAGGTGGCAGTCAAGCATTATAGCAGGGCGGGTGATGTATTAGAAGTTGTGTCAGAAAGGAAAGGGGTGCATCCTAAGAAGTGACGAGTACGGGAAAAACAACTAATTCAAAGGAGGCACCCCATGCGATATGCAGGAACAGCG
>Ga0209777_10002042_pt1 | contig 27475 bp, 20 predicted proteins | sample FrelakmetHBP12HB_FD_187147 | JGI IMG/M metagenome (GOLD analysis project Ga0209777, IMG submission 187147) | Freshwater lake sediment microbial communities from the University of Notre Dame, USA, for methane emissions studies -HBP12 HB (SPAdes)... | ecosystem: Environmental > Aquatic >...
TATTCCTTCTCGTATTAGTTGGGTAGTGTGTGACTTCAAGGATATTAGTGTTACTCCTGGTAGGACATATTATCTGGTGGTACGGACGAGCGGCGGGACTTCAGTTGTGAGTTATATGTGGGGGTACGGACAAAATAATCCTTATCCGAATGGGTCGTTTAGGATGTCTGCAAATGCTGGCTCATCTTGGACTGAGTATACCGCATATGATTTCTGTTTCAAAACGTATGGAATATGAGATTGCATCTTACTGAAAAATGGTGTTTAAAGAAAGAGGGAAATGAATGTTAGATAATATAAAAAATAAGATGATAAAAAGCCTATGCCTTGTGACACTGTTATGTCTTAATACTCTTATCATTTCAGTGTGTGCACAAGCGGTAAGCCTTGTCTATATCGATCCTGCAAATAAAACTGTTACGGCAGGTCAAACCTTTACCGTTGCCATCTCTTGTGTTCCCGCGCAGCTGATAAAATCTTTTGAATTGAAATTGTCGTTTGATGCTTCTCTGCTTCAAGCGAACTCAGTAACAGAGGGCAATATTTTCCAGGGCCATACTACCTTTTTTAATAAAGGAACAATAAACAATAATAATGGCACCATAATTAATATCTACGATATGATACTGGGAGCAGGGACTGTATCTAATACTGGGACCTTCATTATTATCTCATTCACCACTAAATCAACCCCTGGTACTTCAATCCTGAATCTATACGATGTCGGCGTAACTAATGAGGTAGGGTATATTCCGATTACTATTCAAAGCGGGAATATAGCTATTCAGGGAACAAGTCAAACTCCGAATACCCCAGGTATTCCTTCTGGTCCCTCAAGCCTCAACGTCAATAGCGCAGGGTATTATACCACTACTGCCACTGATCCAAATGGGGATCAAGTGCAATACCAGTTTGATTGGGATGCAGTGAGTGTACATCAATATAGCGGGTGGACAAGTCTGGTTCCTTCTGGCCAATCAGCCAGCATGTCTCATTCTTGGAGTTCCACCGGGACCTATCTCGTTCGTGCCCAGGCTAAGGATAGTCACGGGAACGTGGGTTCTTGGTCAAATGGGTTAACAGTAACGGTTTCTACTCAGAATAATCCTCCCAATACACCGGGTTCACCGTCACCTGCTAATCATGCAACCAGTGTTTCTGTCACCACTGATTTGAGCTGGGCCGGTGGGGACCCTGACTCCGGTGACATAGTCACCTATGATGTCTACTTTGGGTCTTCGTCTAATCCACTGAAAGTCTCAAGTAATCAGGCTAGTACCTCTTATAATATAGGGACTCTTAGCAATAATATGCATTACTATTGGGAAATCATTGCAAAAGACAACCATGGTGCGACTACGACTGGTCCTCTTTGGGATTTTACAACAACATCTTCTTCGAATAATCCACCAAATACTCCAATCACTCCTCAGGGTCCTGTGACACAGCTGACGGGGGCGTCTGGAACGTACAGTACGAGTGCAGTTGATCCCAATAATGATCAGGTGCAGTACCAGTTTGATTGGAATGCTGGTGGCACGCATGAGTATAGCGGGTGGACTAGTCTTGTTGCTTCAGGTCAATCAGTGAGCATATCTCATTCATGGAGTAATACGGGGACGTATCTGGTGTGTGCCCAGGCTCGTGATGAACATGGTTCAGTAAGTGCATGGTCCACAGGATTGACGGTGACTGTCACCGGGGGAACAAAGATTTCGGATCAGGCGTCGACTCGATATGATAACGCTAATTCAATTTGGTCAACCCACTGGTGTGCACAGTCATTTACACCATCGTTAAAAGTATTGAAGAAGGTCACATTATATATTGGAAAAATGGGAAGCCCGTCGAGTGATCTTGTTGTCTCTGTTCGCAGTTCGCTCAATGGAGCTGATTTAACTTCCGTTGTGAAGTCTTCTGGGAGTATTCCTTCTCGTATTAGTTGGGTAGTGTGTGACTTCAAGGATATTAGTGTTACTCCTGGTAGGACATATTATCTGGTGGTACGGACGAGCGGCGGGACTTCAGTTGTGAGTTATATGTGGGGCTACGGGAAAAATAATCCTTATCCGAAAGGATCGTTTAGGATGTCTGCAAATGCTGGCTCATCTTGGACTGAGTATACCGCGTATGATTTCTGCTTTATAACGTATTGAACATAAGATGGTTTCTTATGTCTTCGAAGAATGGGGCGACATCTTCTAACATTTATAAATTGTATCGTCGTTCACATTCTACACTCTTTCAGAACGTTTCAATAAACGAAAGAAATAATTCCTCCTCGGAGCCTATGATACGCAGGAGAACATATTTTATTATATAAAAAATATTTATATATATGTTTTGTAATGTCCTAGTAACCTAAACTATAAATAATTAAATAATATTAATGCAAGAGGGAAACGACCAATGAACCATCAAACCAAAACAATAATCTTACTCCTCTCTCTATTTGGCATAATCGTTAGTGCTATCACTGTTCAAGGGACTATACTAGGTGTTGGGCCCAGCTACATTATCTTAAAAAACGCATTAAGAGGTGTTGAACCGTATCAAGAAACACTATTTATCTACAACGAAGATAACGAAAGCCGCACTATTAAACTCAACTCTACTGGAGAAATACGTAGTTGGACTACATTCTATGAAAATAGTAATACAATACAACCCATAAGCACTACATTTGTCCGGAACAATAGTGTAAAAATGATCATCTGTGAAATATTCATCCCTGAAGACACCGCGGATGGAGTTTACAATGGAACACTAGAGGTATCTACAAAAATTGGTCAGACAAATACGACTACCCAAAACACTTCACAAGTTGAATTAATCCTACCGATCCTCGTCTCCATTAATGTCACCGGTATCCAAAACATTAATCTTTCTGTCGTAGAGACCCGTATTGATGAGGTTGAAATTAATTTTCCTTCTCAAATATCCATCAAATTCAAAAACACAGGGAATGTACGGGTATCTCCAAACGTTAAAGTTCTCTTCACGAAAGATGGGAGATATATCGATGAGATTTCCTCTACAACCGATACGCTCCCAGAAATCCTCCCTGGAACGATCGTTCCCTATATTATGAACTGGAATACAACCGGAAAAATCTCCGGGAATTATACCGCCAATATCAGCGTTACCCTTAAAGATAACGTTATTTACCAAGAAAATAAATCCTTTCGCCTTTTCCCCCCAGGAACATTCACCCGCAATGGAACACTTAAAAACATCACATATACTGGAGAGTTAAAAAAAGGAACAACACTAAAAATTATTGCCACCTTCCTCAACACCGGACAGATTGACACCCCCGCAAAGTTTTTAGGAGAGGTGTACCGAGATGGTATACTCATTGGACCATTGGAGAGTGTGGAAAAAACCGTTCAAAAATATCAAGAAGAACCTTTTGAATCTTACCTAACACTTGCGGAAGATGGCCACTATCAAGTAAGAGGCTACATCCTCTACGAAGGTCGCGAGTCGAACACAAAGGAACTGACATTTGATGTAGGTTTTATTCTCAGCGATTATTATCTTATCATCCTTTTCGCAGTGGTTGCCTGCGGCATTGTCGGTGAGATTTTGTATCTCCGTCGTAAAAAAAGAAAACATGTTCCAAAGGAATCATCCTGGGTTTACGCTTCTAAAAAACAGAGCAAAACAAAGACACAAAAGATATTAAAACTTCAAACGGAGAAGAACCGTAAGACACCAAAGATAAAATTTAAAAAAAATACGGAAGAAGAAATACAACCTGCGGGGAACGATGATACCTCCATGTAGCTAGTATAAACAGTCATTGCTTCACCACTGTAAAAACACCGCACCAGATAATTCAAAAAAGAGGGAGTAGATAACTTTTTATGATGTGGACCAAAAACAAAAGAAAATTGTCGGCACAGCGGATTGCTATTTTCATAGTAATCATTTTTCTATTTTCGATTACTATTTCTTCTGCTGCGTGGACGAGCGTTTCCTTAACCTCGATTCCAAAAAAACTCCATGAAGCCCCCTCCGTTGCCATAGTTGAACGTACCGTTCATGTCGTATGGAATACCTGGGTTGATAATAATAAAAGCGTAATCGCATATAAAAGAAGTATCGACAACGGCAAAACCTGGGGAAATACCGTAAACCTCAGCACCAATACAACCAATGCTGTTTCCCCCGTGATATCCGCCTCTGGAAAAACCGTACACGTCGCCTGGAGAGACTTTAGAAACGGGAATCCAGAAATCTACTACGTACACAGCATAGACAATGGTGATACCTGGAGCACCGCTCAACGATTAACATATGATGATCCACGACCAACGAACATCTACGATGTTCACATCGCAAGTGAGGGTACGCAGGTGTATCTCGCCTGGAAGGATTATCGAACTGGATCATCTGAGATATTTTTTAAAATGAGTAGCGACTCGGGAAAAACATGGAATTCTGATCAACGACTAACCTATGATTATCAAGCATCTTATGTCCCTGTTCTTGCGGTTGAAGGTAACAACCTCTACATCGCCTTTGATGACTATGGGACAAAGACAAATGTGTGCATTCTCAGGAGCACTACTGATGGTGAGACCTGGGATGCACCACGCTATATCACCATGAATAAAACAAAGGCAGAATACCTTCAGCCGTCTATCGCTGTTTCGCACAACATTGTATACCTAGTATGGGAAGACGAACCGACAGGTCATCCAGAGATTTATTTCACGAAAAGTCTCGATGGTGGAATACACTATGACGACATACAGCAACTTACTTTCAATTCTACAGGATCCACGAATCCGAAAATTTATGCATATAACCAGAACATAACCGTTATCTGGCAACATGCACATAACCAGTCTTTCGATATTTATTTTCTCGAAAGTAACGATAGTGGACATTCTTTTAGTGAGAGCCGACCGCTCTTGGTAGACAGCGATTACTACGATGCCGAAATTGCTGGAGATGGGAACAATGTTCACATTGTCTGTCAAAAATACTATGAGCCAGAGTGGACAGATATTGTACACAGTGTCAATACTGGTGGAAAACCCGTTGTCAACTCATTATCCCTTTCATCACCTTCTATTACCCCTCAGGGATCTATTCATATCATCGTCGACGGATACGATCCAACGTACAACAACTCAGAGGTCACCTGCCTCGTGCAGTACAGTTCAATTCCCGATGAATGGCATGGGGTAAATGTCACTTTTACCAACAACACTTGGGAGTCGATTATTCTCTTTTCCAATACGTCGAACACCGGAGTGTACACCATCCGGGCACAACTAGTCAACCCGGACGGTAGTCATAGTGATTGGAAACTAGGTTCTATTGTCGTCACCAAGCATGATTCATCCAATACACCATCGTCTACCCCAGGATTTACCTTCATCTCCAGTATCATTGGAATCATTGTTCTTTTCCTCATGAATCGAAAGTATTATAACAAAAAGAAGGGAACATGATCCCATGAATAAGAAGAAAAAAAATATCATAATCCTCATCGTCATCTGCATAGCCATCATCAGTGCCGCAATCTTCTTCATAAGAGATTTCATGGCGAATGCAAACGTTCATCACCAGGAATACGTAGTAAATAATGAACACGATGATGCGAGAACGTTTACTGTCCAGAACAGCACCGGGTATGGAAACGAAGATGGTAAATGGGCGAGTTTACAACTGAGTCCCACCTATAGTTTTGGCGTTCGCTTTACCAATGTAACTATCCCTCGATATGCAACGATAAAAAACGCCTATATACAGCTCTACAGCATTGGAACTTCAGCGCATCGACATCCTAGGTGTAAAATTTACTGCGATGATGTTGGCAATGCAGTGAACTTTTCTACGATTGGTGTATTAAATATCTGCGGAAGGATCTACACCACCAACTATAGTCAATGGAATGAAACACTTCCCTACGGAGTATGGGTCTCCACCCCGTCACTGGTTGCCCCACTACAAGAGGTAATCAATGAACAAAATTGGACCCAAGGAAACCCTCTAGCATTTCTCTTCATCTCTGATGGGACACCAGACTGTGCAGCGACCTTTCAAAATTACGAAAACGAGAAACCTGCGAAACTTTATGTGGAATGGAGCGCGTGAGCTCTTCAATAGCTGATCATAATGCTATTTTTTATGAAATATAAATATTAATTGAATTACAAATGATTCAGTCCACCTATAATGTATATATGAAAACGAGGAACCCGTCACCAAAGTCTCTTATCAAATTCTAAAATCTTTCATATAGTTTTAAGTGCTTCTACACATTGAAAAAAAAGATGGGTGGCGTCTGCTATCATAAAAATCTACTTTCATTTTTAAATATATAAAACCAAGAGAAACATGATTCATAAACCTATGCATCCTCGAGTAGTGGCGACGTTCTTCAAAAAAACTATCGAAAACCATTATTTTCTTGATAATATTTATATAGGATAAATTTAATTCTCCTTAATTTGATCCGACGAGTCGGATATAACCCAAGTTAGTATGAATTCTCTTAAGTGAGGGAGGAGTATAAAATGAAAAAAAATACAAGAAATATATATAATTTAAATATTAAAAAATTGAGAACACTCGCGATAACGTTGTTTGTATTCCTGACATCATTTTCGACACTCGTGCATGTCTCGAAATCAACAACCGTTCTCGCCGTAGACATAAAAAGCTGCAACACCACACCACCAGAGCAAAAGATAAGTTTCAACAACCCGAAAATACCTAGAACATGGGGTACCAACTCCTCCTCTATTATAGGACCAAACACCCCTAACATCCCTACAGGTCCTTCTACACGACTGATGAGAGAATCTGGAATGTACAGTACCAACGCAGTTGATCCAGATAATGATACAGTGCAGTACCAGTTTGATTGGAATGCTGGTGGCGCACATGAGTATAGCGGGTGGACTAGTCTTGTTGCTTCAGGTCAATCAGTAAACGTATCTCATTCATGGAATAGTACGGGGACGTATCTGGTGTGTGCCCAGGCTCGTGATGAACATGGTTCAGTAAGTGCATGGTCTACAGGATTGACGGTGACGGTCACCAGGGGAAAAGAGATGGTGGATCAGGCGTCGACTCGATATGATAACGCTAATTCAATTTGGTCAACCCACTGGTGTGCACAGTCATTTACACCATCGTTAAAAGTATTGAAGAAGGTCACATTATATATTGGAAAAATGGGAAGCCCGTCGAGTGATCTTGTTGTCTCTGTTCGCAGTTCGCTCAATGGAGCTGATTTAACTTCCGTTGTGAAGTCTTCTGGGAGTATTCCTTCTCGTATTAGTTGGGTAGTGTGTGACTTCAAGGATATTAGTGTTACTCCTGGTAGGACATATTATCTGGTGGTACGGACGAGCGGCGGGACTTCAGTTGTGAGTTATATGTGGGGCTACGGGAAAAATAATCCTTATCCGAATGGGTCGTTTAGGATGTCTACAAATGCTGGCTCATCTTGGATTAAGTATGCCGCGTATGATTTCTGCTTTCAGACCTATGGACAAGGCGGAGGGAATTCTCCACCAAATGCCCCTGCTATTCCTTCCGGGCCTATATCGCGAATAGTCGGAGAATCCGGGATGTATAGTACGAGTGTAGTTGACCCCGATGGTGATCAGGTACAATATCGTTTTGATTGGGATGCTGGTGGCACGCATGAGTATAGCGGATGGACAACTCTTGTTCCATCTGACCAATCAGTGAATATGTCTCACTCGTGGAGTAATGCAGGAACGTATCTTGTTCGTACTCAAGCAAAGGATAAGTACGGAAATGAGGGTCCATGGTCGAATAATTTGACTGTGACAGTCACTGTTTCAAATTCTCCTCCCTATGTACCGAGTAATCCGAATCCAGGAAATCACACGACCGATGTTTTTGTAAATGCAGATCTAAGTTGGACTGGTGGAGATCCAAATGGCGATAATGTAACCTACGATGTTTATTTTGGTACTACGGCTTCGCTACCGAAAGTATCAGCTAACCAATCTTCTACAACATACGATACTGGAACGATGAATTCAGGGACAATATATTATTGGAAGATCGTCTCCTGGGACGAACATAAAATCTCAACCGCAGGTCCAATATGGGATTTCACAACAGGAGCTGTTTCAAATAATCCACCAAATACCCCTAGCGTTCCTACAGGTCCTGCTACACGGCTGGTGGGCGTGTCTGGGATGTACAGTACTAGTGCAGTTGACCCTGATGATGATCAGGTGCAGTACCAGTTTGATTGGAATGCTGGTGACACGCATGAGTATAGCGGATGGACAACTCTTGTTCCATCTGACCAATCAGTGAATATGTCTCACTCGTGGAGTAATGCAGGAACGTATCTTGTTCGTACTCAAGCAAAGGATAAGTACGGAAATGAGGGTCCATGGTCGAATAATTTGACTGTGACAGTCACTGTTTCAAATTCTCCTCCCTATGTACCGAGTAATCCGAATCCAGGAAATCACACGACCGATGTTTTTGTAAATGCAGATCTAAGTTGGACTGGTGGAGATCCAAATGGCGATAATGTAACCTACGATGTCTACTTTGGAACCACCAATCCACCACCAAAGTTCGCCTCTAACCAAACCGCAACTTCCTTCAATCCAGGTCTAATGAATTATACGACACAATACTACTGGAAGATTATCGCCTGGGACAACTATAACTCCTCGACACCAGGACCCCTCTGGAACTTCACAACAGTCCCTCCTGGAACAAATAATCCACCGAATCAACCAACAAACCCATACCCAACAAATAATACCACCGAGGTAAATCTAAACCCTGAATTAAGCTGGTCCGGTGGAGATCCTGATAACGGGGACACAGTCACCTATGATATATACTTCGGGACGACAACATCATCAGGGAAAGTCGCCAGTAATCAAAGCAACGCGACATATACCCCGGGAACGCTTCAATACATCACCCACTATTACTGGAAGATAATCGCCTGGGATAACCACGGGCTTTCACAAACTGGGCCACTTTGGAGTTTCACTACAAAAACCTCTTCTAGTAGCGGTGGTGGAGGAACAACAAAAAATATCCCACCGGTTGCTGATCTCTCTGCAGGAGAACCCTACCGGGGAATTGTCGGTGAAAACATCATCTTTGATGGATCAAAAAGCCATGATCCTGACGGCAAAATTATCTCCTGGTATTGGACCTTTGGCGATAAAACAAATTCAACAGAGAAGAATGTAACCCGTCACACGTATACTTATGCTGGCTTATTTATAGTTAAGCTCACTGTTACCGATAACCAAGGGGCGACAAATACAAAAATAACGAATGTAACAATTACGACACCGAACCGACCACCATCACAACCAACCCTTGTTGGACCAAGAACTGGTGCAATCAATACCTCATATACCTACACCGCAACTTCCACTGATCTAGACAACTCTGCTCTTACTTATACATTTGACTGGGGAGATACTACTTCGAATCTCACACCAGCATTACCAAGCGGAACTCCCATGTTGGTAAATCATACGTGGACATCAGCTGGTGTATACCTCATTACAGTCACTGCTTCTGATGGAGTAGCCGCATCGTCAACATCTATCACTGTTTTGATTAGCGTAGAATATATCGGCGACATCGGATACCTGATTGATCATAATGGCGATGGAACCTATGACGGGTTCTACAGTAATACAACAAAGAACGAAACAAAGGTCGAAGAACAAGCCAACGGGACGTTCTATATCAATACTAATGGTGACCGTTACTGGGATTATATTTATGATCCACAGACAAAGAAGTTAACACTGTATCCAATAAAAGATGAGGGAACAACTCAAAATGATAGATCCCTCATGATTTTAGGTGGTATTCTTGGTATTATCGTTGCTCTCGTCCTCCTCATTTTGTTGGTGACTCGGAAGAAAAAAAATAAACCAACACAGTCTTCAGCCCAAGGTATTGAAAGTGAAAAACCAGTGGTAAAAACACAAACTTCGAAGAAACCCACGACAAAACGACCACGGAAAAAAACAAAAAAATAACTTCATTTTTCTTTTTTTTACATTTATTAACGACAGAAGTGTTCATAGATGGATCTCAGAATTGGCAAACGAAAAAGCAAGATTGTTAAAAGAGGACGTCGCAACGCTGTGTCATTGTTTTTTTCTTGGGAAAGCTGTGCAACTAGGTTTGTACGGATCTCGTAATAGGATTGTTGTGAAGTGATAGCTGATTCATCGATTTCTCCGCACTGTTCTATGAGAAGTGATGAATCATCCATGAGGCGAATACGAGCTATTTGGCTGTTGAGAAGTGTATTGGCTGGTGCTTGTACTAACGTGAGAGAATTATCTGAAAAGAAACACTGTATTATCTGATTATTTGACGACCGCGCAAGGTAGAGACCAAATCCATAATTGTCGGTGAATTCACAGTATGAGATGATATTGTTATTGTTTGATTCGATCGCGTCGATGCCCGCATGTGTGTTTTGAGTAAAGGTGCAGGAGGTAATCAGGTTATCTCTTGCATATTGGAGTTCGATGCCGTCGCAGTTTTTATAAAAGTTACAGGAGATGATTGTGTTGTTGCTGCATGCTGCTGTGGACAAGCCTAAAAGCACGATTCCTTCATCGTCACAGCCTCTGAAATCACATCCAGAAATAGTGTTTTCTGAGCTCCAGATGGCTATCCCGATGGGGGCGTCGTGGAACGTACAGTTCTGTATGGTGGTATTGGAGGCACTGATTTTTACGCAGGTTATATAGAGTCCTGGTCCGTAATTGGTGATGTCAAGACCACTTAGTGTGACTCCTTCTGCACTGATTCTGATGGCGTATCCGTTATTTGGCGAGGTCGGGGAAAGAAGGGTTCGTGCTGTTCCTTCTCCTTTGAGATGGAGGGGTTTGTTGATGATGAGAATTTCTGTATTGGTTCCTGCAGGCAGTTGGATCGTGGAGTTTGGTTGTGCATGGTTGATGACGTCTTGAATGGTGGTATTAACCGTAGAAATATCTTCCAATATACCCGGGTCATGTGCGATGTTCTTTTGTGCTGTTACTCTAGTGGTTTCTGGGATAATAAAAGTGATACTGAGAAATAATAGTGTTGTAAGAAGAGTAAGTAATCTCCATTTGGGCTTTCTCTCCATTTCCTTCCCTTCCTGCCTTCCTATATTATGTTAATTAATGACCTGCTACTCTCTGTCATTAAACCTTTATAAAGCTTCTCGGGAAAAACGACAAAGCGGACATTTGCCATGGTAAAAATATAAGAAAAATGTTACCAAAAATGATGTTTAGAGGGAAAATATTTTATTATGAATAAGTACTTATAAAATATCTTGTTTCCAACAGATAACCTGTCATAAAAATTTCGAAACATTTTTAAATGTCAACGTTATTCATGATAACGTATATCAAAAGAAAAATAAATTATGGAATGTTTAAGAGAAGCGTATCATAAGGAGAGGAGGAAGGGACGTTTTACGTTCTTCATATTATCCCCCTAATTTTTTTCCCTTCCTTCTACAACTACAATGCAAAGTAAAAAATAATTCTTTTCCTCAAACACACAAACACGATAAACAACCAGCTATAAGGATGAAATTTTGGAAAATGTTTTAAACAAATACCTGTTTGCATCCTCCGTAAAAATTATTTGATGGAGGCAAACGTGGATATGAATGAAGCAGTCATTGTAACAGCTGTCCGAACAGCACAAGGAAAATTTGAGGGTACCTTAAAAGGCTTTTCCGCACCTCAACTCGGAGGAATCGTCATAAAAGAAGCAGTGAAAAAAACAGGGATACAACCAAAAGAAATCAACGAAGTAATCATGGGAAATGTCGTCTCCGCTGGCCTTGGCCAGAATGTCGCACGACAGGCCGCGATCGCAGCAGGACTACCGTATGAGATCGGTTGTCTTCATATTGACAAGGTCTGCGGGTCGTCACTCAAAGCAGTGATTCTCGCAGCCCAGGCAATAAAACTCGGTGACGCAGACTGCATCATCGCAGGAGGCATGGAAAGCATGACCAACTGCCCCTATCTCTTAGATAAGGCGCGATTCGGGTACCGTATCTTCGACGGGAAGATCATCGACGCCATGGTCCATGATGGCCTCTGGGATGCGTACAATAATTTCCATATGGGGATGACCGGGGAAATCATCGCAGAAAAATATCATATCACGAGGAAAGACTGCGATGAACTTGCCTACGGAAGTCATCAGAAAGCAGCCAAAGCAACGGAAACCGGAAAATTCAAAGACGAAATAGTCCCAGTGGAGATTAAACAAAAGAAAGGAGATCCGATTATTTTTGCACACGATGAAGGCATCCGCAAAGATACCACCATGGAGAGCCTTGGAGCGTTAAAACCGTTCTTCAAAGAAGGAGGCGTGATTACCGCGGGAAACGCCTCGCAGATTACCGATGGCGCATCAGCAGTGGTCGTGATGAACAAAGAGAAAGCAAATAAAGAAAACCTTGAGATACTCGCGACCATCAAAGGATATGACACCACCGGAGTAAAACCAGAATATGTCATGGAAGCACCGATCCCAGGGGTCAGAACCCTGTTTAAAAAGATGAAACTCACGATCGACGATATTGATCTCGTGGAGCATAACGAAGCATTCTCCTCTGCCTCCGCAGCACTCATCAAAGAGATAGGCATTCCTAAAGAAAAGTTTAATGTCCATGGCGGCGCAATCGCCATTGGTCACCCTATAGGCAGCAGCGGGTCTCGTATACTCGTCACATTACTTCATTCGATGAAACATTATAAGAAACACCGTGGTCTGGCTACCATCTGTCTTGGTGGTGGTCATGCGGTATCTATGATTGTGGAACGGTAGGAGAAAAACAGATGACCATAAAAAAAATAGGTATTGTCGGCGCGGGAACCATGGGTCATGGGATCGCATTGGTTGCCGCAAAAGCAGGATTCGAGGTAATTCTTCATGATATCAAAGATGAGTACGTGAAGAAAGGACTTGGTTCTATTGAGAAGTTCGTGGATAAATCCGTTGAGAAAGGAAAAATGACTCCGGATAACAAAAAAAACATTCTGGGAAAAATCCATGGAACAACAAAACTAGAAGACATGAAAGACGCTGATTTAATCATCGAAGCAATCATAGAAGACGTAAAGATGAAAAAAGATGTTTTCCAGAAACTCGATGGAATCTGCAAGAAAGAAACCATTTTTGCTTCCAACACATCCACGATCCCTATCACGGACCTTGCCTCAGCAACAAATCGACCGGCCCTATTCATCGGGATGCATTTTATGAACCCGGTCCCTTTGATGAAACTTGTTGAGGTCATCCGTGGATTACGCACATCCACAGAGACTACAACCACCATCAAACACCTTGCTGAGAAAATGGAAAAAATCCCCATAGAAGTCAACGACGGACCAGGCTTTATATCAAATCGAGTATTATTCGCCATGATCAATGAAGCGATGTTCTGTCTGCAAGATGGAACCGGTACCGTACAGTCCATCGATAATGTGATGAAGCTGGGGATGAACCATCCCATGGGCCCCCTGGAACTCGCTGATCTGATAGGACTTGATGTCAGCCTCAACATCATGAACGTCCTGTATGAAGGGTTTAATGATTCGAAGTACCGCCCCTGCCCGCTGCTGAAAAAAATGGTACAAGCCGGGTACCTCGGACGGAAAACAGGGAAAGGATTCTACGATTATCCCCCAAGGTGAGAACCTATGAGTTATAAAAACATCATTGTTGAAAAGAAAAACACGGTCGCAACCATCCTCATAAACCGGCCACAAGTCCTTAATGCGTTAGACAAAGAAACCTTAGAAGAACTCAGAAAAGCAGTGGAAGAGCTAGAACAAGACCTTAACATCCACGTAGCAATACTCACGGGAAAAGAAAAAGCGTTCATCGCAGGCGCAGACATCAAACAAATGCAGGAGATGAACACGTTACAGGCAAAAGAGTTCGCAACACTTGGACATCGACTGCTGCAGAACATAGAAAACTCACATCTCCCTTACATCGCCGCTGTCAACGGGTATGCCCTAGGGGGTGGCTGTGAGGTGATGATGGCCTGTGACATCGTCCTTGCCTCCACGAATGCAAAAATAGGCCAACCGGAAATTAATCTCGGGATTCACCCAGGATTCGGAGGAACGCAACGACTGCCAAGACTCGTAGGAAACATAAAGGCAAAGGAGCTACTTCTCACCGGTGATACGATCGATGCACAAGAAGCATTGCGTATCGGCCTGATAAACAAGGTTGTCGACCATGAGAAACTCATGGAGGAAGCGGATAAACTCGCACAAAAAATCGCAGGGAAATCCACTGTTCAGACCGCGTTTATCAAAGCACTGGTCAATAAAGGAAGTAACATAGATCTTCCTTCGGCATGCGCACTCGAGATCTCTTATTTCTCCTCGAACTTCTCCACGGAAGACCAGAAAGAAGGAATGACCGCGTTCTTGGAAAAGAGAAAACCCCTGTTTAAAGGAAAATAATCAGCAGAAAAACAAAAAAAACTCCATTATATTATAATAGATATCTTTATAAAAGAACTCCTTATAAGAAAAACTACTGGGTGAAAGGTATGAAAACGAAACTTATTGGAATATTAATATGTATAATGCTAATGACTACATTTTTAGTGGTAGCAAAACCTCCACAAAAAATAGAGAGTAAATCATCAACAGAAACGATACCTACTGCATACAACGCTGATGTACCTATATGGAAAATCGGTGATCAATGGACATACAAGATCGATGACATTTCCATACTGAATGAAAATAAAAACGTAACAACTTATCTGTATCTTACGATAGCAGAATTACCACTGACCGTTGTCAGTACGACAGGGGACTTCTATACATTGGAGTTCCAAACAACGATAAACGGACAATTCAAAGACAGCATTCATGTAGGCAGCCCTGTAAACCTATCAATGACCTTTTCAAACCTTAAAATCTCAGGGAACGTACTTATTGAAAAATCTACCTTAGGAATAAAGGAAATATCTGCTGGTTTTAAAAAAGAAAAATTCTCAATCCAAATCAAACAACCATATATTCCGTTACCTCTTTTCCTTCAAAAATTTTCAACGAAAATAACCATGAACATAACGACCACCTTTGACACACCTTTTTCCTTACTGACGTTTCCCTTAAATTCCGGAATTGCTTGGAACTTAACATCAACAAATATCACAATAAATGGGAAAATTCAATCCTTATGGCTTAACCTCATTAATTTCATCAACAAGATAGCCACACTATTTGGCAAAGAATTCTTATCCCCAGAAATCTCCGCACTTCTCCCTATCATTGATATCAAAGACACTTTAGCTACGTTTGGTTATGGAAACGTGTTTCAAATACCTACCACATCAGATGCATTTTTCTGCCTAAACACCGAAAATATTACGGTTCCTGCAGGAGCCTATGACGCATATAATATCACACTCTTCGGAGGAACCGCGCAATGTTACTACGCACCGACAGCGGGAAACATCGTTAAAATAACAGGGAATTTCGAAAAAACCCACCCCTATTTAAAATATATCAATATGGAGCTTATTTCGACAAACTACAGTTAATCTTCCTCCATAATCCTTTCTGAAGTAATAAGACCTAGCCTTAATATACTTTAGAATTACTTCAGAATTTTTCCTAATATTTCATCAGCAGCAGTGTAGGGGTCAAGTTCTTTTTTAGATATTTGATCAATGCAACAATCCACTGTTTTTTTTAGTTTTTTTTCATCAAAAATAAAGCTCATGAGTCGTTTCCGTATGATTTCAATGAGCTCTGCTTCGTACCGTTGTCGTCTCCGCGTATCAAATGTCTTACTTTTTTTCAGGTACTCTTGATGTTCGGCAATCTTTGAAATAAGCAGCTGGATTCCTTTTTTTTGCTTTACCGAAGTCGCAATAATAGGTATTCTATACTTAGTATAGCTTACAAGATCAAGCATGGACTCAAGTTCCGCAACCGTCTGTTCCACACCCGGTTTATCCGCTTTATTGACCACAAAGATATCTGCTATCTCCATGAGACCTGCTTTAATCGTCTGAACTGAATCACCAAGCCCGGGGATGAGCACGACAAGAGTAGTATCAGCAATCTTCACGATATCGACTTCATCCTGTCCAACACCAACGGTTTCAATGAGGATAACGTTCATTCCCGCTGCATCAAGAATTTCGACGACATCGTACAGAGAACTCGTTAATCCTCCCATCATCCCTCTCGTCCCCATACTACGGATAAACACACCGCTGTCGGTTGAGAGGTCCGTCATTCTGATACGATCACCGAGCAGGGCACCGCCACTGAACGGACTTGTGGGATCAATCGCAATGATCCCAACCTTTTTCCCTTCTGCTCGATATGCTAAGGCAAGTTCGAAAATCAAGGAGCTTTTCCCGCTCCCCATCACACCAGTGACCCCGATGATCTGGGCCTGACCCGTATACCGATGAACCTGTTTCATCGACTCAACAGCATCAGGTGCATCGTTCTCAACCAGGGTTATCAGTCGAGCAATCGACCGCGGATCACCCGCAATAACCTTTGTAGAAAGATTGTTCATCGTTTCACGTTCTTTTTGATATAGCTCACAATATCCTCAACTGGCGTCCCTGGTCCAAAAACCTCAGCGATCCCCGCCTTCTTCAACCCGGGAACATCCTCCTGCGGAATAATACCGCCGCCTACAATCAACACATCATCCATCTGCTTTTCTTTTAACAGCAGGGCAACATCGATGAACAATGTCATATGGGCACCAGACAATAAACTCAATCCCACCACATCAACATCTTCCTGAATAGCGGTGTTCACAATCTGCTCTGCAGTCTGATGCAGACCTGTATACACCACTTCCATACCAGCATCCCGGAGCGCACGAGCAACAATCTTCGCACCGCGATCATGACCATCAAGACCTGGTTTTGCAATCAATACCCTAATTTTTTTTACCATGGTTTTTTCTCCTCAATAAATCGCTTGTTCTTTATACTCCCCAAACACCTCTCGTAGGACATCGCAGGTTTCCCCCAATGTTGCATAACTATGGATACAATCCAGAATAAAAGGCATAAGATTTTCGTCTCCTTCTGCTGCTTTCCGTAGCCGCTGGAGATGTTTCTGAACCTTTGTTGCATCTCGCTCTGTACGAAGTTTCTTCAACCGGTTTATCTGCCGTTCCTCGCCTTTCTCATCCATCTTCAAAATAGGAATCGAAGGTTCTTCATCGAGTTTGTAGCGATTCACCCCGACAATAATCCGCTTGTTCTCATCAATCTCCTTTTGATACCGATACGCGCTTTCAGCGATCTCCCGTTGGAAAAATCCTTTTTCAATCGCGGGGATCACCCCACCGAGTCGCTCGACCTTATCGAAATACCTGTAGGTTTCCTCCTCCATCTTTGATGATAACCATTCGATATAATAGGAACCACCGAGAGGGTCGACGGTATCGGTGACACCACTTTCTTCTGCGATAATCTGCTGGGTTCGTAGCGCGATCCGCACCGCTTTCTCTGAAGGTAACGCAAGAGCCTCATCCATGGAGTTGGTATGTAATGACTGTGTGCCGCCTAAGACAGCAGCGAGTGCTTGCATCGTCACCCGAACAATATTCATTTCTGGTTGTTGCGCAGTCAGAGAACATCCTGCTGTCTGAGTATGAAACCGCATCCACAATGACCGTGGTTTTTTCGCACCAAGTTTTTTCATCTCCCGTGCCCAAATCCTACGGGCAGCCCGATATTTAGCGATCTCCTCAAAGAAATCATTGTGTGCGTTGAAAAAGAAACTAAGCCGTGGCGCAAAATCATCAATAGAAAGACCTCGTTTCATCGCAGCTTTGACATATTCAATCCCGTCCCCTAAGGTAAATGCGAGCTCCTGAATCGCAGTCGACCCAGCTTCTCTGATATGGTACCCACTGATGCTGATCGTATTCCATTTTGGAACGTTTTTAAAACCATATTCAAAGGTGTCAACAATCAACCGCATGGACGGCTCTGGGGGGAAGATGTATGATTTCTGCGCAATATACTCCTTAAGGATATCATTTTGGATAGTTCCACCGATCTTCTCTTTGCTGATTCCCTGGTTCTCCGCATTCGCAATGTACATCGCCCACACAATCGCAGCAGGACCGTTGATCGTCATCGAGGTCGTAATTTTATCTAACGGAATCCCATGAAAGAGCAACTCCATATCCCGTAATGATGAAATCGCGACACCGCATTTCCCAAACTCACCTCGTGCGAGCGGATGATCTGTGTCGTACCCATAGAGTGTCGGATAATCAAACGCGACACTCAACCCCGTTTCACCATGGTCCAAGAGATAGTGATACCGCTTATTTGTCTCTTCCGCGCTGCCAAACCCAGCGAACTGACGCATGGTCCACAGCCGTCCTCGATACAGACTAGGGTGCACGCCTCGAAGAAACGGTTCCTCTCCAGGGAACCCAACATCCTTAAGATACCTAAGATCTGCGATATCTATCGGCGTATACAGATTTTTAATTTCAATATCAGAGAGATTCTTGAATTTCGGTTTTCTTTCAGGGTTTTCTTGAACCGCCTTGGAATATTTTTGTTTCTCCCAGTCTGCTCGTTTCTCTCGTATCTGCTTGATTGTTTCTTTTTCAACCATGATGCTCCTCGCCCTTCATCTTACCAGTCGATACCTTTTCTACTCTGTACTCCCTTTTGGTAGGGATGTTTAATTTCAAGTATTTCGCTCACGATATCAGCGTGTTTGATGATCTCTGGGGATGCATAACGACCGGTTAATACCAACTCCAGAGTTTCTGGCTTATTTTCAAGTAATTCAATAACATCCTTTAAAGAGATGAGATGAAAATCAACGGCAATATTAATCTCATCAAGAATAACAAGGTCATATCCACCTTTCTGTATGATTTCTCTTGCATACGCAAATCCTTTTCTTGCAAGATCAATATCGACCTGTTCAGGTTTCTCTCTGGAGACAAATTCATCACGGCCAAACTGCACCACCGTGAAATTTTTTATATGTTGTAACGTATCAAGTTCACTGTACCGTCGTCCTTTCATAAATTGAATCATTATGACCTTCAGACCCTCCCCAGTCGCTCGTATACCTAATCCAATTGCAGCGGTTGTTTTTCCCTTTCCATTACCCGTATATATGTGAATAAAGCCTTTTTTTAATGACATGGTGAATTTCTTTAACTTCTATCCGTATTATATTTCTTTCTTTTACAAAAACCATCTTTTTATAGGATACGCTCTAAGGATATTAACAGAAACCTTTATGTTTGATGATTTGATTCCAACCCCCATGAAACTAGAACTCAACGAACAGCAGAAAATGATCCGAAACATGGTACGAGAATTCGCAGAAAAAGAGGTTGCACCACTCGCCGCTGAACTAGATAAAACAGGGGAGTATCCAACAAAAACCCTTGAAAAAATGGCAAAACTAGGATTACTCGGCATTATCATCCCACAACAATATGGCGGAGCTGGCCTTGATACCATAAGCTATGTAACGGTCGTCGAAGAAATATCACGGAAATGTGCCTCCACTGGTGTAATCACCTCAGTTCACAACTCGCTTACCGCCTGGCCTATCATGAAATATGGATCCGAAGAACAAAAAAAGAAATACTTGCCGATTCTCGCAAAAGGAGAAAAAATCGGCGCATTCGCAGGCACCGAACCAAACGCAGGTTCTGATCTTGGTGCGATGAAAACGTCTGCGGTATTGAAAGGCCATCATTACATTATCAACGGGGACAAAACATTTATCACCAGTGGTCCGAAAGCAGGGATTATCATTGTGTTTGCAGTAACCGATAAAAACCTGGGAACCAAGGGCCTGAGCGCATTCATTATTGAAAACACATTTAAAGGATACAAGGTCGGCAGCATTTTTGATAAACTAGGGATTAATGCGTCACAAACCTCTGAACTTCTCTTTGAAAACATGGAAGTTCCTAAGGAGAATCTTTTAGGCAAAGAAGGCGACGGATTCAAGATTGCATTAAGCACCCTTGACGGCGGACGAATTGGAATTGCTGCCCAAGCCATTGGTATTGCACAAGCAGCACTTGATGAAAGCATCATCTATTCCAAACAACGTGAGCAGTTCGGTAAACCCATCGCAAAATTCCAGGCGATCCAATGGATGATCGCGGATATGGCAACACGAATAGAGGCAGCACGATACCTAGTCTACAATGCAGCCTATACGAAAGATAAAGGAGAACGATTCTCCAAAGAAGCAGCAATGGCAAAACTGTTCGCCTCAGAAACCGCGATGGAGGCTGTCATCAAGGCATTACAAATACATGGCGGGTACGGGTATACAAAAGAATACACGGTAGAACGATTGTTCAGAGATGCAAAGATCACGGAGATTTACGAGGGGACCTCTGAAGTGCAACGCATGGTGATCTCCGCAAATCTCCTCGGATGATATCCTAGTTACTCATAATCGATAATGCATTCAAGTAGGTGAAAAAAAATGGGGGAGTTTGATTACGAGAAAACATATAAAGCGTGGAAATGGGACATCCCAAAGAAATACAATATCGGTACAGATGTTGTTGATAAACATACAGATTCAAAGAACCGCAACAAGGTGGCACTTTACTGGGAGAACGCTGGTGGCGAAACCGCGAAGTACACGTTTGGGGATCTGAAGAACCTTTCAAACAAGTTTGGGAATGCACTAAAAAAACTGGGTTTTAAAAAAGGTGACCGGTTTTTGATCCGTCTCCCGAATATCCCAGCATTCCAGATATCGTTTCTTGGAGGTGTGAAAATCGGTGCGGTGCCGATTCCTTCCAGCGTCATGTTCCGCGAACACGAGATAGAATATCGGATTAATGACAGCAGCGCAAAAGCAGTAATCACGACCCCAAAGTTTGTCAAAGAGGTTCATGCGATCAAAAAGAACTGCAAGACCCTAGAACACATTATCATAGTTGGTGACACGCAACCAGGAGAACTCTCCTATGATCAGCTTATGAAAGATTCCTCGATTCATCTTGACATAGAATCGACCAAGAGTACAGACATCGCATTCTTCTGTTACACCTCAGGTACTACCGGTAACCCCAAAGGCGCGGTGCATCTCCAACGTTGGGTACCAGGGAATGACCCTAGTGTCATCTTCTGGCAGAATGCACTGGAAACCGATATCGTTGCTCATACCGGGGATCTCAACTGGATTTATCCTCTGGGAAACGGGTTTTTATACACCTGGCGTTGGGGCATTTCCACGCTTGTCTATGACGGAAAGTTCGACCCGGTACATTGGTTTGAACTCATAGAGAAATATCGGGTGACGAACCTCGCATCTGTTCCGACTGCTTATCGAATGTTTCTCACTGTTAAAGACGCGGAGAAAACCTACGATCTCTCATGTTTACGTCATTGTATATCAGCGGGTGAACCCTTGAATCCCGAGGTAATCAAAGAATGGAAACGACGGTTCGGGTTAGATGCTCATGATGGAATTGGCATGACTGAGGTGATGGTATATCTTTCCAACTTACGAGGCATGAAAATTAAACTAGGATCCTGTGGAAAACCACAACCCGGTCATATCTGTGCACTGGTAGACGAAAACGGAAAACCGGTTCCACTTGGTGGAACAGGTGTACTAGCGGTGAAGAAAACAGATCCCGGGCTTTTCAAAGAATATTGGAACAAACCAGAAAAAACAAAAGAAAGCTTCAGCGGCGACTGGTTCCTCAGCGGTGATGTCCTTTATCAGGATGAAGAGGGGTATTATTGGTTCAGCGGGAGGAACGATGACCTGATCAAAGCGAGCGGGTATCGAATCTCACCGTTCGAAGTCGAATCAGCGATTATCTCCCATCCGGAGGTGTTGGAGTGCGCTGTGGTCGCAAGCCCTGATCCGATGCGAGGGACTATCATCAAGGCATATGTAGTGCTCCGTGACAGGAAAAACGCATCAGAAAACATGGTAAAAGAGATCCAGGAGCATACAAAGAAGGTTGCTGCACCATATAAATATCCGCGGGAAATCGAGTTTGTCACCGAGCTTCCAAAGACGCAGAGTGGAAAAATTAAAAGAAAGGATTTACGGGAGCTGGAAAAACAAAAGAAAGGAGTGCTAAAATGAACATCATCGTGTGTGCGAAACAAGTGGTTGATGTCGCAGAGATAAAGGTTGACTCATCAACGAAAAAACCGATTCTTGTTGGTGTACCTCAGAAAATTAGTGACATGGATAAAAATGCTCTCGAAGAAGCAATCAAGAGTAAAGAAAAACACGGTGGGAAAATCACGATTCTTACCGTCGGTACCCCTGATGCAAAGGAACGCATGAAAGAACTGCTTGCCATGGGTGCAGACGAAGGCGTTTTAATCACACCACCGGAACATGCTGATTACCATGTGATCGCTCATCTCTTAGCAGGTGCGATTCAAAAAATTGGGAATTATGATATCATCTTCTGTGGTGAGGCATCCATTGATATGTTCTCAGGTCAAATGGGACCACGTATCGCTGGACTGCTAAATATCCCCCAGATAACCTATGCGCAACAGGTCACCGTAGAACAAAATAAAGTCGTTGCAGAAAGGAACCTTGGGGAAAAAGCAATCATCATTGAATCCCCGTTTCCTGTATTAATTACCGTGACAAAAGAAATCAATCAACCGCGGCTCCCCAGTCTCATGGCAATTCTTGCATCATCTAGTAAACCGATTCATGAATGGCCTGCAACTGGTGTCACAGCAGAGGCACTGGTGCCAAAGCTACAAACCATTGATATCAAAGGGATTCCAATGCAGCGGAAGAACATCATCTATCAAAATGACCTTGAAAAATCAGTAGAAAAACTCGTTGACGAGCTTGCTAAAGTCGGAGTATTGAGGTGAATACACATGGTACTAGTCTATTCTGATGAGACGAAGTTGACCTTGGAATTACTGCATAAAGCATGGGATCTTGCTCAAGAGCTCAATAAGAAAGTCATTGCAGTTACCATCGGTCATGATGAGCATGCTACGGAGTACCTTGAACATGGTGCTGATTTTGTGATTGTTGCTGAGACACCACAGCATCAGTTCAAAGCAGAGGAATACACCAGCATCCTCCAAAATATTATGAAAGAACATCGAAACGAGATCGTGCTTATTGGCTCAAATAAAAATGGAAAAGAACTTGCTGCACGGCTTGCAGCAAAACTGGATGCTGGCTGCGTCATGGATTGCACGAAAGTATACATTCATGAAAAGAGACTCACCACAGAACGGATCGTCTATAGCGGTAATGCGATCGCAGTTGAACAGTTCACCTCATCTCCGCAGATTATCACGATCCCTTCGAAGGTATTTGACCCGTTACCAAAGAATCCGAATCATAAAGGGGAAATCATCAAAAAGAAATTCGACAGCGAGCATTCCCCCTCAAAAATCCTGAAAGTCCAGGAGATGAAATCTGAGGGAGTGAACGTTGAGGATGCGCAGATCATTGTCTCCTGCGGCAGAGGATTCAAAAAGAAGGAAGATATCAAATTGGTCAATGACCTTGCGGACATCCTCAAAGGCAGGACTGTTGGATGCTCCCGGCCTATTGCTGCAGATCTGAAATGGCTGTCTGAGGATCACTGGATCGGATTATCTGGCCATAAGGTAAAACCAAAGCTCTATGTCGCCTGTGGGATCTCTGGTCAGATTCAGCATATCGCAGGGATGCGTGACTCTGGTGTCATCGTCGCAATCAACAAAGACCCAGAGGCGTTGATCTTTAAATCCGCTGACTACGGGATTGTCGGGGATCTCTACGAGGTTCTACCGAAGTTGACCAGTGCGATTAAAGGAAAACTAGGCTAAATCCTTCCATTTCTTTGCCTTGACTGCAGGCTCAAATTCAGAGCAGTCCTCTATAAAGTGATAGCTATGAGTAAAAACGATGATGTAAATCTTATCTCTCAACTTCCGAAAGAAAAAATATTTGACTACATTTTTATGCAGCTTCGAAACCTTTGGGCTGCTGATGGATTATATTTCCTTGGAATCGAGGAACTCTATGGGACCGAGGTTGCTACAAAGATTGATGCACAGGTCTGGGCGGTGATGGGAAAAATTGAGGCGCGAAAACTTAAAGAATTTCTTGGTATCACGGGGGCTGATATTCCTTCGATGATGAATGCATTGCAGTACACCACCTGGGCACTCGACCTTGAAGATAAAAAAATCATGATAAAAAAAAACCATGCAGTAATTTGGAATGTCCGCTGCCGCGTCCAAAACACACGAGTAAACAAAGGCCTGAAAGAGTTTGGTTGTAAACCAGTTCGTTTTGGTTTTCTGAAAGCCTTTGCAAAAGAATTTAACCCGGATATTGTTGTGAAGTGTACGGTCTGTCCACCAGACGTACACCCTGAAAACCTCTGGTGCCAATGGGAGTTCACCTATAAGGAGAAATAATATATGAAAACATCAAAAGAGTATAAAGAAAGTCTTCGAATGATGCGGCCGAATATTTACAAATTCGGGGAACTCATTAAAGACGTGACAACGCACCCTGCGACAAAACGGTCGATAGAGGGTCATGCACAAATCTTTGATGCTGCACGGAAATCAGAATATAAGGATATTCTCACAACGACCTCGCATTTCACCGGTGAAACAATATCGCGGTATCTTTCCATTATGCAAGGGCCTGAGGATATGATCGCAAATGTCCGCATGAAGCGGTTGATGTTTAACCTTACAGGTACGTGCACCGGTGGTCGATGCGTTGGGTTCAATGCGATTAATGCAATGTGGGCGACAACATATGACATTGACCAGGAGATGAGCACTGAATATCATAAGAGAATTCAGAGTTGGCTCAAAGATGCCCAGGAACGGGATATCACTCTTGCTGGTGCTCTCACCGATGCAAAAGGAGACCGGTCAAAATCACCCTCCCAACAGTGCGATCCTGACCTGAGTCTCCGGGTCGTCGAAAAAAGAAAGGACGGAATCATCGTTCGGGGTGCGAAAGTCATGATCTGTGGTGTTGCAGCGGCAAACGAAATCTTTGTTATGCCTGGAACAGGATATAAAGAAGAGGATAAAGACTACGCGATTTCATTTGTTATCCCACGAGATGTTGAGAACCTGACTATTATCGAAACACGACGACCAAACGATACTCGAGACCAAGAAGAAGGTTTTGATGCCCCGGTTGATAGCGGTGGTATCACCCAGTCTTATTTACTCTTTGAGAATGTGTTTATTCCGAAAGAACGGGTGTTTATGTGCGGTGAGTATACGTATTCTGGAAAGGCAGTCATGAACTTCATCGCCCCATATCGCGCGGCGATAGGAGGTTGTGTTGCAGGCCAGGGGGATGTAATGGTTGGTGCAGCAGCACTCATGGCACGGGCAAATGGGCTGTCTGAAAAAATGTTTAGGGCGAAGCTCACGCAGATGATCATCAACAATGAAACCACGTTTGGCATCGGCGTTGCAGCTGGTGTACTGGGCGTAAAACATCCATCTGGTGTTTGGATCCCGAACACATTGCTGTCCAACGTCAATAAAGTTCATGTCGCAACCCTGCCGTATGAAACAAAACGAATAGCACAGGACATCGCGGGTGGCATCGCAGAAACCGGCTGTTTACCATCTTGTAAGGATATCAATGACCCACGATACGGAAAACTCCTGAAGAAATACCTTCAAGCAAATTGCTCTGGCGAGACGCGAGCAAAGATCGCTCGATTAATTGAATGGCTAACCATCGGGAGCGGCGTCCCCGGGTGCATGCATGGTGGCGGTTCTCCTGATAGTGCGAAACTTGTAATCAGCGCATCCAGCGATATTGCTCATAACATCGAGCTTGCGAAACGTCTTGCGAACATCAAAGAAGATATCCAGGTAGAGACAAAGAAAAAATAAAGGGAGAAATGGGCCTGTCTGAATTCCCCGGGTGTTCTCCGAGAGAATTTTGAGACACTTGCACGGTTTTTGGGCTAGTCTCCAAAAAGGGTGTCTGTTCTTTTCTCATTAAAACTGTGACATCCTCGCGGATTATCTGCGGGGATATTTCTCTATTTTTTGTGAAAAATCAAACTCATGTTTTGTGCAAATCGATGGTAATATTGAATTAAAAAAAGAAAAAAAGAGATATTTATTACTCCAATGAGTGATGTAGAATTGGAAACGAATTGGGAAATCGCTCTAGCAACCTCTCCAGGAAATGGAACAATGGTATATTGTACGAGGTTGGCATTTTCACCGAAAGTGTACCCCAATCGCTTTTTGCATCATAACGATCTTTTGCTTTGACACGAACCGTATAGTTGCCGTTTTCCGCCCAGGTTTTTTCCAAGGTGACTTTCTCACCAGATTTGTAGGGTCCAATCCATCCCACCGCTCCCCCAGCCCAATAGGTATCACCCCAATTGAGATAATAATAGACATCATCTCCATCGGGATCTATAGCATAAAAAGTGTACTCATAGCTGGTATTTGTACTCCCAAGTTTTTGACCTTTGAGAGTTGGTTTTTGTGGGGGATGGTTTTCCTTGTCAATGTATACCCATGTTGTTTGATTACTGGTATTATTTTCGTTGTCCGTAACCGTAAGAGTGGTGGGGTAAATACCTTGATTTACATAGGAGTGGGTGACAGTTTCTCCATTTTTGGTTGTCCCATCACCAAGATTCCACACATAGGATTCGATGGTCCCTTCGTGATCAATGCTTGTACTTCCGTTGAAAATGATTTCTTGATTCACAGCTCCCTGGTAGGGACCATTTGTTTGTGCGACCGGCACCCAATTGCTGTAGTTCTCTGGGTTATACTCGACCGAAATTATCCCGGCTTTATCGATATTGAGACTACCATATTCGATGTTGAAATACCCGTTGTAGCCCCATTCTTCACTTAAGCTGTTTTTCACAATCCAGTAGCCGCCGTTTGTGATGGAGGAATCATCCTTCCATCCGACGATGACGACTTGATGGTTGGTACCTTGAACGGGACCAGGATATGGATAATAGTCCATGGAATTATGATGGATATAGCCCCATTCCTCCAGGTTATTTGGACCATAAAGATAGTAAGTAAACAGCATTGTTGCGACGACTGGTCCCGACTCTATTATCTGTGTTTTGATCGCGTTTCTGTCCTCAACGCTTCCATCAGGTGTCCAAATTCTATACCCAGAGATTGGGATGAGAAAATCCTTCCAATCAGGGCTGACATTTGCACAAGGAACCTTATCATTTACTTGATAGGGAAAACAAAATTCTGGGATAATCCCATTACAGTAGTTTCCTGAGGATCTATTACTTTTGATGAAATAATATGCAGAATAAGCATTCCCTCCTTTGCAGCTTCCTGCTGAATGCAGACAGGAGAGGACGTATTGCTCAGACAGATCAAGACGTAGAGCGGGACATCCTTCTCGGATTTGAATGATGC
>Ga0209777_10002043_pt1 | contig 27465 bp, 42 predicted proteins | sample FrelakmetHBP12HB_FD_187147 | JGI IMG/M metagenome (GOLD analysis project Ga0209777, IMG submission 187147) | Freshwater lake sediment microbial communities from the University of Notre Dame, USA, for methane emissions studies -HBP12 HB (SPAdes)... | ecosystem: Environmental > Aquatic >...
ATCAGGAATTATTGTTTATCAATGACTTTAGAGAGGGATAAAAAAATAATTCCTGATCTTAATATATATAATTTTGCATTAAAATACGATATATTTAGAAAAATTATCATACATTACTATTACAAAAATATTATTAAGAGTATGACAATTATTTATGTTGATTTAAAAGGGATTAAATCAATAATATCAGAATTAAAGGAAGAGGACTGTAGTGAGTTTTATCCGTATTTAAAAAAGATAAAATACAGAGTATTGAGATTAAATACTGTGATTGAAAAATCGCAAGACGTAAAATTTGAGGGAATAAAGAACATGTATAAAGATATTTATAAACTAATTAATGATATTGAAATAATTTCAAAAAAACGATTAAATAATACATTTGAACATTTTAAAACAGATAAAAATTTATTATCTGAAATAAGCAAAAAAGGACAAATTGCATTAAGTAATGCATCATTATGATCCAGCAAAGACAAATTATTGAAGTTCCATTTAACCTGCCTCAAGGTACACAAAATCATCCTGCAATAGTATTGTCATCAAATGATGCAATAATGAATGAAAATGGTTTTATTGCTATGATGATAACAACAGAGAAAAAATACGACGATCAATATACTTTTGAGATAACGAAAGAAATGTTGACAAAACCTTTTAATATTGATTATTGTCAGGCAAGATTACACCTTATCAGTTTCTTTAATGAAAATGATGTTATTAAAAATTCAAATTGGAATAATAATATAAAAAAGAATTTTTTTGAAATGATTATAGAACAGGTAAATAAGATAACGTTTGATCTATAGTAATAAAGTCATTTCCTGAAGATTAATTTAAGCATCCTGGTAATGATCATCTCCCCTGTCCTATCTGTTAATATCTGTTTAATAAGGTAGCAAACAAATATTTTCAAAGCCAGGGATCCCACAGCTCTGAAATCAATATTGAAAGTTCCGGAGTTTAATATATTATATATATACTCCCCTACCCCTGTAATAATAGCCAGAATTAAACCTTTAACTAAGTCAGACCAGTTTATGGTACCAAGATTAGAATTGTTGCTGCTATTCATTGTATGTATAGTAATTAATACGATTCAACCATCCTTGCAGCCATTTTTGCTGAGATGGATTTTTTTTGACAATGTCCTGGACAAATAAAATACGGTTAACTTTTATAAGTCCAAATAAATGTTCCTGATCAGGATATTTATTTATTGAAGTTAAAGTATTAGGTCCGACAATACCATCAGGAACACATTTCAATATTCTTTGAATATGAATTATAGCATTAGCTCCGGAACCCCAAAGCCAATCAACACATGTTTCTGCTATTGATTGATTAGTTATCAGGTCTCCTTTAAAAGCATTCCAGTACTTTCTGAGAACCAATTTAAAATCTTCAACTGTAAGAAGTTTAACATCTTCTTTATCAATATGTCCATCATGGTTTTTGTCATAACCACATTGTTGCCATGTGTTCAAGGTAACGCCATCTTTTGTTGCACCACCTGCATCATCAGGATCATCAATAAATATATTTTCACCTTCCCAGTGAAGTATTTTTGGTACTAATAAATTAATATTTGCCATAATTATTTAAAATGTATTTTCCAATAAACAGAAATATTTATATTCGGTTGTTTTATTAATAGATTATTACCGATAGCATAAGCATTGTTTTTACGGGTTGTCATTAATAAGTTAATACCTGCAGAACTAATTTCTGAAGTATTACCACCAAGGGTACCTCCTATATAAAATTTAAAACGGTCCGGATTAGTTACTGTTGTTGTTGTATTGGTTATTATTTGAGTGGCACGTCTGTTTATAAATGTCAACAATCCTTTCCATAATTCATTTTTATAAACCGTATCTGAAAGTTCAATATAAGCATTAGTGTCGTTCATCAGGACGCGGTCATAAATATTTTTAGTAAGGAATTCCTTAAGTAGTTGTTTTAACTTCGCAGTATCCAGAACCGGTTTATAAACTGTATCCGGATAAGGGAAATAAAAAGTATCCGGGAGTGATATTATTCCGGAAATAATTTGTTGTACCGGTACCGGTTTTTGAATGTTTTTTTTGATTTTGGAAGTATCACTTTTTGTTGTAGTTACAGTTTTGGTTGTTACTGATGGAGGAACCGGTCTGTGACATTGCTGTTGAATTATTAATAATGCAATTAATAATGCAATTATTGATATATAAATTTTATTGTTCATAATTGTTATTTTAAAATACGATCATTGCAAATTTCACGTATACAGGATATTTTATATAATTCATCAACTTTACATTCCAGTACTTCAACTCTCTTTTCAAGAACCTTATTAATATCCGTATACATTTTTATTACCTTATCTGTATTGTTTAATTCAATACTTTTAGTTTGTGCTGCACTTTTACGCCTGGCATATTTTAAAGTAATAATACTTGTTAAAAATCCGGTACCTATAATACTTATAAGATTGTTTAGTATCCAATTAATAATAATGTATTGCATAAAAAAAATTAAAATATTGTGTAATAAGTATTAATATCAACTTCAATATCTGGTCTGTCATCAGTTTTATTTAATTGGTAAATTATAGCTTCCTGACAATTACCTTTAAAATAATTTGTATTAAATAGTCCTAAAATTTTAAAATCAGTGGTTCTGGAAAATGGAACATCTGCACCTAAAGCTACTGTTACTCCGTTTAAATATGCAGATAAAACACCATTATTTCCATAAGGAACATTAAATGAACTTATTAATTGACGTGTTGTAGGGTTAGCATCCTTTACTTTATAGACAGACCTGTTTCCAATTCTTGTTTTATTGGCATCATTATTTATCATAAGTGTAAAAGGTCCTGGACCTGAATTGGAGAACATCATTCCAAATTTTGAATTATCAGGTCTTATGGCAACTATAAATGCACTCCAGCTACTGGATCCCAGGGCAGATATTGTTGATGTTAAATCAAAATATCGGGATCCAAGAAAATCCAAAGTAGCCAAGCCTTCCTGTATTTTTAAAACGCCTGAAGCAACTATCTGAGGTTGTTTGGCTGCTGTTTCCTGAATTCCATTATTTGCCGAACCACTCTGATCATACCATTTTTTTATAAAACCATTATCTGAACCACAAAATGATAATAAGGATGCAGTATCTAAATAATTATTAACAAATCCAATATCTGATTCCGTATTATCAGAACTTTTGCGGACTCTGATACAACTGCCTGAATAAGCATTGGAAAGTTTACGTAATGAATAAGCAGCAGCAGCTCCTGGATATAAATCCAAAAGTAATTGTATAATAGTTACAGCAACAGAAACTCTGTTTGCACTTTTCTGACCGGTTGATGCTTTATATGATTCAGCCCAGAAAGTAGTATCTACCGTAAGCTGGTTAGTTTGAAAACCATCTCCGGGAATTGAGTTACCTAATAAATTACCTCCGGATTCAGCATCATACCAATTTATTGTACAGCCTTCAGGAACTGATGCATCTAAAATTGTAAATTGGCTGTATATAACCGGATTGGGTGTTGCAGTTACATTTTTAGGGTCTGCTATAGGAATTATTGTATTTAATTCCATTACCAGATTAATATAATAAATTATTTGTGAATCCCTTTTATTTAAATTATCCACATATCTGTTTTCTGTAATAATTTTATAATCAGGTGCAGGATAGGTTTCTTTGAAAGCATCAACACGTGCATTTAATAAAGTTATATCAGTATCCTGATCATTATAATAAATTCTTGAAGGTACAGGCATTTTATTAAGATTAAGCCGGTTCGATTGTTATATGAACAAAATAGGTAATTTGTGTTGGATATTCGCCTAAATTGAATACATATCTTGATTCTGTAACGATCTTATAATCAGGTGCAGGATAAGTTTCTTTGAAAGCATCAATACGTGCATTCAATATTGTAATATTGATATCATGATCATGATAATAAATTCTTGAGGATGCCGGCATTGGTTTGTTTATTTAAATTATTTAGGATTTTACAACTGTTAATAATAATCTTGTAGCACTTTCTATTCCGGTAATATTATTTTTAAGAGAAACATAATAATTAGTAGTGGCAGTAATACCTGATGCAACTGTATAAGTACCATATTCATTTAAATTAAATAAAAAATTTCCTGCTTCTGCAGCATCATAAACTTTAAATGTAAACAGAAAAGAAGGAAGAGTTATTTGAGCTGATATTGCTGCCAAAATAAAAACTTGGCGCGATGTAACAGGATTAGGCGTTGCAGTAAAACTTGTCGGAACTGTGGGGATTAATTCGACATCAATAATTTCTATTTGGACATTAAATGTTAATGTTTTAACAAAAACCGTTGATGCATATATTCCTGTAAAATACATTGCAGGTGACAGGGCTTTAATTTTATTTTTAATATCAAGATATTTTATTGGAAGATAAGTAAGATTAATACAATTATAATATTTTTGAATATTATTAATGTCAAAATTCTGAAGTATTATTATATCGTTAGCGGCAAGTCTTTCTTCACTATAACTTCTTATTAATTTAAAATCAATTTCCTTGTCAAAAAGAAAATTATATGGATGTGCAGCCAACAAAAGTGTTACAGCTGCATTAAGATTAGTATCAGAAGTACCTATAAGAAAATAACCACAATTAGTCAACATATTATTATTTTTTAAATATTAAATAAATTACAAATCCTGAAAGGGCTATGATGCCCCAGGTACTTTTTTGTTTTAAAATATATTTTGCAGCTTCGGCAGGTAAAAGTCTGGAGACTGCAGTTTTAAATTCTGCAATAGTTATTTGAAAGTCACCATTAAGGTCAAATGTCTTATTTACCCTGGCCACCTGCTCAGCAGTTAATGAGGTGCTATGTATTACCCAATTATCTGGCTTTCCTATTCCCAGGGGGAAAAATATAGCCAAATAGAGGTCAAAGAATGTTTTTACTTTTGATGCATAGATTTTAAGGTATTTATAAACCCAGGGCAATTGTTGAACATTTGACATATTTACCAGGGAATCAACGGTTGTTCCCAGGTCTATAGCTGTTGAAGGATAGAACTGGATGAGACCGGTGGCCCCACCATCCGGATTCACAGCTGCAGGATCTAAACGTGATTCGAGCCACATAACAGACATCAGCCAGTTAGGGTCAATATTGAGTGACTGGCATAATGATTGTTCTTTTGTTAAGAACTCATCTTTATTGTCTGTTATATAATTCTCAAACAACATGATCAATTTTTTTTGTTTTTATTACTTCTTAAAAACCTGCGACCAATAACAATAGCAACAAGGGGAATACCTATATATTCTGCTGCTTTTATAATAATATTACCGAAGTCATGCCAGAATTGGGCAGACTTTCCCTGGTTGTAAGCATCATCAAGCTGGTTTTGTAAATCTTTTTTAATAGCTGCCTGTTTATCTGCAGGTAGGGTGTCGAGCCATTTTTTGAATTCTCCGGAGACTTTTAAGTCAACCTTACCCTTTTCATAATCAGGTTTAAATTCCTGGTAAACCAGATAACCTACAACAGCTACTGCAGCAGCTCCAACAGCAAAAGCAAGCCAAAAACCTGCAAGGCCGTCAATACCATTATAAGAAGGTATTGAAGCCACATAATTCCAATCTATTTTGCTGTTGATCCAATCCTGTGTCTGGTCCATCGAACCTTTTATTTTTAACATGGCAGAATTATTCATATGTTCCTGCCGTGCAGAATAAGAAGATACAAGGCTGTCAAAAACTATTTTTTGATTGGTAATATCAATTCCATTATCACTGGCACGTTTTAACAGAGGACCACAAATTGTTAATTGTTTCCAGAGAGAGATATCATTATCAATAATTCCTTGTACAAGGTTCTGGGCATCCTGTTGATTAACCTCCGGAGAATAAACTCCGATATACTGATCAGGGAGAGTTATTTTATCTTCCCGGGCCCATCCGGTGAGTTCCCCTGAGGGCTTATCCAGTAACCAGAACTGGTACCAGTCATAACCATCGGAATCGGTTTCATAATAGCCTGTACAGACACCGATTTTAGCGCCCTGAACCATATATACCTTTATAAGGTTACTATTGTCAGTTGTGATTTTACCATATGATCGTACAACAACATTACTGCCTTTAACGCATACGTTGTAGTTTTTTATTGAATCAGACTGCTGTATCATATTATTAATGAATAATGAACAATTAACAATGAAAAATAATGAAAAGAAGCAGGGCAGAATTAACTACCCTGTTCTTAACACCATGAACAAGCTCAAAATAAAAAAAACTATCTTCTTTTCCTTTTGCCACCCTTAGGTTTGGCAATACCGGTTAGTCCGGTAGTTTTTTTAATAATGGCTTCTTTCTTTTTTTTGTCAGCATCTCTTTTAGTTACTTTTTTGTGGTATTCACTCATACGGGTTGAGTTTTCTTTTTCTACTTCCCCGCATTTGGTATTATAATTCTGCCATGCCAATAGTGTTGCAGATGCTTTCGGCCTTTTGGGATATCTTTTCATCCCTGGTCGTTTGACGGTACCACTTTTCTTTGCCATAATTGTAAAAATTAAATAAATAAATAATTAAACATAACTGCCCGCTAATTGCAGAGCAAGATTTTTAACTGAGGGCTTTTCACAAACCTTTTTTAAAATGATTAGTTCATTAAATTTCAGGTTATTTGAAATAGCCTCTAATGCTTCTCTTGTATCCTGTTCTTTACCTTCAGGGCATTTTGTATAAAAATTAACATGAATAGTAACAACAGGTATAATATTTTTGTTTTTAAGGAACCCCATGTGTTGTAAAATAATTGGTTGCATAATTAATGGCTTCCTTAAATCTCGGAACCTCAGGATATAATGAACACAGCTTGTTAATACCTTCAAGTATTTGCTGTTTGTGTTCATTATTTAAAATACCTTTACCTACCATGATATATAAGAACTCCGAAAATATTTCTTCAGGTGTCATTTCAGGATGATCATTAAATGGTTTTAGTTCTTCATCAGTAGGTATTCTGTAAAGGGTATAAGTAAAGACTTTATTTTTAGTACCGGACATGGATTGATTTTTTGATTTAAGCATACGGTCAATAAAGTCACCGAGGTTTTTAATTTCAGGCACAGGTAATTTATGAGACTGGATGTTTAAAGCAATTTTTTCTATTTCCTGGTCTTCCGGAGATTGAACTTCTTCACCAGGTGGTGGTGCTAATAAACCAGCTAGTCCTTTACCTTTAGCATTAGTATTAAAGTTCTTTAATAAGTCAGCAAGAATAAGACTGAATCCATTTTTTGCAGCATCGGTACTGCTTTCATATTTTTTTTGCAGCTCAGTAAGTTCAGCCCTGGTTTCCTTTTCCAATTCATTAAATCGTTCGATCCTGGTCTGTAGTTGAAATTCTTTCAGCTTTAGATCCATTTCTTTATTACGGAGAGTATCCTTTAAATCTTCGAGCTTTTCCTGTTTGGATTTAATTTCCTGATAATCTATATTTCCAAAACCTGAGAACTGGTTATTTAAATTCTGCTGCGGATTTGGAGATTGAAAATTATCAGTAACGGTGAAGTCCCATTCAAGGACTGTACCTTTACTTGATGTTGTTGTCGGACGGGCTTTAATATGAAATTTAACCTGTTCTTTATTTTGAAATGCCAGAACTGTTGCTCTAAGTTGTGCCACACTACGTTCAAGGTCAGCTTCATTGAAGCGACCGCACTGGTACATATCATAATAACCATGTGTATAATAAGAAAGATCCCAGAAAGGAAGATTTTCAAGTTCTATTTTTCTTATGGTTGTTTCGAGTGTTAAAAGTGGATTCATACCTCAGGTGTTATTAATGTTGTTTTGATATAAGCTTTTTCAAGTGTTGCTATGGAACTGAAGTCAGAAGGCAATATTAAATTACCTTTCATAATACCTTTTATTTTTATAAGCATTTCAGCTTGGAAGTACAGGTAATTAAGGTTTAAACTATTGATATCACCGTATGTAATATGATGGATTTTAAATCCTTTTATTGTTTTTACCGGACCTTCACCTTCAATCTGTACCTGGATGTTCATAAAAGGAGTGATATTATCCAGTGTCCCAATTAATATATGTGCCTCCAGTTTTACAGCGATGGCATCTGCGGTGTTATATTCAAACTTATAAGTAGTGATATCAAAATCTTCCTGTACTTCAGAAATATGGTAATTAACAATACCCAGTTTTTTTAAGGTATTTACAACATGTAGCTGTTCCATGGTAATAATTTATTTATGACAGGTAGGACAAACTTTATGTTCACTTTCAGTTTCCAATCTGAATATGAATTGGAGTTTAGTATCAGCTGTAATATCAACCAGGGGACGTACCTGTGCTGTTACCTGGCGACCTTTTGCAACAATATCCAAAAGATGATAACGGTCCTTTATGGGGACGGCTTCATTAGTAGTCAGGTGTGGAGAATAAACCAGATCCTGGAGTTGTTCTTCCTGGTTCCGTAGACCTATTTCCAAATCACCGGGGGAGGCAGTTAATATTTTTACAGCAAAGCCTGTACATTTATCATAGTTTGCGTCCAGGTTAACCGAACCTTCTTTTATTACCCCTGCAGATGTTGGATTAGCAACAGTTACATTCAGGGTTATTTCTTTAATTTTTTTTGACATAATATTAATAATGAAAAATGAATAATTAATAATAAACAATAAAAAATATAATGCTGCTGTTCGTTTACGTTTACAGTGGCATTACATTTAAATAATTTTAATTGGCAGCTCTCGGAGCAGTTGCTGCGCCCATAAGTCTTAACTCACAGAAATTAGTTCTGGTAGCTATTATAGTACCTCCAACGGCTGTATATAATCTTGCCTCAATTCTTTGCCCTGCTTTAATTAAAATAGGGCTTTCAAGATGTACACAATCCTGTCCTCCTTCAACTCCTGCTGCTACTGAAAACCTGTCTTTAAAGAATTTTTTTACAGGTAATGAAAGAACTTCTCCTCCGTCCAGAAATAGTTTTAATTCTCCATTAAGAAATACCGGGTCAACCAATGGCTGGGTTATTTTTGTAGTTAATTGAGCATCAGAACCCATATCCGTGGTTGTGCTACCAACTCCAAACATACTTTCTGTTGCATTTGTATAAACTACACCATCAACTGCAGTGACACTCCCGGCAATGTCAGCTCCATAGGAGAATTTAATTCTGTCAACTGCAAAGTTTTCACCGGGAGGTAAAAAGTTTTTGTCCAGGTTTTGAGTACCTACTGCAGCAATGTCAGATACTTTTAAAAGGTCATAGGTTGAAGCTACTGCAAGAGTAATTTTACGTCTGAAGTAGTAATCTCTTGTTATTAACCTGCTGCGACCGGTTTTTAAATCCCCTGCAGACTGGTCATCAAGCTTGTGAGCCTGTGACAATAAAAACCTTGATGAACGTGTTGCAGAACTTTGGACCAATGCCTCGTTTGCTTTTGATTTTACCAAATTTTTAACTCCCTGTTTCTGAGCATGTGTGAAAGGAGCTTTAACGAGAGCTCCAAGCCCGTTGATTTGATTATCCAGTTGGATATCATCAATGTAAGCTAAGCCTACTAATGCATCTAAGTCGGATTCCATAATAATAAAATATTAAATAAATAAAAAATAAAAAATAATTTTGTTTTTGTGATCATGTTATTAATTGGTGTTTATGAGAGGCTCAATCAGCGTTTACGCTTGATTAAACAACCATATTCATATCAACAGGAGCTGCGATATGCTGACCTTTATTTATAACATGGTCAGCAATTCCCTGGGTGCCTTTTTCTTCAGCTAATTTTTTTGCTGCTTCTTCTTCTTCAACTTGTTTTGCTAATTTGTCCCAGTCGGTGACGTCATTAGGACTTGCTCCGATACCTGAGAGGCCAAGGTCTGATTTTTGTTCTGGAAGGATAAAATCACCTGTACTGCGAAGGAATCCATAAGCAGCAATACCTTTCCCGATATTATTTAAATGAGGTTCTTCAATAAAAATATCTGCAGCAAGGCCTAATACAAGGAATAAAGGACCATGATATTTTTCTTTGATTTTAGCACCAATAACCTTGTTTGACAAGTATGCTGCTCCGGTACAACCAACACCGGTTTCAAGTCCGCCAATAACTTTTGTGCCAATGTTCTTCATTGGTTTTTTGGCGAGAAAACTTTTTTTTGCCATAATAAAAAAAATAAATAATTAAATTTAAAAACTATAAAGAGCATTCTGAAGGTTGCGTTTACGTAACATTCAGGAAGCACCAATTACTTTTTGAAAATAAAATAACCGCCAACCAGTACTGCCAGTCCTATTAAAACATAAGTTCCTGTTTTACCTGAACTGGTTCCCGGTAAATTTTCGGGAGTGGGTGTGGTTGATTTATCAGGTCCGAAAATCTTTTCTTTTAAGTTTTTCGGAGTGATATCTTTTACAAAATCTACCACATCTTCAAAAATACCCCCCCTTCCATTGGGATCATCTTTTTTGGATAATACAAGTTTTTTTAACCAGGTAATAACAGTTGCAATAAATCCTGAGCTTTCGGCCACTGCAGCTTCAGTAGCAATTCCCAGTTCACCCATTCCTTTAACCCCTGCATTTTTACCGGGTAGTATAGGATGATGTTTTTTTCCATTATTAATTGCTTTAACAAATGTTTCCGGTTCACCACCGATATTATCGAATAGCTTTGCAGCTTTTTTAAATACATCAACATGTTCATGGTATTGTGTTTGTGTATAATCACGTGCCTGCGCTTCAGCAAGAGTTCCGGCACCTACCGATAACATTTTGGAAATATTACCAACATTTAATTCAAGAACCAAAAGAATAGAGGCACGCATTGAAAGTAAAAGAGGATTGGTCACTTTAACAATTGCCACAACAGCTTTAATTCCTTCTCCGATATCATGGACTTCAGTTTTGATAATTGACTTTTCATCCTTAACTGCTTGTTTTGCATATCTTGCAGCATCCTTACCAATTTCTTTAAAATGGCCTTTTGCAATATCTTTACCGGCAGCTTCAGTAATGTTTACAATCGTTTTTGTTGGTTCAATAACTGTTGCTTTCACAACATTGACTAATGTTTTAATAGGAAGCGTTACAACAGTTTCAACATTTTTTGCAAGTTTTTTTATAACCTTGGGAACTTTTAAATGTAATTTACCCAGGCATCCGGCAATGTCATCAAGAGCTGCAAGCTCATTATCGGACATTTCATATAATAAAGGTATGGCACCTAATTCCATACTGTTTAAAGATTCTATTGCTCCCAGGGAGATATTTTCAATTCCTTTCAGGAGTGTATTGATCTTTTCAGATTTGAAGATAATTTTACCATCCCTGATATCATCAATATGTTTCATGATGCCAAGGAATACTTTCCTGGTATCTTCACTTTCATGACCTAAAAGGTACAGGATTTTATTTAAATCCTTTTTTTCATCCGGAGATGCATTACCTTTTTTAAACTTTTGCAGTAAAAACTTACCTTTATCAATAAGAGAAGAAGTGACCTCCCCGAATCCGGAGAAGTCATGGCCTTCAATGCCTTCGAGAATACTTAATTTCATATGCTTTGTGATATTTTTAGGATGCTCGTTAAAAACAGACATAACACCATCTACAACAATACCTTTTAGCATCGTATATATATGGCTATAATCCGGTTTGTTATTAAATGCTACAATCCGGATATCCGGGGCAACAGGTTTATACATTTCATATAAGAGGCAGGCTGCCATAATTGCATAATCGTCACAATCAACCGGATGTTCTTGTTTCGAATCATAATAGGTTCTTGCCGGTGTTCGTAGTTCTTCATCAGGTTCATGTCCATAAGGGATATTTGTTTTGATCCAGTGCCAGATATTAAAGCAGCTTTGTTCGTGATTATTACCTTTTAAATGAGCTGCCAGGTTTCGTACCTGGTAAGAAAACTTTTGTATCAGATGCTGAATGTTAGCAATTGTTAAGGGAATAGTACAGTTATCTTCAGTAACAATTGTAGTTTTAACAATTGCAGGATCAATTAAATGATCATAAGAAGGTAATATTTTATATGTAGGTGAAAAGCCTTTTAAATCCCATGTTTTTGTATTATGTTCTAAAACATCATAGCTGCCTAAATTAATTTCTTGGTTTGGATTGAAATTTGTGGTATTTTTGTCTGTATTTAAGTCTGTCGTTTCGGACGTTCGTTCAGGGGTTCCAGATACATCTGTTTCAGACTCTAAATTATAAGAATCGTTTTCGGAGGATGTAGCCTTGTCATATTCTCCCCAGTCTCCAAAAAGATTGGAATTGTGAATGTCAAAAATACTCCCAATAGAAGACGATTCTTTTTTATTTGGTTCATAGGCCGTTAATAACCAATGGTGATTTTCTTCAAGCCATGTTAAGGAAATAACTGCTTCATACTTGTCAGATTTTAAAAAATAGCGATTTCTTTTAACATCATAAAAATAAATTCTTGTAGATGCAACAATTTCCTGAAGGTTATTAAGTACCTCCGGATGTTTATCAATTAATTTGGCAAGTCCATAACCTTTGATTTTACCACTTGGCGGACGTCCATAAGGTAAATCAATATAACCTAATTGAGGATGATAAATAACTTCAGTTGCAATACCTTCCTTTCTTTCTAATAAAAAAGAAATAGCTTCCTGGCATTTCAATCTGAAATTTGTAAACAAAGGACCATATGTAAATTTATCATCCTTCATACCGGTAGTGCAATTTTTTCATCAAAAGGGACTCTGAAACCATTACCTATGACAGTCCCCTGGAGACGGACTGCTTTAGGCATTTGAAATGTTTTATTTTCAAACCAGGAAAAAACCTTTTCCAGGATATCCACACCGAGCCAGTAAAGGTTAGTAGATTGAACAGGAAATGAATTGGTGATGGAACCTTTGGCAGGAATTGATAATACCGCAGGCTGATTGATAGTTGCAATTACCGGTCCGTTATCAAATGAAGCCTGAACTAAAAGATTGGATACATTAATTATCTTATCATGCGGATTGTTCAATATATAATTGACATCGAATTTAATTAAAGCATGATCAATCTGAAAGTTCCTGATACCGGTAGGTTTGAAATCAATATCAACAACAGCAAGGTAAGAAGTTAAAGCATTATAGGCCATTGGTACCAGAATAATGGCACTGCCTATTAATATTACCTTACCGATTGGACGCATAATTGATATTAAAAGTTAAGGATATCCTTATTTATGATATAAATGCAATAATAAGGTATAGTGAAATAAAGAATGTGACTAAGTGACGTCAGGTGACATCAGGAGTGATTAAAAGTTGTCAGGAGTGATTAAAAGTTGTCAGGTGACATCAGATGACATCAGGTGACATTTGCTAAGACACCTTCAAATAACCTTATAAAAACCTTTAATATATTAATAATGAGAAATAAAGCATTAAAACAACAAAAAGTTTAATTGATTGTCAGTGTTTTATATTTTAGAAACCTTTGAATAACCTTCAAATAACCTTTGAATAACCTTTATTTAATGTATCTATATTATATATGTATAATGAATAATGAAAAATGAATAACCATTAATGAAAAATTCAGGGTTTTGGAATGAGAATTCAGGATTTGTTTTATTCTTCTATATTTTTTTTGCCAACGCACATGCCCTTTTTTATTTTAAAATAATTTTGAAATTTATTTTGAAATCAAAAATATTTATTTTATTTTATTGATTTTTAATAAAGAATTGAATATTAATTATATAATAATTTATTTTTTAAATAAAATTAAATTTTTTAATGATTTTGTACCAGCGTGGGAGACCCCCTAAAAAAAGTGTATACTTTGTAGTTTTTGTATACCTTTTTTTTTATATTAATGATTATTAATATATTATAAGGAAAAAAGAGCTATTAAAAATGTATACCTGAAAAATGAAAATGTATACCGAATTGAAAAATGTATACCTAAAAAGTAAATTTAAAAAAAAATAAATATTCATTGGTCAATAAAAATGGATTTAAAAATGTATACCATGTATACCAAATGTATTCCAATAATTATTTAGTTAAAAACTTTATTATTAATATATTAAATATTTTTTTTTTAAAAGGTATACATAGTATACAAGGTATACATTTTTTTTTGATGTTTCCAGAATGGATTCCATTTATATAATTGAATAAAAAAAAATTGCATTAAATGCCAATTAAATTGCAAATAATGCAATTAAAAATTTTGAATTTAAAGGATGGAATTAATTTAAAAGCATTTTATTTAAATCTGAATAGGTGATGGAACATTCATTGAATATTTTCTTTTTTAGGCGGATCAGGTTAAGAACATCTTCGTTGTTATATTTTAGTATAATCGGTTTTAATTCAGGATCGTTCCAGTCATGCCACATCTGGAATATATTTGTTTTATATTGAAGAGTGGTTCTGGGGATATCATAATAGTATTCAAAGTAAGATAATTTATAAGATGACATGTAGGGCTTTGCCATCCGGAACACCCGCAAAAGATTTACACAGGGACATTGGTTGCGGATGTTTATTTTAAAATGCTTTTCAAGCATGGCTATATCCGGACCGTAAAAGAAGACATAACCATTGGCAGGTTCAAAAATTCGTACCAGGTTATTTAAGGTTAAGGTACCATGGTAAAGTTGATTATGGTTGTGGATGGAATAAGCATAACCTATAAGAAAGATTTTCTGGTTAAGGAACCATTCACAGTCTATATATAAATTGGTCAAAAGATAATATTTAATAATTCAGAATTTTGAATTATCAAATTTAAAGCCAAAAAAAACGCCATTAAAACGGCTTGCTAACAGTCAATAACAACCATTTAAACGGTTGTTATTTTGGTGTTAACTGCAAGCTTAAAGACCGTGCTTAAATGGTTGGTTGTACCTTCGTTTTGAAAAGTCTTTTAATTGCAGTGGTAAATGTGATTGATTTGGTTTTGACATAGTGCATCGTTCACATTCACGAACACACCATTTATTAGGTATTTCGGTTTTTAAAGTTGGCTTTGCTTCCCCACCTTCATAGGTTTTAGGGTCTATTGGTGCAATTTCCAATTCATCATCAGATAAGTAAGCGTAATCATCTTCATCATCTGATAATTGAACTTTTGGTCTGTTGTTTATTCCCCACGCTTTGTGGCAATTTTCATCACAACCAACTTTAGCATCCTGTCCAAAATATGTTATTATTTTTTCCATTGTTTTGATATTTATTTGTTTAAAAATCCTATTAATAAAAGCCAGCAGTTAACACGTGCTATACGTCAGTTTTGCAGATAGCTTTGTACTTAATTGATAGTTTCTGCAAGCAAAACCAGACGTTTACCGCCACCGTTAGCATTTCAACTGCATGCTGATTGCTCCAGGAGCTTGCTATATAAATTTGCATACTTATAAATTATTAAATTGTAACCATACCAGCATATCATCACTAAAAGTCATTGAAGATACTTTATAACCTAATCCGGTGGCAAATTCTGTGATTGCTTCAATTGTAAAAAAAACATTGTGTATTGGAGGGAGGAAGTGGTACCAGTTTTCATCTTTTGCAACTTCAAAGTTGGGACCATAAATTATGATATCAGAATTCATTTCTTGTGAAGATATCCATTTACAAACTATGTCCCAGGTGAACATATGTTCAAGGAAATGAATAAATGTAATGCAACCCGGTGTAGAAAATTTTCTTGGATGTTCAAGATCACAGATAATATAATATATGTCAAACATACCGGGAATAGAATATATTTTTCGGAAATCATTATCTAATTTACTATAAAAATCAGCATTTGCATCATAAGAGATAATAAACATAGTATCAAGTATTTTAAATTCAAATTTAGGACTACCACCTCCGATTGCTATGCAACTACCGTATTTATAATTTAATCCTGGTAATCTATGTTTGCTGTAATCATAAAGATTATCATAATGAACAAGGTCATTTTTAAGGATTTGGATTGCATCATTTGTAAACTTTTCTGAAGCTTCAAAAATGGTATTTGGTGTCGGATTAATCCGCTGGATGACTCCGGGAGCGACTTGTTTGAATTCTTTTGGGATATACATAATATTAAAGATTTAATTCATTATTATTAATTATAATTTTGTCCGGATCATGTTCCGATATTTTATAATTGAATCTGTAGCAGGAACCGAAATTCTTTTTTGTATAACTAATACCACGTCCTTTAATATCTCCCGGAATAAAATAAGGTTCATGCAATAATAGTTTTTTCATAGTAGAAGTATTACCTTTAATATTATTATTATTACAGTAATGTAAATAATAAGGCATTACTTCTTTAAGCTTTAAATAGAGAATGCATTCGCTATCATCTTTGATATAATGATAATCAGGAATAATTGTTGGAAATTCCTTTGACCTTTCAAAGGTCATAGCAGCCCAGAATATGTTAACAGGACTGATTTCATTGAGTATATCAAGTTTATCAATGGCATCTGTGTATAATTTGCTTATAAGGTCTTCAAATTCATTGTCACTAAAGCTCCAGTCCAATTTATCATATAATATTTTTATCGGTGTGTAAAGGAAGGCAGTATGTTTGGCAATACGTTCCATTAAATCATTATTACTAAGAATAATAGATAAATCATTTTTTACCTTTATCAGAATTTCCCTGTAAGTATCTTTATATTGGTCTCTGAAATAATCCCGGTTTTTTAATACATCTAATAAAACATATCCTAGTCCGATATTGTTTTCATCAATTAATTTCTGATGTCCTGAAACTTCTGATTCCGTATATTTGCTCTGAAAAAAGTCAAGAATTATATTACGGTCAAATACTGCCTGGTTAATTGTCGGTAATTCATTTCCATCTATTATAACACCATTTTCGACCAGGTATGATGTAGTTGTTTTATCACCGGTGGAATTAGCAATACCATAAGATATCCCATCATAAGTATTTTTTAATAAATTAATAATATGGAAACCAACACTATTATCCCATTCCTTCAGGTAAACAAGGGTATTTTTCTTTTGTGACATAACCCTGCCAAGATATTTTGCAGTACTGTTAGAAATAGGACAGCCAGGATCATGTTCACCAAAAACACCTGTTAAATTACCAATAAAAGTACTTTTACCGGTACCAGCTTCTCCAAATAAAAAGAGGTATGGAAAAAATTTAGTTTCTTTAATTATGATATCCCTGAATAAACAACTGATAAGAAATGATATACCTATAATAGATTTAAGGCCGAAAGTTTGTTTCATTAAAACCGTATATTCTTTAAAATGAAAATTACCGGGTCTGAAAACAAATCTTCGCATATCTGCATAATTTTTATTGGAAATATTGCTTGAACTGAATGCCGGCAGGTAATAACAATTATTCTGGTGTAAAATAATACCATGATTGTTTACCTGCGTAAATGTATTATCTTCAAATATAATAGTATTTGCAAAAACGTATATATTAAGTAAAGGATTATATCCCATGTCATTTAAATAAATAGCCTCGATTTCATGGTCCATGAGAGCTGCAAAAATTTTTTTCAGGAGATTTCCATAACCGAAGAATGAGCATTTGTGACTTTTAAGTATAGTTTCAAATTTGTCCGTACCCATTTCGGAGCTGAGTATTTCGACCAGGTTAATAGTTCCTGTATGGTGTTGTATTTTTATAAGTCTTTTAGTGTTATTGGTACTATCATTAAAATGAAATAAAATTTCCATTAGGAAATTAGATTCCCTGTTAATTATTATTTTCCCCTGTTTATTAAAAGACTTAGTATAATAGACATTATCCTGGATATAAAAATCAAAAATGCTAAAATTAATTTCATTAAAAACATCCTGGTTTACAGGGTTTGTTAATATTTCTTCTGATAATGGCAACTTTGCAGGTAGTAAAGCGGAGGAATCCGGATTTTTGGTATTTTGGGATTTAAGATTATTAATAATATCCGCAAAAAGGGATGGGTCTAAATTGAAGTTATTACTGAAGTGCTCAATAAATACACTGGTTTTACTTTCGTTATTCAGATTAAATAATATATTGCCGGCACGGGATATGAGATTATTTCGGATATTAATATCGGTTTGTTCGGTAAATAAAATTTCAAAATGTTTTACAAAATAATTATAATCAACTTCCCTGGGAAGACAAATCGGTGTTAATGATGTTGATTTATTATTATCAATCATAACCTGGCTCTTTTTGATTCACCTTTAAAAGTAATTTCGTTAAACATTTCTTTCATTCTGTCCTCTACCCTTTCACCATATAATTTATTGAAGTGTCGCTTACCTTCCAGATCAAAGGAATAATTAGTGGTACAATGTGTAATAGTTCCATATCTCAGAAATAGTTCATATCTGGCAGTAAGAATTTCTTCCATTACATTACATTCACGGCCGAAATGTATAGAATTACCATATTGGAGTTCTTCCCCAAGGTCATCAAAACATTTTATGGAACGGTTAAATTTAAAATCCTTAATAGCATTGTCCCCGCCTTTTCCGGGTTCAGAATCTTCATATAAACCTTTGATGTCTTTACAACGAATAATTGTAAAGCTGCAGTCACCCGGTTCAGGAATATTACTGGATGAATATCTGGAAATTCCTGTTACCTGAAGAAATTTATGAAATATTAAAAAAGATAGGGTTTTACCGGAACCTACCGGACCTTTAAGTAAAAGGCCACGGTTTAAATCCCCGGGGAATTCCGGATCGGCCATAAAATACATTAACATATTTTTATAAATATCAAAATAATCATTATCAATTTCAAATGAAGGACAAAAACCTTTACCGACAGCTGTTAATATTTGAATACTGTTATTAAAATTATAAGTGATTTCATTTCGGTAATATCTTGAAGTTCTGATACTTTCAGTGAGTTTATTGAGGGATAAAACGAACTTTTCATTATTAATCATCATAATTTATGTTTTTTAAAGATTCAGGTTCAATTGAAACCTTTTTTTGTTTTTTCCCCGGAGCAGGGTCCTGTGATACAATTTCGTCAAGCCATTGTTTATTAATAAGATATTTTTCAGGGTTGGAACGGAATTTTTTTTCCGGATTGGCTTTGACATATTTTTGAACATGGGTTTTGATATCATTTAAAACTGCAGGTTCTAATTTATTAAATGCTGCTTCAGTTTGTTGTTTACCAATTTTTTTATTATATAATTCCCAGAATTCATTAAATGTGTATGTTGATGTAGCCGGTGTTTTGTTTTGAGAGGAAGTTCCTTGTAAATCAGGACTTAAATTATTTATAAAATCAATAATTTCCTGGTCAGCTTTTGTAAGGCGATCTATTTCGTTTAAAGTTAATAAACCTGCCCTGGCAAGGTTTCTGAAAATTTCCCGGAATACTTTGTAAGGGTCAATCATATTAAAACATTGTTAACTGACGTTCATTAAAAATTGCTTTTAAATGTGGTAAACACAAATGTTCGTACCTGCATTTTGTAATTGCCCCGGCTTTCAATTCTGTATTGAGTTCCTTTATTTTCCGCTTATTATAATTGATTACCCGTTTTTTTTCTTTAAGCATCGCTTTATAATTACGGTTGATTTTTAGTGCTGCTTCACAGGCAGAGCATAAATCATGAGAATCATTAACCCACCAGCAAGGTCCCTGATCCGGATCAATACATGGATTGGTTTCGGTACAATGGCATATTTTACAGATTCCGTACATAAAAAAATTAAAATAAATTTTTATTAAAAAAGAAGATATTAAGTAATTGACTGTGCAATGTTTTGTTGGTTTTAGAACTGAAACAAGGCGCAGCAAATTGGAGTTTTTTACATTCAGGACAAAATTCAAGTTGTGAATTAGGATGTATAAAGCATGGCTGTGCAGGACAATCAGATTTGATATCATAACTCCTGGTGTACTTATAGTACCTGGTTCTGCTCTCCACCGTAAATGAATTATAGAGACCTATAGCAGGCTTTTTAATACCTTCCCGGAAGTGGATGGCGGAAGTATCTACACTGATCACTAAATGTGCTGCATATAGTTCTTCAAAGAAATTATCCAAGGTACCGGGAGCTATGACCTTAATAAATTTTGATTTGGCCACCGGTATATTAATTAAAAATAATGAGTCAGCGGGTGATAAATGATTTTTGTGAACACAAACCTGATTACCTTTTTTAAGAAAAGGAAATAAGGCATTAAAGATATCAGCGAATTCAATACTGCGGTGCATTACATTTGCCTTATTACATACCAGGATGTTTTTATTGTTATTTGCTAATTCCCTGAGTAATTTTGAATCCATGGTATTATAACCGGCATCATACGGATCTGTGACTAAGGATGGACGGTAAAGCTGGGGAGGCATATTATTAATTCCTGCATGATTATATAGAAGACGGAACCAGTTCCTGCGGTCACCTTTTTCAATAAGCCCGTCACAATTAAATCTTCTGTAATTTTTTTTGTAAAGAATCCTTTTTTGAAAGGAAAAACTTTCAAATAAAGGATTTCGGATATCTTTATAAAATAACAGGCTTGAAAACCATCTGAATAAAGGAAAATATTTAGGCATTGTATAAATGATAATATTACAATCCTTCAAATACTGACAAATTGAAGATATAGCAATTAAATCACCAATGCCTCCGGGACGGAAGATCAATATCGTAAAAGGAGGTATATGATTTAATTCTTTATTTATTTCAGTAACATCTAATTGTGGTATATAATCATCAAGGTTAACAGTATCCCTGCAACTGTCGTGTACTTCCAGGTTCCTGAGATATAACTCTCCTTTTTTTAAAACATGTGGAAGTCCTGAAGCATCAGTAAGGGTACAGGTTTTTTTAATCAGAATACATTTCATGGTAGTTATGAATTATTCAGGTTTTAAAATTAAAAAACAGTTAAAAGAAGTCTGGTAAGATATTGTTACCTTTTCTTTTACAGGAAATTCCTGCAATATACAGTCCCAGGCTTCAGGAGGAAGTTTTCTGACAGGAATATTATTTAAAGATAACTTGCCGTGTGCATCTTTTTTGGATTTGACTTCCTCTATGATTTCATTCATTCCATTCCAGATGTAACTGTAAATGAAAGGATGTTTCTTTTCAGACAGTTTTATTACAGTGGGTGAATGATCTTTAAAAAGATAAAATATGTGACCTTTTTTCATAAATATATATTAATTAATTATATATATTGGTTTTGTCCGTGAATAAATCAATAAAATCCGGATCGGTTTTAAGATGTTCAATGAATGAAATGTTTTCAATTAAAATTTTGAGCTGTCTCCTTGTAAGAATTTTGCGCCGGTAATTTCCGAATTGTTCAGAGATATTAGGATCAGAAAGGCAAATCTGTACCTCTCTGAGGAAAATATTATAATTGAGCCCGGACTTATTTGAAAGTTGCTTATAATTATATTTTTTAATTGACATAAATAATAATCATGAATTATGAGATAATGATTTACTTTCTGTTATTACTTCATTTATTATTTTAAGTCCCTGCTCCCATGCAGGTAGCATCCAGGGCATTTTAATATAATTGACCGGCTTACCGGTTAATTTATTGTATTCAATCAGTTTGTCTTTCTCAATGGCAATAAGATGTTCATACTTGGCTTTCCAAAGTAATCTTAGTTGAGGAGACAAGCTTTTAAAAAAAGGTTTTGGGTCGTTATTTTTGAATTGTGTCATATTTTGGTATATTATTAATTTTAATTATTATGGTCAAGATTTGCGAGCGCTGCACTTAATAGCCATAATAATATACAGATTCCGGGAGCCACATAAACACATTTGATATATAATGATATAAAATTACAGAATGATGTTAAATAATGTAAGAGGAACATAAGGGCTTCCAGGGCCAGGAATATTATTATTGCCTCTTTCCAGGTGCGTTTAAAAAAATTTATGAAATTATATTTTTTCATACGAACATAGATAATTGAGAATTATTATTAAGGTCAGCTGATGGTTTTTCTTTACATATATTATTTGAATTAAATTTATATGTATCAATAGCAAGGTCTAAGCATTTGGCTGTAAGTTCTGATTGAAGCTGGGAACAGGGATTATCAGAAGAAGATAACCATTTAACATTTGAAGGTTTGGTACCGGTTCCGAAATGTTCCAGGATAAATTCTGAAGTAAAAATTGATTTTTTTTGATAAAACCCCTGGCAATAGAACCACCGGCCGGAACGCTCAAAAATTATGATCATTTCTTTTGACCTTGCAAACATTGATTTAATAGTTAAAAAATGTTGTTATTATTTTTGCAATGAAAATACCAATTAAACCACCTCCGGACATAGCGAATAACACACTAAATGTAAATTCATAATATTGGTTTAATGCCAACCTGCAGGTAAAAATTCCAAGCAGGAGGAAAAACCAGTAAATCAATTCAAGTTTTAATAATTTAATTTTCATGGGTATTGGAATCAGGAGTTAATGAATTGTGAGTTAGAATGGTTTCTTTTGTACCATCAATGCTTAATTCTTTGGTTTCTATATTATACATGGTTGTATGGAGATAATAAAAGAATTCAGCCTTGGTAATAAGAACATATTCAATATCATAAATAGCCCTTTCTGATTTTATATTATTTACTAATTCATTTAATATAATGAATATTGATTCTGCAAATATTGTATGGAGCATATGATATCCAATAATATTAATTGTCTCAAGGTATAATACTTCTATTTGATGTACTATTGCCTTATCAATTCGAATTCGTTTAACCTTCCAATATTTGCCATAATCAGCGTTGGCTGAAGATGGACTACCTATGTAGTAGATTCCATCAGGAATAGTTATTTCATTTTCTGTTTCTTTGGTTTCCTTTGTTTTGATTTTAAATGTTGCCATGATGTGAATTAATTATAAATTATGAGTTATGAATTGCTGGTTATGAAGTTTTTCAATACAATAGTAAGGATTGGTTTCGGAACAATGACATTTGACTACCCTGGATTGATCCAAAGAGTAAATATGCCCGGCATCGGTTTTAACGGTAATTACGGAATAGCCTGTTGTAATAACAACAGCATGAATCAATAGTTTTGTTGATTTTGAAATAAAGGCTATTTTATTACCTGGTTGGAATTCCATAATAGTATGAATTATTACTTAATAAAAATTAAAAGAGATTTGTTTTTTAATTAATAAATCGAAAAATTCTTGCAGGGAATCCTGGTTACCGTAGGCTATAATTTTTTCGGAAGTGGATTCAAGAAAAATAGAACCATTTACAATATCAACTAAACCAGCAAAAAACATGTAATCACCATAATTTTGCCAATTGTTTATTATTATTTTTTTAATTATCATAATAGTTATGAATTATTATTTAGTTTAAACATATGTTGATATAAAAAGCAGGATTATTATTATTATTAATAAATTTTGTAAAAGGTGCAAAAAAATAGCACATATTATAAGGAAAGGTAATGGTTATAATAAATGATTGTTTGTTTTCAAAAATTACAAATTTTTCAGTCATAATATTAATCTTCAGGCAGGTTATCATTAATATATTTGACTGCAGCATGGAAAGTGTCCCGAAGTTCAAAGGGCATCCGGATATGTAATAAATGATCTTCTTTTGAACTGGCAGATTCGTGAATTTCAATTCTGAAACCAGGACGTCCTGATTTGTTATCATCTGAATGATGTTGTAAAAATTCCAGGAACAGTCCTGGTGCAAAGCCTGTTGTTGGAATTAATAATAAATTACCGCTGCGGTAATCATATTTTGCTTTGGGCGGAGTTTCTTTTATGGCCATGATTAAAAGATTTTGTTAATTAACTTAAAAACAAATTCTTGAATTTTTTGGTACCATGTTAATTTAACAGGCGCCGGTGGATTTAAAAAGGTTTCTATATAACCATTTATAGCCGATTTAAAGCCATTGACAATTGTTTGTATTGCTTCGGTATTATGACCATATTTAGAGGCTAACATTTGAAGCAAATTATCTAATTTAAGTAATGTAACAGCTTCTAATCTTTTATGACGGGCAATCTCTACTTCATTCCAATTACCTTTTTTACGTTCAAATAAATTTGTATCAAATTCAAGTTGTTTTTGCTCCTTATAGATTTCCAATTCTTTATTAATGATTTCCAATTCTTTATCAATTTTGATTTTTTTTTCTATTTGAAAAGTTTTACGAAAATCACTATAATCTATAAAAAATATAATAAGTGAAATTATAATTAGAAAACAACCTAGATACAGTGGAAATCCCCATAAATCTTTAAAAACTTGAATAAAAGGAATTAAAAAAATTATTATAAAACCAATGATAAATATTGGAAGAGCTATGCATTTTGATGTTGAGTTAAAATTTTTCATGATGTTAAGATTTAAATTATTATTAATTAAAAATATTTGTACCTGCTATTTTGTTGATGATTTCACGTTCGTATTTGTTTGGAGTGGACTTACCACTGCGCCAATTATTCCATTTGAATTCTGAAAGTTCACAGGATTCAATAATTTTAGCTTTAATAGTATAAATATTATTTGCAGGCAATGAAAAATACCAATGCCTGAATGCCTTATTTATAATTTCCCGTGGTTTTAGTTTCTTTTCAATTGAGTTTTTTTTAAACCTTGTCATAAAAATATAGTATAAAATTTGTTTGTATTTTAATAATATGTAATTTTAAATAGACAAAGTAAAATTAATTTATAATTATAAGCAAATATTTTTAAATATTTTTTCAAATATTTTTAAAAAAAATGACAATAGGACAGAAAATCAGTGATTTAATTGCTATACTAAGAGAAATAATGAACAGCAATGTAAATATGATTATTGCCTGGGTATTGGAAATAATCGGAATAATCCATGTTATATTATTTGTATGTAAGAATAAAGCTTTAAGAAGGTTTGCCAGCCATAATACAACAAAAAATATATTTGTGATCATATTCATAATGATAATAGAATTACTAGCACCGGTGTTTTTAATTTTTAAATCACTCTCTTGGACAGGATGGGAATTTTGGGTTACACAATTACTTTTCTGGTCTGTATTACTTGGATTCATTGGTGCTATAATTTTTATTTTATGGATACAAATTTCATTGGCAAAGTTAAAAATAAATATGAATAAATAGAACATTTCCTGGCTATAGGTGGTGGTTCTTTTGGCGAGGAACATTTCCACCACCGAAAGCCGGGAAAAATTAATTTCCTGGCCGGAGGTGGTGGTATTTTATAAGGAAATTCGTATCACCACCAAAAGCCGGGAAAATAATTCCTGGCTCTAGATGTTGGCGCCATAACATTGACGGTTACACTTGCCACCATCGAAAGCCGGGGAAAGTTATTTCCTGGCCAGAGGTGGTGGCAGTCCTTTCTCTCGAGATCGGGTTCCAAATGCCATCACCAAAAGCCGGGAAAAAACATTTGTTCACAAAGATAATATAAATAGAATTTTTATACAAAAAGAGGAGCAAAAAGGTAATTATTTTTTTTTTGCGACTATAACCAATTAAAAATAAATAAAATACCTTATAAAAAAGACCGTGTTACATGGGGACATGCCTGGTAGGATAATAATGAACTTATGGAGGTTAATAGGGTTGTTTTGTTAATATAAATTATAAGACAAAACCAACAAAATATAAACATTGATATTCAATAATTTATAAATTTTAAAAGACAGGACAATGAAAAGGATGGCCATCTCTAACATTCAGAATCGAAATTTAAATTCTGACATGATTCGTGATAAGTTGTATCACATATATTTAGGAAATGATCAAACGGTTTATTTTGGAAATATAAAGCTTGCAAAAAGATATTTAGTGCAGCTCAATAGCTTCCTAAATAGACAACTTGTTGAAATTAACAATATTAGTATTTACATTTTTATAGATTATCGTAAAATGGCAATTATATATAATGAGTATTTTATGAAAGATAATTATACTCATGAGTTGTTAATGAATATTGACAGGTTTTTTATTAAGTCTGTGTCCCAAACCTGCAGCCTGGTAAATCGGAATAGTTTTTATTTTAGTAATATATTAAAACTTATTGGCTATTTGATTGAATTGTGCAATGTTTTAATCCGGATAATTAAAAAGAAAAGAACCTATTATTATGATCAGAGTCTGAAATGTAATATAAAAAGACTTGAGGAAATTAAGGAAAGTATTGAAAAATATGGTATTGAAGAACAAAATAAAGCTCCTAAGTGTTTTTATGATCATAGAACTGAAGGAAATAAACCGGCAGCTGGTGATGATATATAAAAAAAACCTCCGGATTTCTCCGGAGGTTTTTATTTCAAACAATGATAGATGTTCTAGTCTGAAATGCTGATCAGATCACAAATGTCAGGAATTGCAACAACCTTTGTGCGTACTGTATTAATAATGTACACAGTATTACACTCAGGTTTAAGATCCTGAAGCCGTGGATCAGGACCAAAGAGCCACCTCCTTGTTTGTTTGTAATACACAAAACCTGATGAAGCAAAACGGCACCTGTTACTGTATGTTTCACCTGATATCCAAACCCACTTATCTATTACTTCGATAACAAGGTTTGGAATGTTGATCACTGATCTGATAATTCTCAGATGCTCATTTGAAATACCTGACCTTTTCAAATAATTCAAACTATCTGATGTGTAGTTGTAGAATGTCATAATTTCCATAAAAAATTATTTTAAATTAATATGGAGCTGGACATTAAAAAAAATCTGCAGTGCAAATATTCAGGTCATTTTGATACAATAAAAAATAATTAATAAATCAAAATGAATGAACCCAACGGGCTTGTATTTGCACAGCAGAGTTTCTTTTTTTTTTTAATAATTTGGCATATTAATATAAAATAATTCCCCAGCTGGGGCACATCAGAATTATTTGAAAAAGTCAGTAAAACAAATAGAATTTTTATACCATGGTATTAACCAATTAAAAACTAAAAAATACCTTGTAGATCAGAATGTAGTTTGAAAGTCAAATGATTAATGACGTATTATGATATAAAAGTAATTGGTGTAATAAGTATAAATAGTCAGGTATTGAAGTGGAGAAAAATTATAATGTTTTGTAGTAAATTAGGGCAACCGGTTGCCCTAAAAATGGAGATAGTTTTATATCACCCTGGTCGAGATTGTGGCTCCTGATTAAGATAATGAGGCCGGTTTTTAACTCAAATCAGATAAAAATGATTAAATTTAAAATATGATGATAAATTATTAAATATGAAATAAAATAATTAATATTGCAGTTACGTATTAATATAATAAATCAAAGCAAATAACATGGAATATTGTTTATCAATGACTTTAGAGAGGGATAAAAAAATAATTCCTGATCTTAATATATATAATTTTGCATTAAAATACGATATATTTAGAAAAATTATCATACATTACTATTACAAAAATATTATT
>Ga0209777_10002044_pt1 | contig 27446 bp, 34 predicted proteins | sample FrelakmetHBP12HB_FD_187147 | JGI IMG/M metagenome (GOLD analysis project Ga0209777, IMG submission 187147) | Freshwater lake sediment microbial communities from the University of Notre Dame, USA, for methane emissions studies -HBP12 HB (SPAdes)... | ecosystem: Environmental > Aquatic >...
AAGGCGGCAAGTATGCCGAAGCCGCGCTCAACTCCTCCAATTCCACATCGGTTGACTACGTGTATTTCTCAATCACCCAGGCGACGAGCATCCGGGTGGATTCCGAGCTCCAGGCAGAGGCCGCGGAGAGTGCCAAGGAGAAGGCCGGGAACATCGCAAAGGGCCTGGGCGCGAGCCTCGGGAAGATAGTCTCGGTGAACCCGAACTATTACGGGATTTATCCGGTTTACGCCTATCAGAAGACAGGGGCCGAAACCGCAGCGCCCGCGGCTCCCCCGACCGAGATTTTCCCGACGACGACGGAGATGAGCAGCTCGATTACGGTCGTGTATGAGCTGGTGCAGTAGGGAAACGAGGTTTCCCTTACCTTTTTATCGCTTACCGGGATTTTTTTAAATATTGCAGTAAATAGGTAGTGTTGTGAACAAATACGACATTGCCCTGATTCTTGCATCCGCGTTTTTCGTATTCGTAATCCTCCTCATACTCCAGAAAAATGGCACGGCTTTATGCAGTCCGGCCGGAATTGTCGCTGGCTTTTTCATATTAAGTGTGCTTTCCTATATCTGGAAAACCATATATGGGAAACCCAAAAAACGCGAATTGTTTGTTTTAAAAGAAGGTAAACCAGACAACTCAGCATTTGATAAAATTGGCGGGTATGAGAAGATAAAACAAGAACTAATAGATACGACGTTATTAGCTGAACCGAATGAATTGACCACTGTTTATGGGAAAAAGAATGCAAATGTATTAATTTTTGGACCGCCTGGCACTGGAAAAACGATACTCGCAGAAGCTTTTGCTCAATACACAGGTAGAAAGGTAATAACTATCACAGCATCAAATATTTTCTCCTCATGGTATGGCGGGAGCGAACAGAATATACGCACACTTTTCGCGATTGCTAAAGAAAAAGGTCCAACTGTGATTATCTTTGACCATATGGATTCTATCGCCCCCAACCCGCAATTCAATAGAACTGATACTGTCGCTCCAAAGGTTTCAAATGCCATAGCAGTAGAGATGGAGAGGACTGGAGAAAAAGTCATCGTAATAGGAACGACCGATTTTCCTTCCAAATTAAATCCCTCGCTTATGGTTCCGACACGATTCAACAAATTGATTTATGTTCCATTACCGAATAATAAAGATAGGGAAGAAATATTCAGAAATTGCTGTGGTCAAGTGCCTCTAGAGCAAGATATGGATTTCCCAAGATTAGTCAATAATACTAAGGGTTATTCTGGTGCAGATATCGCAAGAGTCGTTGAAATCGCAAAAAGAAATGCTGGCCAGAGGGCAATGAAAGAAGGGCTCATCGTACCTGTAACTACGAAGGATATGATTGACGGTATTTTGCAGGTAAGCCGTTCAGTGACAGACGAGCAAATTTTGGAGCAAGAAAAGTTCGCAAAAATTTATCTAAAAAATAAGATAGCCCTCGACGAGATTTGAACTCGTGACCTCGTCCTTATTGCGGCCGATCGATTCCTGTTTTCCTCAGGGCTTTTTCCCTGGGGTTTTTGCCCGTATGAGGGCAGGAGTCAAAAAGGCCATACCAAGGACGCGCGCTACCACTGCGCTACGAGGGCGGCTGCATGTTCTTACTGTATTCCCATTCTCATGTTTTCGTCGTTTTCTTTCTGTTTTCCTAGGAGACGTGGTCTCCTTACAAACTCATGCCACGTCAGCCGTCCGGGGTTTAACTCATAATATTGCTTCCGACGGTTGGATTTAGCATTTGCCAATATAACATTAAAAACCTAATCATGGCTACTCTCAACACAGGTGGACCGATGGAAGGCGAAGACGAGATAATACTTTGCGGCGCTTACAAGGATTTCCGGAAGGAGCTGCGCTACGGCCTGGCATCTGCCGAGGACAAGGAAGTGGCCCACGTCCTGGGCGCGATATGCGACTCTGTGGAGCCGCACGCGTTCGCTTTCTCGGGCATTGACGTCGCGGGGATAAAGGAGTACGCGAAGCCGAATGGCACCGGACTTGCCGCAGTCATCGGATTCCTGAAATCGCATTCCCAGACGCAGATCAAGGACTCGCTGAAAAAGCTCTGCCCGGACGAGAAGCTACTGACTGCTGCCGAGACCTGCTTCTTCAACTATCTCATGGCCGAGGCGAAAGTGAGCTTCCGCATGGGCGATTCCATCGCAAAGCCTTCAACAGCTCCGTCAAAGGAGCCAGCCGACGACACAATCGCGTTCGTAGGGAAGTACAAGAGCTGGATATCCATCAAGAAGCTCGGGCTGGAGAAAGTCCAGGACTGGGAGGTCTCAGCAATCCTCAGCGCGATAAGCCACACCGCAGCCAACAAGGCGTTCGATTTCAGCGGAGTAGTGAAAGACGACGCGCTGGTATCAAAAGCCGCGGCAGGCAAGAGGAGGGCTTACGGCAACCTTATCGGGGCGCTGGAAGCGATTTTGCCGAATCTGAAGGGCGAAAGGCTCACAGACGCTTATGTCATCTGCAAGACATTCGAGACAATAGGCTACAAGCCTTACGCGAGCCCGGAGATGCTCACAGACGCGCACCCGGAAGTGAAGCCGCCTAAGGTCAGGGGAAGGAAACCGAAAGCATAGGGGTTGATTGTATGAAGAAATCAGGAGTTGATTCTACGGTCAAAGGAATAGGATATGGAAAAGTCATTCTCTGCGGGGAGCATTTTGTCGTGCATGGCAACCCGGCGATAGCCGCGGGCATATCCAACAGCGCCGCGGTCTGGGCAGAGGAGGCGCAGGCGAACGAGATCAGCACGGAGTCCCGCGTCGTCCCTGAGATCAGCAACCGCGCGATAACCGCGATCCTGAACGCCATGGGAATAAAGAAGAAGTACAAGGTCTTCATGGAGAGCGACCTGCCGACATTCGGAGGGCTCGGCTCATCCGCCGCCTTCAGCGTCGCCCTGGTCCGCTACATGTCGCACCTCCACAAGATGAGCCTGAACGACGAGCAGGTCAACCGCTTCGCGTACGAGGGCGAGAAGGTGTTCCACGGCAACCCGAGCGGCATAGACAACGCCATGGCGACCTACGGCGGGGTGCTGATGTTCACCAAGGGCAAGTCGTATTCCGACAATGTCATCGACAGGTTCAAGCTCGGCCTGCCGCTCCATCTGGTAGTGGGCATGACCGGCAAGTTCGGAACCACGGCGAAGATGGTCGAGGCGGTCAAGGAATTCAAGGAAGCTGACGAGGAGGAGTTCGGCCAGCTTCTGGACGAGGCGCGCGAGCTCTGCCACAACGGGAAGGCGGCGCTTGAGAAGGGGAAGCTGGACGTGCTCGGCCAGGTGATGAACCAGAACCAGTCCCTGCTCTCCGAGATAGGGGTTTCGATAGAGGACAACGACAAGATCAACAAGGCCGCGCTGGATGCCGGCGCTTTGGGCGCCAAACTCACCGGAGGCGGTGGCGGCGGATGCTGCATCGCGCTGGCGAAAGACGAGGAACACGCGAAGCAGATAATAAAATCCATAAAGAAGGCGGGCTACGAGGCTTTCTACACAACGGTGCGCTGAAAGCCGGCTCCGGGGGCTTCCTGGCCCCTGAGTTTATTTCTCCTGGTCCAGGGCTGATAATGGCTTGCGCCTTTTGGCAGAGTGCCTGAGGACGTCTCCCCTGGCTTCCAGATAAGCCCTGCCCTTGTTGAACAGTTTCTTGTTTTTGATATGCCTGATGTGGCTTGCCGGCACTTTCATCCTATCCACCCATACGCGAGCGTCATATCGCGATTACGCTTTCTGTCTTAACGCCCGCCTTCTTATAAGCACTTCCTCAGGACCCACGCGGCCCGGGCAGGAAGGCCTTGGCAGATTGCCGGTTTCCGGGCGCTCAACGCTGATGTACCTGGCCTCGCCATTCGTGATCCTTTCAGCTTCTTTGAAGAGGCTGGCGAGCGCGGCTGTTCTCCTTTTCCTTCCCTTGGCCTCCAGGGAGGCTTCTATGCCCTTTTTCAGGCTTCTTAGCGGGCTGATGAGCTGCAATATCCTCATCATCTGCGAGCATTGCTGGTCCATGGTATATCCGTCCAGTTTCGCCCCTTCAAAGCCCCTGATGCTGTCTTTTATGAAATCAAGCACGAGAACTAGATCCTCTTTGTCGGCGCTCGCTTGCTGCGCGCCGTTGCTGCCGCCATCGACAGTCACGCTGAGCTTCACCATATTGCAGGCCCTGCGAATCGCCTCTGTTATGTCCGATGGCGTGACTTCCACTATTAGATTAATGCCTGCATAACTATAAAAATCTACTTTTTTACACCGATTCTCCAGCAAATCCGGTTGATCCTGCATTCGGAGCACTTCGGGTTCCTGGGCAGGCAGATGGTCTGCCCATAGGATACGAACGCGTGATTCAAAGACTTCCAGTATCGCCGAGGCACGGCCTTCCTGAGCGCGGCTTCGGTCTTCTCCGGACTCTTCGTCTTAACGATGCCGAGCCGGTTGCTTATGCGAAGGACATGGGTATCCACGGCTATGGCGTCTTTGCCGAACGAATACGTAAGCAGTATGCTGGCGGTCTTCCTTCCTACGCCTGGTAGCATCAGCAGCTCGTCCATTGTGGACGGCACGCGGCCTCCAAACTCCCCAACAAGCATCTTCGCCATTCCGGACAGGCTCTTCGCCTTATTCCGAAAGAATCCCGAAGCATGGACGAGCGTTTCGATTTTTTTGATTGGCATGGAAGCGAGCTTTTTCGGGGTTGGTGCGGCTTTGAGGATGGCGCCGGCTGCGAGCATAGTATTCGCATCCTTCGTCCTCGCTGACAGGATTGTGAAAACAAGCGACCGGAACGGGTCGTTTTTTGTTATTCTTCCGATTCGGTTGACTGGCGGGTTTTTCTTTCCTGCATCAGAGGACATGGTTTTTACTATCCAGCCGATCCTGGAAATCGCCTTCTGGTTCATGCGCAGATATCCTGTGGCGCTTATTTATTCATTTGCCCGCTTTTCCATCCCCCGCTGCTCGTGCCGTTCAAGAATCTTCCACGCGGCCGAGCGGGTCATCTTCAGGGCATTCACCACGGGCTTATGTATCAGAAGCAGGGCGCAGAACGCTCCAAGGGCTGCGGAGGAAAAGAGCGCTACGCAAAGCGAGCCTGCCACGCCGCCCGCAATCGCGATGCCTGCGGTTGCCGCCACTCCTGCGCCAAGAAGCGCCTTGTTCGGCCTTGCTGCGGCTTTTTTCATTTCGGAATACGTCTCCACGCCCAGTTTGTCTATGAAAGAGGTGCTTATCTCGTCCTCATGCTCCCTTGCCGCCCTTCCAAGCTCCCTTATAGCTTCCATGGCTTCCATCCTGGATTTCCTGTCCGAAGCCATGTCCGTGAGCATCTCTATCGCGCCCATGCGCTCGTAGCGCTTATTGCTCCGCAGCTTCCGCGCGGGCTCGTCCATGGGCGATTTCACGGCGAATTCGAACGCGCTCCTCTCATCAGGTTTTTTTATCGTTGGCACGCGATACAGCAATCCTGATAAGCGGTTGGATTTTTTCATAAAACTGGATTTGGGAAGAATAGTTTTTAAAGAGTGGGGAAACGTGTCTCATACTATTTCCTTATCTCGGTGCAGGTCTCCTTCTTCCCGAGCATGAGGCCCTCGACACGCTCCGGCTTCAGGCCATTGACGATATAAGACGGGGTATCCAGCTCCAGGAGCTCCCGGATCTTGCCCTCCATCGCCCCTGTCACGTCCTTTCCCTCAGGCGCTTTCAGGTGGCGCGAGATTTCGGCGAAATTGGAACTCGTTATCTGGGGTATGGCTTTGCCTTTGTCGTCAAGGACCCCATCCACGTTCGTGGCGAGTATCACGCGCTCCGCCTTCTTCCCGAGATAGGCGATTATCTGGTCTCCGGAGCACACCGAGCCGCCGAGCTCGACATCCGGAACCATGTCGCCGAAAAGCACCGGGATGTAGCCGGATCCCATGTAATCGTCGATTATCTTCGTGTTGAACGAAAGGATGCGCTTGTTCCTGGACGTGATGATCATGGCGGGAGGGATGGACACGGCAGGCACGCCCGCGGTGTTCAGCGCCCCGGTGACAAAGACCGAGAGCTCGCAGCACGCCTCGTGCGTTATCGCGAAACCCAGCTTCTGCTCATAGCTCTGCACGCCGTCGTTTATCCCGTATTTCACGACAAGCGGGTGCCCGAAGGAGCCGGCGCCGTGGACAATCACCCAGTCACGGCTGGATTTCCGCCAGGCAGAGGCTACGGCAGAGCACAGGGCCTCTATCCTCTTGAGGTCCGCCTTCTCGCGCCATCCCTGCTTGTTGGTCAATACCGAGCCGCCGAGTTTGAGTATTCTCATGAAGAAACGGATACAACAACTGTTTTTTTAACCCTTTTGAGGCATAGCATATATCATGGACTTTTATAACTGGACACTCAGAGTCAGCGCTCCGCTTTCGGAGTATTTCATGGACAGCCGGTTCCCGCAGGCGGACGTCGCCATGGGGATCACGTCGGCAGTCACACGGGCGTCGCACGCCGCCCGGCAAGAGCCGGAAGCGTTCTACGAGTGGCTGGCGAACATGGGGTGCGCCGCGACGAACGTGGTGTTTTTCGACGGCCCGACCCCCTCCCACCCGACGAAAGTGAACCTCATCCTCGTATCGCCTGACCACGACCTCGCGTGCGCGGCAAGGGAGGAGAGGCCGAACGCGCCGAAATTCGTCAATTACTTCTACACCATCCCGGAGTGGCTCAGGGAGCGGCCCTTCGACAGCTCGCTCATCCAGTTCCCGCAGTGGGTGCTGGGGGCCCTGTCCGCGCCGCATGCCGTCCTTACCATACCAGGAAAGGAGAGCGCATTCGAGATCCTGCTGCTCGGCGCGAGGGACCGCGTCATGTGCGAGCCGGATTCCCACCTGGCCGAGCTTATCGCCGCTGACATATACGCGGCGGTCACCTCCAAGCTCCCCCAGTCCAATTCCATCAGGCGGGACCTCGATGATTTCAGGAGGGATGTCGACAAGTTCGGCCTGTCGGACAGGGAGATGGAGAAGATGGCGATGCGCTCGATGGAGAGGCGCGGCCTGAAGCAAGAGCGAAGGAAACCCGTCATGAGCGCCCTGGCGGGTTACGCGCATCGCAAGAGTTTTTAACCTCCGCAGGGGAAAGGAAATCATGAGGATATTGCTGGCTATAACCGGGGCCTCGGGCCTTTGGTACGGCACACGGCTTAGGGACGCCCTGAAGGCGTCCGGCCATGATGTCTCCGTTGTCATCAGCTCGGGCGCGAGAGCCGTCGCGAAAGCGGAAGGCGCGAGGCTTCCCAAGGCAGACTACGGCGAATTCGACTTCAACTGCCCCTACGCCTCAGGCTCTAACCCGCCTGACGCGGTCGTGGTCGCGCCCTGCTCGCTCAAGTCGCTCGGCGAGATAGCGAACGGCGTCGGCAACTCGCTCATCACAAGGGCGGCCGAGGTCGCCCTCAAGGAAAGGAAGAAGCTTATACTAATCGTGCGTGATACCCCGTACTCGCTCATAACCATCAGGAACATGGAGACCGTGACGCTCGCCGGCGGAATCATCCTGCCTGCTACGCCGGGTTTCTACGGCAAGCCGAAGAAAGTGGAGGACCTGATCGATTTCGTGGTCGCGAGGGCGCTCGACCAGCTCGGTGTCAGGCACAAAATCGGGAAAAGGTGGAAGGGATGAAAACGTTCCGTGAATTCGTTGAAAGGATGGTCAAAGAGAAGCGGGCGGCGGTCCTGAAAAAGCCGGTTTCAAAAAACCTGGAGATCGCCGGCCTCATGCACGCGCTCGATGGGAAGCCGGTCTATGTGCCAGAGGTCATGGATTCGGATTTCCCGGCCGCGGGCAATGTCTTCTCCACGCGGGAACTGGTCTGTGAATATCTTGGAATCACCAAAGACGAACTAGTGCCGAAGCTCGTGCACGCGCTCAACAAACCCACAAAACCCAAACTCGGCAAGGACAGCCCCCTTCTTGAGAACAGCACGGCCAATGTGGACCTCTCGCGTCTCCCTATCCCTTTCCATGCGGAGAAGGACGGCGGCCCGTATCTCTCATCCGCAATCGTCGTGGCGCAGGACAAGGAGCTCGGCCGCAACCTCTCGTTCCACAGGATGATGGTCATTGACAAGGACAAGGTCGTCATGCGGATTCTGCACCGCCATCTTGAGGAATTCATCAAGAGAGCGGGCGGAGAGCTGGACGTCGCGGTCATAGTCGGCGCCCCCATAAACGTGCTGCTGGCCGGAGCCACATCCACGAAACTGGGACAGGACGAGTTGGAGATAGCCAACACGCTCCAGCCCGTGCGCACCGTGAGACTCGGCAACGGCATCGAAGTGCCGGCAGACTGCGAATTCGCTTTCGAAGCTAGGATAACTAAGGAGCTGCATGACGAAGGCCCGTTCATAGACCTGACTGAAACGTACGACATCGTCAGGAAGCAGCAGGTCATGAAAATCACGAAGATGTATCATCGGAACAACGCGATATGGCACATCCTGCTTCCCGGAGGTCTCGAGCACAAGGTCCTCATGGGCATGCCAAGGGAGCCCACGATCTTCAACGAGGTCGGCAAGGTCTGCGAATGCAAGGGGGTAAATCTCACGCCCGGAGGCTGCTCCTGGCTGCACGCGGTGGTCTCCATCAGGAAGAAGAGCGAGGATGACGGCAGGAAGGCGATAGAGGCCGCGTTCGCTGGCCACAAATCCCTCAAGCACGTGGTCATAGTGGACGATGACATAGATGTGGACAACCCGGCAGAGGTCGAATGGGCGATCGCGACCCGCGTCCAGGCGGACAAACGCCTTGTCATAAAGGAGAAGCAGACCGGCTCGTCGCTCGACCCGAGCGCGGACCCGCACACATACGAGACCGCGAAAATGGGCATAGACGCGACAAAGCCGCTGGTCGCGCACGGGAAGAATTTCGAGATGGCCGGATGGAAGAGGGTGGACCCTGCTTTTTACGTTTGATGCCCATAAAACACATTTAAAAACAGTTCGTATAACAATACTCCTATGAATAACGACACTCTTATTGCTCGGAAAAGGGCAAGCCACGGCAGGATCAAGAAAATCTTTTCGAACGTGAAGGCGAAGGTCCGCCCGTACGGGCTCGCGCTCGGCATGCTCGGCGTCCCTCTTGTCGCAGGCGCAGTGGCAGGGTGCATACACCTGGAAGGCGCGCCCGGCCAGCAGGCATGCGAAAGCAAAAACACGACGGATATCTCGCGTCCCGTGACCGGCGCCAAGGAATATGCGTCCGGAAACAAAAAGCTTTACTCGAACGGAACGAAGGGCGCGTGCCAGCAGCCTGACATCGCCACGCTCGTGGAGACGGATATCGCCACAAGCGCCTCCAGGGTCATAACCGAGAATGTAGGGCCCGTGGGCAACAGCGACGGCCCTTACGTGCTCGTCCTTTCCGGGCCTTCTGTAAAAAAGGACGGCGACACATGTTCCCAGGCAGGCCTGACGAACCTCATGATATATAACACCGATACCGGGATTATCGGTGACATCCCGGTGAAGGCCACGGTCGCATGGCTTTCAGGCAGCGCGGTGGCTTACGAAGCGGACAACCCTTACTTCGCGGGCCACGGCAACGGTGGCTACGACGTGCATGTCTATGATTTCGTGACCGGCAATTCAGGGATACTGGCGCAGGGCATGCGCCTGGTGCAGGAAGGGATGCCGTTCAACGGGAAGGCGGTCTATGCCTATGATAACACCGGGCTTTACTCCGTGGATGTGATGACGTCCAAACGGACCTTGCAGTCCGCGGACAATACGCTTGTGCCATATCTTGCCGGCGACATGCTGGCGCTTCACGACAAGGCCAAAAACATCGTCACGTTCTCACGCACTTCGGATACCGCGCTCTTTTCAACCCTGGTCGCGGAAAGCTGGCAATCGCCGAGACCGGTCGCGGTTTTCGGGGACTATTTCGTCGTGGTCAATCCGGACATGGGCGTTGATGTGATGGACCCGAAAATCATGTGCAGCGCCACGATTCCGTTCGGGGAGCTGGCGAACGGCTGGACGCCGCCCGCTGACCTCACGGGTTATGTCGCCCGCCTGCTGCCTGCGGGTCCGGATTCGTTCATCTCCGAGTTCAGCAGCCCGGGGAGCGGCCGGGGTTTCGCGGCACTCGTTGGGTTAAAATAACTTCTTGGGATAGGAAAAGCATGGATCTTGATAAGCGCGAGCAGCGCATGTTCGACGGCGAATCAGGCGAAGCCGCACGGGTATCCATGGAAATCCTTGTCGCCCTGGGCAAGATATACGGGGCGGAGAGGATGATTCCGGTCACCAGCGCGCAGGTGGCCGGGGTTTCCTACAAGACGATCGGCGACGCCGGCCTCGAATACCTGCAGGACCTCGCCGCCAAAGGGGCGAAGGCGAGAATCCCGACATTCCTCAACCCCGCTGGCATGGACATCGCCCAGTGGAAAGAGATGGGAATCCCCGCGGATTTCGCCAAAAAACAGATCGCGATACTTGACGCCTACTCGAAGATGGGCATAATGAAGACCTGCACGTGCACCCCGTATTTCATAGGCATCCGGCCGAAACGCGGGGAGCATGTCGCCTGGGCCGAGTCCAGCGCCATCGCTTTCGCCAATTCGGTGCTCGGCGCGAGGACGAACAGGGAGGGCGGGCCGTCCGCGCTCGCGGCGGCGATATGCGGTGTCACCCCTTATTACGGATTGCACATGGAGGAGAACCGGACCGCGCGAATGCTCGTGGATGTAAGGTGCGACATCAAGACGATATCGGACTTCAGCGCCCTGGGCTGCATGGTCGGTGAACTGGCGAAAGAGCGGTATCCCGCTTTCAGGGGGATAAAATCCGCAAGCGAGGAGCAATTGAAGGTTCTCGGCGCTTCCATGGCCGCCTCGGGCTCCGTGCCTTTGTTCTTCATAGAGAAGATCACGCCCGAATGGAGAGTGGCGGAAGATGCGGTGAACATCGCAGTGACCGAAGCGGAGCTCAAAGCCACGAAATCCAAACTCGACAGCAAAGAGAAGCCGCAGCTCGTGACCCTCGGCTGCCCGCATGCTTCGCTGAGCGAGATAAAAGCGGTCGCGGACATGGTCGCAAAAAGGAAGCCGACCTGCGAGTTCTGGGTGTGCACCTCCAGAAAGCTCAAAGAGGAGGCCGACAGGCTCGGTTACACGGAAGCCATCGGAACCGCGGGCGGCCGCGTGGTCGCCGACACCTGCATGGTGGTGTGCCCGCTCGAGGGCATGGGATATTCGGTAACAGGCACCAATTCCGGGAAGGCGGCGAAATATCTCCCCAGCCTATGCAGGCAGCGGGTCGCGTTCGGGGACATGGAGGACATCCTCTACAGGTGACGCTCATGGAGATAAAGGCAAGGGTGATTTCGCGAGGAAAGGGGGCCGGGGAGGCGCTGCTCAGCACGGAACCGATATCCTTTCTGGGCGGGATAGACCCGAAGACCGGCGATGTCATCGAGAAAGGGCATCCGCTCGAAGGAAAAAACATCGCGGGGAAGGTGCTTGTCTTTCCGAATGGGAAAGGCAGCACGGTCGGCTCCTATGTCATGCTGCAGCTCGCGAAGAACGGAAAGGCGCCAGCGGCGATAATAAACTCCAGCGCTGAGCCGATAATCGCGGTCGGCGCGATAATCTCCGGCATCCCGATGGTGGATAAGCCTGAGAAGGAAATCCAGAAATTAGCCAAAGACGGGCAGAGGATAGAAGTTGACGGAGATAGGGGAATCGTCGTAATCTGATAAAGAAATTAAAAATTGAAAAAAACGGGTTCATGATCAGACTTTACAAGGAACTGACCTGAGAATCCTGAGAGCGCGCCTTGCCGCATAATACCTCATCACTCGCCCTACATCCCAATTCGTCTTCAAAATCCAACCGAACATACTGGTCACCTTTCTTTCATTATCTTTGCATGGGAATTAGCCCTACGGAAAAAAGGTTTATAAACATTTGTTTTGTTTTATTTTCTCCGGCGTGGAAAAAAAGCATTTTTCGCGCGGTGCCTACAATAGTTATAAAAACAAGCGCGAAGAAATGATGAGATACTTCGGAGTTGGACACATGCAGCCGATGAAATCTATAGGAGAATTGCAGAGCCTTGTCAAGAGCAATTTCGCGCGCATAACGCCGTGCGGCATCAAGGCGACTGTCGCGGAGATAATGGAATTCATAAGGAAAGAGACGGGCTCCAGGGATGAGGCCTGGGTGCAGCGGACGACCATAGAGATAATAAACGATTTCGCCAGGGACGCTTTCCTGAGGGTCCCGGTGGAGGACCGCGCCGTCTTCATACCCCATTGCCTGCGGAACATCAAGCAGTGCAAGGCGCAGAACGCCGAGGACGGATACAAGTGCCTAAGGTGCGGCGCCTGCAAGGTGCAGCCCATAATCGAGGCGTGCGAGAAGCGCGGCATGAAGTGGTACATCGTCGGCGGCGGCTCCCAGCTCGTGAACATCCTGAAAAAATACAAGCCCGGCGCGGTCGTCGGCGTGGCCTGTTTCAACGAAGTCAGGATGGGAATCGACCAGCTCACGGAGATGTGCGTCCCGGCCCAGGCAGTGATGCTCTCGAGGCCCGGCTGCGTGAATACCGATGTGGATATATCAGAAGTGATAGCGAAGATAAATCTCTAATCCCCTGGCTACCGGCTTTATCGCTTAAGCCCGCGCACGAACGCCCCGAATCCTTCAGCATCCCTTACCGGGCAGAAGCCTTTGGTCGCATCGAACATCCTTCCAACGACCTTCCTCCAGGAGCTGAACAGCTCTTCGAAAGAAGTTGTTTTGACGTTGCCAAGCGCGTTCCCGATCTCATGCATCTCATACCCGCCGTGCGCATCCGGAAGGAGATTGCCGTCAAACCCTATGCTCATACCGAAAGCCGCGGTTCCACACACCTCGCGCCCATACAAGGACTTTGAGGTGGCCGAGTGGATTATCGAGTTGTCACCGGAAAGCGCGACCTCCTCGACATCCCTGTCAATGCGTATTTCAGGATGGAGAACCGCGTTTCCGGTGTCCGCGAGCGGGGCGATGCTGAAGAACATGCCCCTTTCATGGCAGAACGCCCTTATGTCCCCTATCTCTTCCAGATTATCCGCCTGTAGCGTGACGTGCACCGCTATCCTCTGGACCAGGAGGCCGTCCTGAGTATATGACGATGCCCGGAAGGCATCCGCCGCATTTTCAATCGCATCCATTTTCAATCTGAAAGAGTCTGGGCATTCGTTGTCATGCTCGTATTCCTTTTCGTTCAAGGTGTGCAGGCTGAAAACCAGGGTCGCTCCCGAATCCAGGAGGCGCCTGGTGCCATCCGGACTGAGGCTATGGCCGTTTGTGATCAGGGTCACGAGGACACCGAGCGAACCGGCGTATTCTATCAACGAGAGCGTGTTGCGCGATAACAGCGGCTCTCCTTCACCCGACAATTCGATGCTCAGGAGCCCTCTTTTCTTTCCTTCGTCAATGACCCCTTTCCACTCTTCAAGGACCAACGCCCCGTTATTGCCTTCCGCCAACTTTCTTCGCGAACGTGGCATGAAGCATCGCCTGCAGTTCGCATCGCAAAGCGGGAGCTGGTTCAGCAATAGGAAACTGAGTTTGCCTTCCCTGTGCCTTTGGGCGAGGTTTTCTCCTTTCACCCGTTCCCAAAAATAAGGGGATGCGCTGAGGACCCTGCTACCCATGCTTTATTTTGTTTTTTCCCGCCTTAAATGCAAGAATAGTCGCAATCACTACTACTTTAATAAACTTTTACGGATATAATACAGGTTATGGAAAAATTACTTCAGGACATGGGCTTGAGCAGGAACGAGTCCAAAATCTATCTTGCGCTTCTGAAATACGGAACGATGAGGCTTAAAGACGTGACAAAAACGACAAACCTTCATCGTCAGAATGCGCTGGATTCCCTGGGCAAGCTTCAGGCGAAAGGCCTGATTGGCGTAGCGTTCGAAGGCAAAAGAAGGTATTACTCGGCTGTCGCCCCAACCCGCCTCAAAGTCATTCTTGAAGAAAAAGAGAGGAAGCTGGATTCCCTGCTTCCAGCCCTGCTTTCGCTTAACGAGAATCGGGAAAGGCCGAAAATCGACATTTTTTCAGGGCGTGAGGGGCTCAAAACAATCCTCGATGATGAGATTTCGACCGGCGAGACGCTTAACGTGATCCAGTCATCCCAAACCGTCGAGTCGCTTTCAGGAGGCTACCTCTCGATCTCAAGGGAACGGCGCTGGAGAGCCGGGATAAGGATGAGGATCATCTACTCTAAAAAAGACGAGCGATTCGGGCGGCAGGCAGGAAAATATCCGAAAACCGAAGTGAGGTATGTGAATGACGATTTCGGCTCCACCACGATAGACATTTTCGGCGATAGGTCGGTCCTGGTTTTCGGGCCGGAGCCTACAATTGTAAGGATAACAGACGCGGAAGTGGCAAAGCGATTCATGCAATTCTTTGAGATGAACTGGAAAAATGCAAAGCCCCATATCCGCCAATAGCCGGAAAACAAACCATTCCACGTTACGAGTCACATTAAATATTTTACCTGTGATTCCCCATCATGGTCCTCTCATACCGCAAAGGCTCGCGAGCGGAGCACGAGCTCATAGACTACTTTTCCGGGAAAGGATACTGCGTCATCCGGGCCGCCGGCTCGGGCGTGAACTCGCTCTCACCTGACATCCTCGTCTTCAGGCGCGGAATCCAGTGCGGGATCGAGGCAAAAGCCCATGAAACCGGATGCCTGGGCATACACCGCGAGCAGTTCGAGAACCTGAAGAAATGGGAGGACATCAGCGGCATAAACTGCTACATCGGGTGGAGGCGCAGCCGCGAGCCCTGGTATTTCATTCCCCTTTCGGTGTTCAAGGAAAACGAGAAGAGCTTTTCCGTGGGCTGGGAGCAGGCTCAGGCGCTTGGGAAGAAGATAGAAGAGTTCCAGTAGGTGATGGGATGCTCGGGCGCTTGATCGCGGTGTTTATTGTCCTGCTGCTTCTGTCAGGATGCATCTGCCCTGCCACTGGCGGCGCGGAAAACCCGGGCAACGGGGCCGTAAGCGGCAGCACGGCAGGCGGCAGCGCGAATGGCGGCGGCGTGGTCGTCGTCACGCAGAACACGAGCGGCTCAGGCGGGATGAGCGACCCAAGCAAATGCCGGAATCTTCCGCCGCAGGAGATGGCCGACTGCCTCCAGAATTCTATGGGCGGCTGACCGCGGGCGGCAGGTAGTTTATCTTCAATTGTCTGGTTATCACCGTTGAGTCGTAGCCCTTTATGAAATCCGGGAACGCGCGCTTTATCCGATTCATTATATCCATCATGTCCTCGATGCGCTCCACTTCCATCTCCAGTTCCAGGTCCCAGGCGCCCAGCGTGGTCGTTAGCGCGAATATCCTCGGCTCCCTTTCGCAGAAGCGGCATATCGAAGCGAGCGATTTCTCGTCAACGTTGTGCAGCCTGATGAACGCCTTCGCGAATACGATCCCGAGCTTTTCGTAATTGATGTCAATCCCGTATTGCGTGACTATCCCCTTGCTCCGCATCGTTTTCACATGATGGAGCGCGTTCTGTGGTGAGATCCCGGTTTTATCCGCTATCTCGGTGAACTTCACCCTCCCATTCTTAGCCAGCTCGCCAAGGACCGCGAGCGCGTTGCTATCCAGTTTCTCCTGGACCGGCTCGCCCCCGTACCGGACCGCCTTCACTTCCCGGGATTCCGGAAGCAGCCATTTCCGGTTATAGTAGAACCAGTGGATGTTGTGGATTATCTCCTTCTCGTAGATGTTCCTGCTGAATCTGTTCAGTATCTTCATGAGGATATCGTAATACGAGAACGAAGACCGCGTCCAAACACAGAAAAGCGCGTCCCATCTGCCGCTTGCCTGGACAACCCAGCCCACTTCGGGCAGTTTATTCAGGTAATCGAAGAATTCCTTTTCCTTCTCCTCGTCCGTGTCCTGGAATTTTATGTACGTCTTGATGTTCGCGTACCCGAATTTCGCGGTGTCCACGCGCGCGAGGTAGCCGGTGATTATGCCGTCCGCCTCGAGCCTTTTCATCCGATAATTCACGGTGTCCTTGTTGCTTCCGATTTTTTTCGCTATCTCCTTTGCCGACTGGCGCGAATCCAGGTCCAGCTGGTAGAGGACCTTCCTGTCCAGGGGGTCGAGTTCCATGTCTAATCATATGCTCGCATTTCCTTATAAATATTTGTTTTTGAGGCAAAAATAGGTAATAAAATTAAATAACTTATTTTGAGTTGTTATAGTCAGGTGATTTAAATGACAACGAAACCCGATAGAGCCGTTCTCGTATTCCCGGCTGCGCAATCCAGGCGGCCGGTTTCGCTTGATCGGAACTTCCCGCCCATGGGAATCACGAAGCTTGCGACCAGGCTGAAGAGGGAGATGCCGCAGGTGGAAGTCATACTCATCGATGAGGCTTACCATAAGCTGCCGGAGATAAAGCCCGGCGACCTTGTCGGGCTGACATGCACCACGCTGAACAGCGCAAGAACGGCAGAGATAGCGAGGCTTGCGAAGGCAGCCGGAGCCAGAGTCGTTGTCGGCGGCCCGCATGCCACTCACAGGGCAGCCCAGGCGAAATCGGAAGTCCCTGAGATAGACCAGGTAGTCGTAACGCACGGAGAGGACGTTTTCCCGAAAATAGTGAGAGGGGAGCTGACAGAACCCATAGTCCAGGGAACCCTTTCCGGGAAAACCCTTCCTGAGCCGCTTCCCGACCTGTCGCTCTGGGGCAACCTGGCCGTTTACGAAGAAGTGTTCGAAAAAGGCGGCTGGGCGCGCGAGTACGCGGATGCCATATTCCTCGAGACGCAGAGGGGTTGCACCCAGTCGCCCAGATGCAGCTACTGCGTCCGCGGCCCGCAAGGCGTGAGGAGAATCGCCCACGAGGACTTCTGGGGCATAGTCCGGGAGATCTACGAAGCCAGGGCGGGAATCACCCCTTCCCCGATGGTCCCGGCGCGCACGCGCCAGCGTGAAGGCAAGCTCCTGATATTCGACTTCTCGGATGAGTTCATGGCGATGGGAAAGGCGAGGATAGCGAAGCTGCAGGACCTGGCAGCACGGATGCCGGAAGGCATCGGGGAGAAGGTCGAATTCCTGGCTTACGCGAGGCCGGACCAGGTGGATTCACCGGAAATAGCCATGCTCATGCGGAAAATAGGCGTGACCAAGGTTTCGCTCGGCATAGAGTCCGGAGACCCGGCGATGCTCATTCGCATGAACCGGAGCGTGACTCTGGATGACCACCGGAGGGCGGTGAAGCTTCTGGCTGAAGCGGGGATAAAGATGTACCCCAACCTGCTTCTCAGCGGCCTGGGAGAAACGCCCGAAACTCTACGAAGCACAGTCGAGCACTTCAAGGAGCTCGTGGAGATCGCTGGCGGAATGGTTTACCGCGCCGGAGCGAGGCTGGTGATACCGTTTCCGGGCTCGCTGGATTTCCGCAGGCTGCTGGAGAAGCTGCGCGCCGGCGGCCGGCCCGGGCTCGTTGCGAAGGCGGAGAGGTTCGATTCGGCGTTCGTGACTGACCCGGTGGAGCTCGAGCAGGAGTGGGTGGAACAATGCACGGGCATAACCGTGCAGGACGCGGTGGACGCCCATACTGAGATGCTTGAGTTCGCGAAGAAGCGCGGAATCGGCATGTCGGACAAGCCGTTTTTGAGCTGATTTTCCTCTTTTTTTATTCCATTATCTCCTTCATCCTCTCTATCCGGTAATTCGTGACCGCGACGCACTTCTCCATGGGCATCGCGCCGTATTTCTTGAAAAGGACCTCGCCCGCGTACGCGATCATCGCGCCATTGTCGCGGTTGAACTCGTCCGGAGCCACTCCGAATCTCACATCGTCCTCGTCGCACATCATTTTGAGCATCTTCTGGAGCCTCTGGTTCTGCGCCACTCCGCCGCAACAGATCAGCATTTTCTTTTTCGTTAGGAACAGCGCCCTCTCGGTCGCCTCGCACGCCATCGCGAACGACGTTTCCATCATGGAGTAGGCGAGGTCCTCCTTTTTCGCGCCGCCTTTCGCGAGCTTTTCCGAAGCCGTGAGCAGGCCGGAGAAAACGAGGTTCATGCCCTTCACGCTGTACGGGAGCTCTACGTACTTTCCTTTTTTCGCGAGCTTCTCAAGTTCCGAGCCGTGGGCGTATCGCAGGCCGATCGCCCTGCCGAAACTGTCGAACAGGTTCCCGATTCCGATGTCCAGCGTCTCGCCCAAGACGTGCCATGCTCCATCCCGCATCACGAGGATCTGGCTGTTCCCTCCTGACAGATACAGGACGAGCGGATCGTTGAGTTTGGTGAGGCGCTCGGATATCGCGATATGCGCGTAGCAGTGGTTCACGCCGATTATTTTTTTGTTGAATCTGCTCGCGAGATAGCGGGCGCCTGATATGCCCACGGCGAGCGGCGAGCCTATGCCCGGACCTTGCGAGAATGCGATCAAGCCGACATTTTTCATTTTGATTTTTGCATCCGCAAGCGATTGCTGCAGCAGAGTTCCAAACACTTCCGCATGGTGGTCGGCCGCCTTCCTGGGCAGTATCCCCTCGTCCTTGGGCCTGTAGATGTCCGCGGCGTTCGAAAGCACCTTCCCGTCCTTGACTATGCCGATTCCGAGCGTGTGCGCGGTGCATTCGACTCCGAGAGTGATCAAGCGGATCCCCTTATCACGGACAGCGATATCAGGTTGTAGACGAGATGTATCGCGATGACCGGAACGATGGATTTCGATTTCTGGAAAGTGAGCGCGAACACGATTCCGATGAGGACCGCGCCCACTATCTCCACGACCGACCCGTAGGCGATGTGGAATATGCCGAAAATCAGCGAGGCGGGTATTATCCCTATCCTGGAGGTGAGGAAACCCCTGAAGAAAAGCTCCTCGCTAATCGGCGCGACAAGCACCGCGATCGCCAGAACGGAGAGGGGAAGGCCGTTGGCTACGTCCGCCACCTTCGCTTCGTCGTTGAAGCCGAGCATCGTGAACACGAGCGACATCGCCATGAGCAGCGCCAGCAGGGCTACGAAGCCTCCGATGGCGTACAGCGCGTTGGTTTTCAGGTCCCCCGGGATCCCCATCTTCGCCAGGAATCCCTTGAGGTCCCGGTCATAGAGGAAGTACATCGCCATCGAGAAAAGGGCGAGATGCAGCGCGGCGACCGAGCCGAAAAGGAAATCGAAGTATCTGGACGATATGAAAAGAATGACTGAAAACAAGATGAGGGCCAGGAACGCCTGCCTGGTGTCCATCTTCAGGCCTACTTCTTCTCGAAATACCCGCATTTGCCGCAGCTGCGCCGATCCTTGTGCTCGGCCAGGCGCGCCCCCGCGCCGCATTTGGGGCACCACTTGACGGGTTTCCTGTACGGGCCGGCCTTCTTCTTCATCTTCTTCTTCGGCGCTGGTGCGGATTTTTTGTCATCTGCCATAATCATCACTTCTTCCTGGCGGCCGGTTTCTTAGCGGCGGCTTTGGCCGCCTCTTTCTTCGCCGCCTCCTGCTTGGCCTCTTCCTCGCTTATCATGCCTTCGCGCTTGAGTATGTAGCGCGGCTCGCCCTTGCGGAGCGCCTTGGAATCAGCATAAGCGTGGGCGAACACCCTGAGTTTCCTGACTCCGAATCCGCTCTCGACGGACCTGAGCACCACGAAGTCCGGATTCGCGCCGACCTTGCCGCACATCGTCGCCTTTATCTCCTTCCGCGACGGCGTCGCGCCAGTGAACTGGATCGTCGCCTCTATCTCTTTCCTGTCCAAAAGCTTGTTGTCTGTCGTTGAATCGATTTTCACTTCCATTCCATCACCATAACCGTTATCTTATCCTCTCCATCATCCGCTTGCCCATGGATTCGAGGATCTCGGCTTCCTTCCCGGCAACCGCCTGCTCCACGAGCTCCTGAGGGATCATGATGTCGTATATCTCGTAGGTCCTCTGGTCCATGACCTGCGCCGAGTTGCCGCTGACCGACATGATCTGCACGTTCTTGCGGTCTATTATCGGGACCTCGACGTCCGCGTCACCCGGCGTGAGAAGCGTCTTCTTCTGGCCCTCGAACACTCCGATGGCGGTTATCCTCATCTTGGCCGCCCCGTGCTTCCCGGGCTTCGAGCTCTCTATCTCGACTATCCTGCAGGGGATGTCGTCCACCAGCAGGTACTTCCCTATCTTAAGCTCTTTGGCTACCATGAATATTTTCTCTGACATAAACATCACCCGATAATCAGGCTGACTTAAGAGAATAGATTATAAAAAGCTAAGTTTTTTAATAGTGTCATGACGCTCGTTGACGCGCACTGCCATCTGGACCATCTCCCGAAATACAAGATACATGCCGGGCTGCTGCCCGTGACCGTCGGCTATTCGCACTCTTCCAACAAGAAAGCTGCCGCATTGGGGCAAAAATACGGCATCCCGTTCGTGCTGGGCATAGCGCCGCAGACGGCTATAAAGGAGGATCTCTCGAAGCTCGACGAATGGGTCGCCTTCATCAGGGAGAGCAAGCCCAACGCGATCGGTGAGGTGGGGCTCGATTACCACTGGGCCAAGTGCGAAGCGGATGTGGACAAGGAGAAAATCGTTTTCGAGAGGATGCTGGAGCTTGCCGAGGAGATGAGGCTGCCGGTCGTCATCCACGCGAGGCAGGCGACGCATGATACCCTGGATTTCCTCCAGCTGCGGAATTTCAGCCACGGGTTCATGCTCCATTTCTTCTCCGGCACGCTTGCTGACGCGAGGCGCGCCGCAGGCATGGGCGGCTACGTGTCCATACCCCCGCTGCATTCGAAGGAGCGGAGGATGGCGATAGAGGCGGTGGACCTGGATCAACTGCTGGTCGAGACCGACGCGCCCTATGTCGCCAGGACGCCGGACGAGGTGTCGAAGGCGGTGGAATACATCGCCGAGGTCAAGGGCATAAGCAGGGAAACGGTGGAGAAGAGGACCGCTGCGAACGCTAAAAGATTCTTCGGTATAAAATAAGATTGGGCAAGAGGCGTCTATATGTTTGAGTTCCTCAAGAGGTTCGGAAACAAGGACAGGCACGGGAAGAAGGAGAAGCCGGACATCGCCCTGCTGGTGGACGGGCCGAACACGATACGCAAGTCACTGAAGCTCGACCTCGTCAAGGTCAGGAAGGAGGTCCAGAAGTACGGAAACATCCGCGTGTCCAAGATATATCTCGACCAGTACGCCTCCGACAAGCTCATCGAGGCGATGGTGAACCAGGGGTTCGATACGGAGATAACGACGGGGGACGTTGACGTGACGATGGCGATAGAGGCGATGGAGTATGTGCTCAACCCGGACATAGACGTCATCGCGCTCATGACCCGCGACACCGACTACCGGCCGGTCCTGGTGAAGGCTAGGATGCACGGGAAGCGCACGATGATAGTCGCCACGGACGTGGGCTTCTCGGCCGCGCTCCGCAACACCGCGGACGTGGTCGTCATATTCGATGAGAAGCAGGAAGTCACGCACATCGTGAATCAGTGAGTTGCGCCCGCCCCCATCTTTTTAAAATCATACGATGAGAATAAGACACCAAGTTTTATTTTTTGAGGTGAAACTAAATGCCAGAAAGAAGACCGTTCGACGTGCTGAACAACTCTCTGAACAACACCGTAATAATAGGTATGAAGGGGAACTATGAGTTCAGGGGAGTTATGGTGGCGTACGACATCCACATGAACATCGTGCTTGAGAAGGCAGAGCAGATGAAGGACGGCCAAGTCACCAGGGGCGTAGGGACCATCCTGCTCAGGGGAGACTCGGTAACCTACATATCGCCATCCTGATGAAATGATGATTTCATCGGGAGCTTGCGGCCTTGGGCCGCATGGTCCTGAGGGCAACTTCAGGAACGTTTTAAATTGCCTCCAATGGTAAATAGGTTTTCATCTTCGGTTTTTGGGCAGGTAGTTAAACCCGGTATAACGCTCCCTTGGCATGGGAGAGGCTACGGGTTCAAATCCCGTCCTGTCCATACCTATTTTTTCTTATCTGGTCCAGCCCGTGTTATCGGGCGTGGGATGGAACACGATTGCCACGCGAGCCCGAATCCATTAATTTTTTCCATCCGACGATTCCCGAAAAATATTTACTCGTATCTGAGCGCTTCCACCGGGGGTATGGACGCGGCGTTCCTCGCCGGCTGTATGCCCGCGACAATCCCGATAAGGACTGAGAATACCAGCCCGCCAGCGACCAGTTCCGGTGTTATCGCGACCGGCACGCTGAACGAGCTCAGGATATAGGAAACCGCATAGCTGAGCGCCACTCCGAGGAACCCGCCCACGAAGCCGATTATCGCCGCCTCGCACAGGAACATGTATACGATGTCCCGATTCTTCGCGCCGATGGACTTGTAAACGCCTATGTCCCTTGTCTGCTCCAGGACGCTCATGAACATCGTGTTCGCGACTCCTATCCCGCCCACCAGCAGCGAGATGGAAGCTATCCCGCCGAGAAGCAGGCCGAGCGTGTCCGTGACGCTCGAGACCGCGGATTCCACGGTCGCCGCGGTGCTTATGGTGAAATCCTCGGTGGCCTTCGTCACGCGGTGGAGGATGATGAGCTCGTTCTCGATCTCGCTCGCCACCGTGTCGGTGTCATGGTCCGAAGACACCATGACGATGATTTCGCTGACGTCGGTGGACTGGTTGAACATGTCCTTGGCTGTTTTCAGCGGTATGAAGACCGACTGGTCCGCGCCTCCGAACCCTCCGGACTCGTTCAATATCCCCACCACGTGGAACGGTATGCCGCCTATCTTGACCTGCTTGTTGAGGATGTCGAAATCGTTGAACGTCTGGTTCGCGACGTTGAACCCTATGACCGCGGAATACTGGTCGCTGGGGTTGAGGGCGCGGCCGTACAGCATGGGCACGCCCACGGTGTTCTTGAACGCCGCAGGGTCGGTCCCGGTCACGCTCAGCGAGGAGTTCTTGTCCCGGTACTGCATGACCTCCCGCTTGCTTATCCTGGTGTCCAGCGCGTACACTCCGGGCAGCGTCCGGAGGTCGTCGGCTTCCCTGAACGTTATCTCCGGGGTGCCGGTTCCGCTTCGGTCGTTGGGCCCCCCTCCGGCGGGCGGAGCCGTGGGGCGCACGAACGCCCCGCCTCCCATGCGCGACGCCTGCTGCCCCCCTGACGTGATGGTGATGATGTTGCTTCCGAGCGTGCTCATCCTCGCCGTTATCTGGTTGCTTATGCCGATGCTTATGCCTATCAGGGTGATGATGGAGGCCACCCCTATCACTATCCCAAGGATGGTCAGCCAGCTCCGCAGGTGGCGATGGCGTATGCTGGTAAGGGAGAGCTCGAAGATGTCCTTCAGTTTCATTTTTTATTACCCTTGAATTTCTTGTAGCCGAAATACCCGGCCACCAGCAGCACGGCAGCCCCGATTATCCATGTGTACGGGATGCCGAACAGGCCCGCCTGCCTTCCGCTGAATCCGTTCGTGCTTGTGGTGGTCCCGGTGGTGCTCGTCGCGCTGCTGCCAGAGAGCATGCTGAGCCTTCCTGCGTCCTGCGCCGAATAGACGGTTATGGTGACGTCCTTCACTATGGTCTGCTGCTGGTTATTGGCGTCCTTGAATGTTATGGCTATCGGCAGGATGTAATCCCCGGGAGCCAGGTTCTGGGACACGGTGACGGTCACAGGGAACGTCGTGAAATCATCTATATTGAGGGTGCCGATGAACTTGTCCGAGGTCCCTACCACCTGGAACTCCTTCGTCGAATTGGCGGAGACGTATACGCTTCTCATCGGCCCGTTCCCTATGTTGGCTATCTGTGCGGTTATATGCACCCCTCCGCTGCCGGCCGACACGAATTCCGGCGTCGTTATCGCGCTGACATCCAGGTCCGATGTGGCAACCACCTCCAGGCCCATGCTCTGGTTGTACTCCCTGCCGTTGCTGGTGATCGTCAGGGGGAAGTTATAATAGCCGGAGGTCGTTCCGGCCGCGATGCCCACTATTATCGTCTGGGTGGCGCTTTTGCCGGGCGTGATGTCGTTGAAGAACGCCCTGCTCGAGCCTATCGGAGTGAACGGTGACTCATCGTTCAGGTCCACGGTCGCCGAGATGCTGCTGTCAGCCAGGTTCGTGAGGGTGAGCGCGAACTGCGCTTCCGAGCCCACCTCTGCGATGGTTATGGGCACCATGGTCACCATGAACTGGGTGGATGGCTCGGATACGGTGACCGGGCCGATGAGCACGGTCTGGTTCACGGTGTTGCCCAGCAGGTCCTGGTAGGTTATGACCAGCGGGAAGTTGTATTTTCCCACCGCTGCGGTGGAGGATGACACCAGGCTGACGGAAACGGTCTTGTTCGCGCCGGATTCGATGTCCCCTACGGTCTGCTGCGAGGCGCCGGAGAGCGTGAATGTGGAATCGCCGTCCGTGCTGATGACCGCGTTCCTCATGATCCCGCCGGTGTTGTCCACTTCCAGCTGTATGGTCACCCCGTCCCCTGGCTGTACCGACTGCGGCCCCACGGACAGGGTTTTGACATTGAGTATCTGGTGCTGCGAGACGGCCAGCGGAATAGTCACCGGCGTGTTCTTTATCGTAGTCTTCGTGACGTCGCCGAAATAGACGACATTCAGGTTCATGACGAAGAACCCGCTGCTCACGTTGGCAGGCACGGTGAACGGTATCGAGGCGATGGCGCTGGAACCCGCGCCTATATCGCCGATGTTGAATTCGGATGGCTGGGACTGCCCCGGCGGCTGGTAATCCACCACTGTCGCTGCCGCGGTGTCGGTCCCCGAGTTGGTTATCGTCAGCTGCAGCTGGCCCACGGAACCTGTGTAAACCGTACTGGGTATCGTGGTGTGGCTGCTTACCTGCAACGCGGCACCATTGCTTCCGCTGATGCCGGTGGCGCCGGCCGCGGCCGTCGCGCCAGCAAGCATGCAGAACAGGAACGCTCCCAACAACAGATACGAAATGTTCATCCGGTTCATTCAAGCACCTCTAAATCCTTCGCCTTCCAGCTCCTTTACCTTTATATGGTCGCCGTCCTTAGCCTTTTTCGGCTTTTGCAGCGTCTCCTTCTCTATCCTTCCATCCCTTATGTAAATCGTTCTCTGGCTATAAGCCGCGACAACGGGCTCGTGGGTGACCACGACCACGGTTATCCCGTGCTTGCTCCACAACAGCGACAGGAAGTCCATCACGTCCTTGCCGGATTTCGAATCGAGGTTTCCTGTCGGCTCGTCCGCGAGTATCATCTCCGGATTGTTCGCCAGCGCCCTGGCGATCGCGACCCTCTGCCTCTCCCCGCCGCTCAGCTGGGACGGCTTGCTGCCGGTTTTATCCGACAGGCCCACTATGGAGAGGCAGTTCTTCACTATCTCCCTCCTCTTCCCCTCCTCCATCTCGCTTATCATGAGCGGGAGCTCGACGTTCTTGAAGACCGTGAGCGTTGAGGAGAGGTTGAACGCCTGGAACACGAACCCTATCTTGCGGTTCCTGGCCTCGGCCAGCTCATCCCCGCCCATCTTCGATATCGCCACCCCGTCCAGGTACACCTCGCCGCTCGTCGGCACGTCCAGGCACCCGAGCATGTGCAGGAGGGTGCTCTTTCCGCTGCCAGATGGGCCGACTATGGACACGAACTCGCCCTTCCTGATTTTGAGGCTCACGTCTTTGAGGGCCAAAAAGCCCGTATGATCCGACACGTATTCCTTGGTCACGGACTCGATTTCCAGGATGTTCTCTCCCATGATGCCTCGCCCTTGTTGTAAGCTTATTGTAACCTTAATGTAATAGTGTTTAAAAACCTTTGCCCACCTCTTCTCTACGGGTGAATAAATGCCGATGCCGCCGAATGGATTTATGTTTCTCATAGATTTGCTCCACATAGCTTCAGCAGTGAGCGTGCTCGGGGCTCTCGTCCTGGCAGTGAAGCTGTTCATGGAGACGGACAAGGTGTGGTACTGGTTTTCCCTGCTCCTGTCCGCGCTGTTTTTCGCGCTTTCCGAGTGGATAATAGTCCTGATGCCGGTGCTTCGCAGCTTCGACATCATAGCGTCGCTGCAGGAGATGTGCAGCATCCTTGCCATCCTGTTCTTCGCGGCTTCGTGCTACGGGATATACAAGACCATGAAGGATATCCGGAAGAGGGTCGAATGAAAACAATCCTTTTCTACTGGAGCAAGGGCTCTGATACGCGCCGCAGGATAATCAGGATAATCGCCGACTGCGAGAAGACATCCGAGGCGTGCTACCTCAGCGTGATTGCCGAGAAGCTCAAGCTCAGCCACGTGGCGGTAAAGAAGCATCTCGATCTGCTCCTGGACGAGGGCTACGTCTCGGTCCTCAACCCCGATGGCAAGCCGAACTTCCTCAACCTCACGCACAAGGGCCGGGAGATGCTCAAGGAGTTCTCGGCCTGACTAGTGGTTTGGGCGTCGGGCCGAAGTCGGAGAAGAAAGGCACCGAGGGACTGACGGAGCATAAAGAACACTGGAGACGACGTCCACTTAGTTTACAGTAAGAATACCGCGAATAACCGACTAATGAGAAAACGTCAGTCAAACACAGTAACCCTTTTAATCCTAATTCGCGAAATGTGTGCTAGTGTTCGGATGATTTACATCTCCCGTGTCAGGCTGCGGAATTTCAAGTCCTTCAAGCTCGTCAACATAGAGATGCCCAGGACGTTCCTCTGCCTCGCGGGTCCCAACGGTTCCGGTAAATCAAATTTCGGAGATTCGATACGCTTCGTCCTTGGCGAGATATCCCTCAAGTCCCTGCGGGCCAAGAAGGTCCGCGACCTCATCCACATGGGCTCTAAGACCGCCGAGGTGACGATCGATTTCGACGGCGACGCGAAAATCGAGGTGAAGCGCGTCATCCGCGAGGACGGCAAGATACTCTATCGGCTCAACGGCAAGAAGGCGACGAGGAGCGCGATACAGGACTGCATGAAGAAATACAACCTGGACGAATCCGGCAGGAACATCATCGCGCAGGGCGAGGTCGCGCGCATAATCAACATGGGCGGCAAGGAGCGCCGCACCATCATAGATTCCGTCGCGGGCATATCCGATTTCGAGGCGAAGAAGAAGGAGTCCATGTCCGAGCTCGACGCGGTCCAGGCGCGGATACAGGACGCGAACCTGATACTCGGGGAGCGCCAGAGCTTCCTTGGCCAGCTCGAGAAGGAGAAGGACGCGGCGATCAGGTACATGGACGCGAGGAAGAGGCTCACGAGCGCGAAGGGGACGCTGCTCCGGGGCGAGATTTCCAAGCACCAGAAGGACCTCGATGAGTTCGCGAAACAGGAGGAGAAGCTCAGGTTCGATATCGAGGCGAAGGAGAAGGACCACGCGGACATCAACGGGAAGGCCGCATCGCTCGAAGAGCTCCGGTACAAGGTCAACCGCGAGCTCGTC
>Ga0209777_10002045_pt1 | contig 27429 bp, 25 predicted proteins | sample FrelakmetHBP12HB_FD_187147 | JGI IMG/M metagenome (GOLD analysis project Ga0209777, IMG submission 187147) | Freshwater lake sediment microbial communities from the University of Notre Dame, USA, for methane emissions studies -HBP12 HB (SPAdes)... | ecosystem: Environmental > Aquatic >...
TTCGGGATGGTGGAGCGGCTCAACTTCTATCCCGCGGAGGACCTCGCCCAGATCGTGCGCCGCTCGGCGAGGATCCTCGACGTGGCGGTGGATGGCGACGGCGCCGACGAGATCGCCCGGCGCAGCCGCGGCACGCCGCGCATCGCCAACCGGCTGCTGCGCCGGGTGCGCGACTACGCGTCGGTGCGCGCCGACGGCCGGGTGACGCTCGAGGTCGCGCGCCAGGGGCTGCAGCGCCTCGACGTGGACGAGTTCGGCCTCGACGACATGGACGCCCGGATTCTGAAGACCATCATCGAGAAGTTCGAGGGCGGGCCGGTGGGGCTGGGCACGGTGGCGGTGGCGGTGGGTGAGGACGCCGGCACGCTCGAGGAGGTCTACGAGCCGTTCCTCATCCAGCAGGGCTTCCTGCACCGCACGCCGCGGGGCCGTGTCGCGACCGCGGTGGCGTACCGGCACTTCGGCTTCACGGCGCCGAAGGGCCAGGAGACGCTGTTCGGCGGGTAGGCGCCGCGCACTTCGCGTCCACGCCCCGGTTGCCCGGACCGCCCGCCAGCCCTACCCCGATGGCGGGAGTCGGACCCTCACCTGAGCGAGACGGTCGGCCATGAAGAAGCTCGTCCTCGCCTTCGCGATCGCCTTCGCCCCGCAGGCTCCCCTCGCCGCCCAGGCCCCGGACCTCGCCCGGTGGGAACGCCAGGCCCGGAACGTCACCATCATTCGCGACGACTGGGGCGTCGCACACGTCTTCGGAAGGACCGACGCCGACGCGGTCTTCGGCCTGATGTACGCCCAGGCCGAGGACGACTTCAACCGGGTGGAGGCGAACTTCCTGACCGCGATGGGGCGCATGGCGGAGGCCGAGGGTGCGTCCCGCATCTGGCAGGACCTGCGGATGAGGCTGATTGTCGATCCGGACTCGATGCGGGTGCTGTACCGGGCGAGCCCGCCATGGCTCAAGGCGCTGATGAACGCATGGGCCGACGGGCTCAACTTCTACCTCGCCCGGCACCCCGAGGTGCGGCCCCGAGTCCTCACCCGCTTCGAGCCGTGGATGGCGCTCACCTTCACGGAGGGCAGCATCGGCTGGGACATCGAGCGGGTGGACCTCGGCCAGCTCGCGGCGTTCTACGGCGGGGTCCCGGCGCCCGCCGCCGGCGACGGCGCAGGGAGCCCCGACGCGGAGCGCGAGCCGACGGGGTCGAACGGCATCGCGCTCGCGCCGTCCCTCACGGCCGCCCACCACGCCATGCTGCTCATCAACCCCCACACCTCGTTCTTCTTCCGGGCCGAGGTCCAGGTGGTGAGCGGGCAGGGCCTCGACGCTTACGGCGCCGTGACGTGGGGGCAGTTCTTCGTCTACCAGGGGTTCAACGACCGCATCGGCTGGATGCACACGTCGAGCGGCGTGGACGACATGGACGAGTACCTGGAGACCGTCACGCCGCGCGGCGACCAGTTCACCTACCGCTACGGGGACGCGGACCTGCCCGTGACGGCCTCCACCGTGACCATCCGGTACCGGGCCGCCACCGGGCTGGCCGAGCGGCGGTTCACGGTGTACCGCACGAGGCACGGGCCGGTGGTGCGGCGCGCCGGCGACCGGTGGGTGACCGTCCGCCTGATGAACGATCCCGTGCACGCCCTGATCCAGTCCTACACGCGCACCAAGGCACGGGACTACCGCGCGTTCCGGCGGATATTGGACCTGCACACGAACTCGTCCAACAACACGATCTTCGCCGGCGCCGACGGCCACATCGCCTACTTCCACGGCAACTTCATCCCGCGGCGCGACACCGCGTTCGACTGGACGAAGCCGGTGGACGGCAGCGACCCGGCCACCGACTGGCACGGCCTCCTGTCCGTGGAGGAGACCCCGCACCTCCTCGATCCCGCGAGCGGCTGGCTCTACAACTCGAACAACGCGCCGTGGTGGGCGGCGGGGCCGGACAGCCCGCGACGCGAGGACTTCCCGGTCTACGTCGAGACCGGCGGGGAGTCCGCCCGAGGGCGGCACGCGGAGCGGGTCCTCGCTCACGCGCAGGCGTTCACGCTCGACTCCCTCGTCGCCGCAGCGTACGACAGCTACCTGCCCTGGTTCGAGCGGACGATCCCCGCACTGGTCGGGGCGTGGGATGCGGCCGCGCCCACCGATCCGCTGAGGGCGAAGCTGGAGGGGCAAGTCGCGCTGCTACGGGCCTGGGACCTGCGGTGGTCGGCGACGTCCGTCCCCACCTCTCTGGCGGTGTTCTGGGGGGAAACCGTCTCGCGGCGCGTGGGACGCGATGCGCGCGCGGCCGGGGTCCCGGTCGAGGAGTTCGTCGCCACACGGGCGGCGGCGGGCACGCTGCTCGAGGCGCTGTCGGCCGCGTCGGACACGCTCGCGGCGCTCTTCGGCACCTGGCGGACACCGTGGGGCGCGATCAACCGCTTCCAGCGCCTGACGGGCGACATCGTCCAGCCGTTCAACGACTCCGGGCCGAGCATCCCGGTGGGATTCACGTCCGCGGTGTGGGGCTCGCTCGCTTCGTTCGGAGCGCGCGCCTGGCCAGGAACCAGGAAGTGGTACGGGACCAGCGGGAACAGCTTCGTCGCCGTGGTGGAGTTCGGGGACAGCGTGCGGGCACGGGCGGTCACGGCGGGCGGGGAGAGCGGCCATCCCGGCTCGCCGCACTTCAACGACCAGGCGGGCCGGTACGCGACAGGGGATCTGCGGGAGGTCTACTTCTACCGCTCGCAGCTCCGGGGCCACACCGAGCGGGAGTACCATCCCGGGAGCTGAAGGAGCCATCAGCCATCAGCACTGCGCGCTCATCTGACGGCTGACGGCTGAGGGCTACTCCCAGCCCTTTCCCTCCAACACCGAGACGCAGTGCCCGCAGAACGCCGCCCCCTTCACGTCCACCTCGTCCACCGTGCTCGACGCGTGCATGACGCAGTCGTAGAAGTCGCAGTGCACCAGGCCGAAGGCGTGGCCCAGCTCGTGGACGCACTCCTTGATCGCCCGCTCGACCAGCACCCCCTCGTCCTCGGCCAGCCCGTAGAACTCCGACCGCAGGCGGTACGTCGAGACGACCGCCCCGGGGCCGTCGAGCTGCGCCTGGCCGAAGACGAAGGTGAGGACGGGGATGAAGAGGTCGACCGGCACGATGCCGAGGATCTTCGACGACGCGTCCGGCCGGTGGCGCAGGAGCGCCGCGAGCACCAGGGTCGCGTGGTGCTGCTGCCGGCTCGGCACGAAGCACGGCGTCAGGTCGACGGGGGCCGAGAAGGCGCGGATGGGGTTCGGGAACACGTCGGCCACGCCCGCGATGAGCGCATCCGACCAGCCCGGCGTCGGACCGTCGACGTAGGCCAGGTGGATCGGGACCGCCACCTTACCGTCGCAGCCCGTACCGCTTGAGCTTGTTGTAGAGCGTCGCGCGGTCGATGCCGAGGACCTTCGCCGCCTGCGTCACGTTGCCGCTGCAGTCGCGCAGCACGCGGGCGACGTGGTCCTTCTCGAGCGCCGCGAGCGAGCGCGCCTGCGGCTCGCCGGCCGCGTCGCTCTGGGCCGCGAGGGGCAGGTCGCGCGCATCGAGGGCCGGCCCCTTGCCGACGACCATCGCGCGCTCGATGGCGTTCTCGAGCTCGCGGACGTTGCCCGGCCAGCGGTGCGCCAGCAGCGCCGCCTCGGCCTCGGGGGAGACCGCGCGAATCGGCTTGCCCATCGCGCGGGCGTACTTCTCGACGAAGAACCGGCTCAGCGGCAGGATGTCCTCCGGCCGCTCGCGGAGCGGCGGGACCTGGATGCTGAACACGTTGATGCGGTAGAAGAGGTCCTCGCGGAAGACCTCCTCCTCCACGAGCTTCTCCAAGTTCTTGTGCGTGGCGCAGATGAGGCGGAAGTCCGACGCGATCTCCTGGTTGCCGCCCAGCCGCGTGAAGCGGTGCGTCTCGAGCACGCGCAGCAGGCCGATCTGCATCTTGGGCGTGATGTCGCCGATCTCGTCGAGGAAGAGCGTGCCGCCGTTGGCGAGCTCGATCTTCCCCTTGCGGCGGTACTGCGCGCCGGTGTACGCGCCCTTCTCGTGGCCGAAGAGCTCGCTCTCGAGGAGGGACTCGGGGATCGAGCCCGAGTTCACCGCGACGAGGGGGAAGTAGCGCCGCCGGCTCTGGGCGTGGATCGCCCGCGCGACCAGCTCCTTGCCCGTCCCGCTCTCGCCCCGGATCACCACGCTCGAGTCGGTCTCCGCCACCGTGCGGATCATCTCGAGCACGTGCTCCATCCGGGCGCTCACGCCCACAATGGGCGCGATCGCCGCGAGCTCCGAGACCTTCTCCTTCAGCCGGACGTTCTCCTCGGCCAGGGCGCGGGTCTGGAGCGCGTTGCGCACCAGGTTCGACAGGTCGTCCGGGTCCACCGGCTTCGTGACGTAGTCGAAGGCCCCGAGCTTGAGCGCCTCCACCGCCGTCTGGACCGACGCATAGGCGGTGAGGATGATGATCGTCGCGGCGGGGTCGATCTCCCGCACCCGCTTCTGCACCGTGATGCCGTCCATCCCCGGCATCTTGAGGTCCAGGAGGATGATGTCGAACGGGCCCCGGTCCATCGCCCGCAGCGCCGCCTGGCCGTCCTCCGCCGTCTCGACCCGGAAGCCGTCCTCCCGGAACCACTCCTCAAGCGAGCTGCGCACCGACAGCTCGTCGTCCACGATGAGGATGCATCGTTCGGTCATGACGGCCTCGCGCCTCCCTCGCCCCCGGCGGCCCCGGCCGCCAGGTGACCCGGCGACTGCCGGGGCAGGGTGATGGTGAACGTCGTCCCTTCACCGGGACGCGACTCGACCTCGATCCGCCCTTCGTGCCGCTGCACGATCCCGTACACCACCGCCAAGCCGAGCCCGACGCCCTTGGCCTCCTGCTTGGTGCTGAAGAACGGGTCGAAGATACGCCGCTGCACCTCGGGGGGGATCCCCACCCCCGTGTCGCGGACGCTGAGCCGGACGGACCCCGGCGCCCCTTCGTCCGCCCAGGTCCGGACCGTGAGACGGCCGCCCTCGCCCATCGCCTCGACGGCGTTGACCAGCAGGGCGATCAGCGCCTGCTCGACCTGGTCGGGATCACAGACCACCCGGTCATCGGAGAGGGTGAGCGCGCGCTCCGCCACGATCCCGCGCAGCTCGACGTGGTGAGCGACCAGCTTGAGCCCCCGGTCCACGAGTTCGTGCAGCGAGGCCGCCCGGAACTCCGCGCTGCCCTGCCGCGCGTACGTGAGGAGGTCCCGGACGATGTTCCCGCACCGCATCGACTCCGCCTGGATCATCTCCAAGGTGTCGAGAAGCCGCTGGCGGTCCTCCCCCTCGGGCAGCAGGCGGCCGAGGCGGCGCGCGGTGAGCTTCGCGTAGGTGAGGATCCCGGTGAGGGGGTTGTTCAGCTCGTGCGCGACCGTCGCCGCCATCCGGCCGAGCGAGGCGCTCTTCTCCACCTGCACCAGCTGCGCGTTCAGCTGCTCGAGCTCGCGGGTCTTCTGCCGGACGCGGTCCTCCAGCGTGTGCGACCACTCCCGCAGCTCCGCGTCGGCGTCGCGCAGGCTGCCGGCCATGCGGTTGAACGAGGTCGCGAGGAGGCCCAGTTCGTCGGTGCGGTGCACGTCGATCGCAACCGACAGGTCGCCCGCGGCGAGGCGCTCGGTACCCAGACGGAGCGCGGTGGTCGGGCGGTAAACGGATCGGTACATGATGGCCGCCACCAACCCCATGGACAGCAGCACCACGCCCGCCGCAAGGGCGAGCGCGCGCCGCCGGGCCGCCGCGGCCTCGGCGTCGAGGGCCTCCAGCGACATCTGCACGTCCAGCACGCCGAGCACCGAGACCGTGGCGGGATGCGCGTGGCACGAGGCCGTCGAGCAACCCGGGTCGTTGAGGATCGGGTTGATGAGCCCCAGCACCCGGTGCGTGTCGGGCTTCCGGTAGATGCGGGCGCGCTCGGTGGTCGGGATCGCGCTCAGCGGCTTGGCCGCGGCGTGGCAGACGTAGCAGGCCTCGGCCTGGCGGTCCACCTTCGAGCCGATCTCCCGCTCCGCGCTGGAGTACGTGATGACGCCCTGCTTGTTGTAGATGCGGATCGCCTCGACGCCCTGCTCCTTGCCGAGGAGCGCGATCATCTCGTGCGTCCGGTCCCGCTCGTTCCGGAGCATGCTGGTGTAGAGACTCTGCCGGATCAGATCGCTGGCGCGGTACGCGGTGTTCTTGACCTGGCCCTCGATGGCCACGGTCTGGAAGTGCTGCGCGAGGGACGAGTAGAGGACGAAGAGGAGGAGGATGGCGAGCGAGAGGAGGACGAACAGCCGGAAACTCAGGGTGCTGATGACCTCGCGCAGTCTGGAGGGCAACGCCATCGGGGGCTCCTTCCGCGACTCGCTCGGCCACGCAGGCGCGCGGGCGACCCGCCGCGGTCCGCTCCTCCCGTCAGCCCGACCGGAGCGGGGCGGGCCAACGGCTAAATCTGCACTGGGAAGAGCGTGGCGACCAGCGCCTCGAACCGCTCGCGGCCGAGGACCGACTCAAGCTCGGCGGCGGGGAGCCCGCCGTCCGCGAGGAGCGGCCCCTTGAGGCGACCGGCGGAGGGGAGCATGGCGGCGTCAAGCTGCCCGTGGACGGCCCGGACCCGGCCCAGGTACCAGCTGAGCAGCGCTTCGTTGCGCAGGAGCCCCGCCGACCCGGCAACCGCCTCGTGGGGGCGCACCCGGAACCACCAGCGGTCGCTGCTCCGCTCGCTGAAAGCGGCCGGGGCGAGGGACGGACGCGGGTGCACCTCCACCACTTCACAGGCGACCGGGCAGTGGAGCGCGATCGCAAGCCGCCCGCGGTTGATCCAGGCGCAGGGCGCGCCGCGCTGGAACCACACGCCGACGCGCGGCAGGACGACGCCATCGACGGGCTGGAGGAGGCGCAGGGTATAGTCGTCGAGGCCGATGCGGACCTCGCCGGATGCCTCGGCCTCCATCCACAGACCTTCCTGGCTGTACGCCCGGTCGAGATGCAGGGTGCAGCCGGCGCCGAGTTGTGCCAGGAACCGCGCGCCCGGGTCGTCGGCGCTGGGGGACGCCCCAGCGGCGGCATACGCGCTGGCCGCGGCGGCCGCGCCGGCCCCGCCCCGGAGGGCCTGGTAGAGCGGACAGTCCTCGCAGTCGAACTCCCGGCCACAGGGCCGGTAGCTGAGCACACCCGCCGTCACCCAGACGCAGGGAAGCTCCGACGGCATCCGATCGGAATTGAGCTGCACGACGTCCTCCTCGCGAACGCCCCACCGTCCCGTCAATCGGTGAGGAAGAACTCCCGGGCCGTGTCTCCGTGGTCACTCGGCGTGCGACAGGAACCGGTCCTCGAGACCGGCCCACACGCTCGCGTCCATGTCGCCGAGTATCCCGACCGGCAGCTCCCCCCCGTCGGCCATCACGGTCCCGAGATGGCCGCCCGTCACCGCGTCGTGCAGGTACGCACGCAGTTCGTCGTACCGGCGGCGGGCCCACTCCGCGGCCTGCTCGCCCGCGAACCAGTGGGGCGCCTCGTCGGCCACACGCTCGCTCTGAATCCGGTACAGCCAGCCGCCGTCGCCCTCTTCGAGGCCGCGCCACAGCGCCCCGCGGCTCACGCGGCTGTTCACGGCATCCACGCGGCCCGCGATCGGCGAGCGGACCGTCAGGTGCCGCCCGGCCCGCGAGAGGCCCACCAGCGACTCGCCTTTTCCGACGCGCTCGCCCGGCGTGCGGAGTTCGAGCGCGCACTCCTCGCCGACGAGCCCCAGCAGCATCGGGTGCACGCCGACGTACACCTCGCCCGAGCCGCCGAGGCGGCTCCAGGTGAAGGTCGGCTGGAGGAAGATCCCCGCCGGGACCTGCCCGGCCACCGCCGGCAGCGGCACGATCGGCGAGAGCGCGCGCGCCGTCTCGGACTGCTTGCTGAAGACGAAGTGGTCGAGCAGCACGAACACGACGAAGGTGAGAACGACGAGCGTCATGACCATGGCGGTCCCCCAGCTGAGTGCACGCCTCACGAGCTTGGCGACTCCGACGGCACTGGGCTCGGCACGCCGGAAGCGCTCAGCCCCTCTACTGGCAAGGGGAGGGCCACGAATCGGAGTTCGTCATATTCAGTGTAAGTGATTATTCGACAGCGCGTTATGCTTCAATGCAACGGGAGTGAAATCCTCTGGTACTGTCGAGGATTTCGGCGGTCGGCGGCGCTCTTGACCGTCGCGATTGGCAATGTACCTGTACTTCAACGAGTTAGAGTGTGTAGAGAAATTCAACGGTCAATATCGTTGAATCATGCGACAGTTGGCTTCATGGGCCGTATGTCTTCGCAGCGCTGTCTGCCGCATCCGCGCCCATCGGCGCCCGCCTCCAGCGCCCGACGCCCCCGAAGCACCTCGGGACCCGATCCCACCTACCAATCCGCTACGTCCTTGGCGCGCCGACACTCCGCCGAGACACTCGGCGAGGGAGCATCACGCTCCCAAGGGGCCCGCGGAGGAGTTACTCCGTCGTGTTCAGGGCCGATGGCGTGCGCATGACGCTCGAGGTCAGTGGCGAGCAAATGCCGCACGACGATCACGCGCTTGCCGGCACAGAAGCGGGAGAACACGCTCTTCGAGCAGCCGGAAGCGCACGCGGCGCGAACGGCGAGACGGCGGCCGTCCAGACCCCGAACGACTCCGACTCCCCCGGGTCCATCCGCTCCCCACCGACGCGCTGCGTCCTTGACGCGCCGAAGCCCCCCACGGATACTCTGGCAGGCGTTCCGATTGGTACGAAGGACACTCGCAGTTCTCAACCCCGATGGTCGAAGCGACGAGGCAGCACGCATGAGAGTTTTCATTCTGGCTGCCGGCGTCGGCACGAGACTCAGCCGGATCGCCCAGGGGAACCCCAAGTGCCTCCTCAAGATCGGAGAGGGCACTCTCATCCGGCAGATGATCGCCCGCATGCACAGCCGCGGGCTCACGGACATCACGGTGATCACGGGCTTCCAGCACGAGCTGATCGAGCGGGAGCTCGGCGACCTGGTGCGCTACCGGCACAATCCCTTCTACCACGTGACCAACAGCATCGCCTCGCTGTGGTTCGCCCGCGACCTCCTGGAAGGGGACGCGCTGATCACCAACGGCGACCTGTTCTACGAGGAGCACCTGCTCGACGTGATCCTGGCGGATCGACGCGACGCGGTGATGCTGGCGGACACCTCGCGGATCAAGGGCGCCGACTACCGCTTCCAGTTCGACGGGGACCGGATCGTCGGCTACGGGAAGGAGATCCCGGACGCCGAGACCCACGGGGAGTACGTCGGGATCGCGAGCGTCCGCGGGAGCTTCCTGCCGCGGTTCAATCGCCGGCTCGAGGAGCTCATCGCCCGGCAGGAGACCGGCAAGTGGTGGGAGGACGTCCTCTATTCCTTCATCCCGGAGGGCGTGCCGATCGCCTACCGCGACGTGGCCGGGATCTTCTGGGCGGAGGTCGACTACGTGGAAGACCATGAGCGCATCCTCGCCTGGATCGCCGGACAGCGCGGCGGGTCCGCTCCAGGCGCAGCGCCGTCACCGGGCGCCATGACGGGTCGCACCACCGGATGAAGCACGAACGCCGTCCAGCGAGGAGTCCGTCATGCTGTCGCTAGTGCCAGGGCCGGTTCCGGTGTCGCCGGAGTTGGCCGCGATCGCCGGAGCCGACGAGTTCCCCTATTTCCGGGGGGAGGTGTTCACCCGGCTGATCCTAGACCTGACGGCCGACGTGCAGATGCTCTTCCGGACCCGTGCCACCCCCCTCACGGTGACGTCCTCGGGGACCGGGCTGATGGAGATGGCGATCGTGAACCTGCTCGACCCCGGGCACCGGGTGGTGGTGGTGAACGGCGGCAACTTCGGCCAGAAGTGGGTCCGCATGTGCCGGAGTTTCCGCGTCGAGGTGACCGACTTCCAAGTCCCCCTCGGCCGCTCTCCGGACCTGGACGCGCTCGCGGACAGCATTCCTGGCGATGCCCGGGCCTTACTCATCAACGCCCACGAGACCTCGACGGGGTACTTGTACGATCTGCAGCGCATCGGGGAGATCGCCCGGAAGAAGGACCTGCTCTTCATCGTGGACGGCGTCAGCTCTGTCGGCGCCGACGAGTACCGGATGGACGAGTGGGGAATCGACTGCTCGCTGGTCAGTTCCCAGAAGGCCCTCGGGTGCATGCCGGGACTCGGGTTCATCGCCTTCAGCGAGCGGGCCCGGAAGGTCATTCCCACCGTGCGGCAACCCCGCCACTATTTCGACGCGCTGGATTACGAGACCAACCTCCCGCGGGGCCAGCTGCCGTTCACGCCGGCCGTCTTCGCGATCCTGCAGGTCAAGCGGCAACTCGAGAACATCCGGGCCATGGGCCTCGCGGCGTTCGTGGAGCGGCACCGCAGGCTGGCGCAGGTCTTCCGCGACGCCGTCCTGGCCGATCCCCGGTTCGGCCTGCTCCCTGAGCGGCCGAGCAACGCCATCTCCGCCGTCACGCTCCCGCCGGGCGTCGCGACGACCCCGCTCGTCAGGCACCTCAGGCTCGAGTACGATTCGTGGTTCGCGACCAACCACACCGGGCAGGAGCACTACCTGCGGGTGTCCCACATGGGCCATCTCGATGCCGACGCGATGCGCGAGGTCGCGCGGCAGATCCACCGGACGGCCGACCGGTTGACGGCGTCGCCCTCCGGGACCGACGCCGACCCCGTGAGGGCGCAGTGAGCAAGCCGCTCGAAGCCGAGGAGTACGCGGACCGCTTCGTCCACCGCCCGCTCGCCGCCTGGCTCGTGCGCGCGCTCATCCGCACGCCCGTGACGCCGAACGAAGTGACCCTGCTGAGCGGCGCCGTCGGCGTCCTCTCCGGGGCCGTGCTCGCCTGGGGCGCCGACCGCCCCGCTGCGCGCCTGCTCGGCGGCGTCCTGCTCTTCGTGGCGGTGGTGCTCGACTGCTGCGACGGGCAACTGGCACGGGCGCGCGGCACCTTCTCCACGACCGGCGCCGTCCTCGACGGGCTCTCCGACTACGCCGTGGGCATCTCCTTCGGCCTCGGGGCGACCTACGTGCTGGCGCACGACTACGGGAGCGCCTGGTTCTGGCTGCTGGGGATCGCGGGGATGGTGAGCGCGGGCGTGCAGATGGCGCTCTTCGATCACGCCAAGACCCGCTACATCGCCCGGGTGAGCCCCGACGCCGCCGATCGCGATGAGGACCTCGGCACCGTCGCGCGGAACCGCGCCGCCGCCCTCGCCGCCGGCCGCCGGGGCGAGGCGTTCCTCCTCTGGATCTACGACCGCTACACCCGAGCGCAGAACGTGACCGTGCACGTCGGGCCCGCGCACGACCACGCGGCGCACCGGGCCGCCAACCGCCATCGGATGCTCGCCTGGACCTTCCTCGGCAGCGGCACGCACAACGCCTTGGCCTATCTCTTCGCGGCCGCGTCCTTCCTCTGGCTGCCGGCGCTCACCGCCTTCTTCGTGCTCAACCTGACCTTCTACAACCTGTTCCTGGCGATCATGCTGGTGCTCGAGACGCGGCAGCGAGCCGACGACCTGGCGCGGCACCCGGAGCCGGCGGAGGAGTGACCGCCGCCGCTCGCCCGGCTCGTCACGCAGTGCTGAAGGGGTAGGCGCTCCGCGCTCCCACTCGTACCTTTGGCACGCGCCCGGATCCGACCCGCCGGGCGCGTGGAGCGCAGGTACCGCGTGAAGACCGCCGACTTCGACTACGAACTGCCCCCCGAGCTGATCGCGCAGGCGCCGGCCGAGCGCCGCGACGCGAGCCGGCTGATGGTGGTGCGCCGTGAGCCGGCGGCCGGAGGCCGGCAGACGTCGGCCGTCAGCCGTCAGCCCGGCCCTATCACTCATCACCCATCACCTATCACCCATCACTCATCACTCATCACCCATCACGTCTTCTCTGATCTCCCCTCGTTCTTGGAAGCCGGTGACGTGGTCGTGGTCAACGACTCCCGCGTCATCCCCGCCCGCCTCCTGGCGCGGCGGGCCGGTGGCGGCGCCGCCGAGGTGCTGCTCGTGGCCTGCGAGGGGGACGGGACGTGGCGCGCCCTCGTCCGCCCGGGGGCCCGCATCCGGGCCGGCAGCACGCTCCAGCTCGAGGGCGACGACCACATCGACGTGGTCGAGCACCTCGCGACCGGGGAGCGGCGGGTGCGGCTCGTCGGGCCCGGCGGCGACGAGGCGATCCTCGCGCGGCGCGGACGGGTCCCCCTTCCTCCGTATATCCGGCGCGATCCGACCGCCCAGGACGTGGAGCGCTACCAGACCGTCTACGCCGACGCGCCGGGCTCCGTCGCGGCGCCGACAGCGGGGCTGCACTTCACTCCCGAGCTGCTGGCGGCGCTCGCGGCGCGGGACGCGCGGGTGGCGCGGGTGACCCTCCACGTCGGCCCCGGCACCTTCCGGCCGGTGACGGCGAACGACCCGGCGGCGCACCGCCTCGACCCCGAGGCGTACGTGGTGCCGGACGCCGCGGCCGCGGCGATCAACGGCGCCCGCGCCCGCGGCGCCGCGGTGTGGGCGGTCGGCACCACCGTGACCCGGACGCTGGAGTCGTGCTCTGGCCCCGACGGCACGGTCGCGGCCGGCGGCGGGTGGACCTCGCTCTTCATCCGCCCCGGCCACAGGTTTCGCGCCGTGGACCATCTGGTGACGAACTTCCATCTCCCCCGCTCCACCCTGCTGATGCTGGTGGCGGCGTTCGCGGGGCGCGAGACGGTGCTGGCGGCGTACCGCGAGGCGGTGGCGCGGCGCTACCGGTTCTACAGCTATGGCGACGCGATGGCGATCCTCTGATGTTCGAATTCGCGGTCGAGGCGGCGGCGGGCGCGGCCCGCGCCGGGCGCTGGACGCTGCCCCACGGCGCGGTGGAGACGCCGTGCTTCATGCCGGTGGGGACGCAGGGCACGGTGCGCGCCCTCTCGCCCCGGGATCTCGAGGCGGTCGGCGCGCGGATCGTCCTGGCGAACACCTATCACCTGTTCCTTCGGCCGGGGGAGGAGACGGTGGGGCGGCTCGGCGGCCTGCACCGCTTCATGGGCTGGCCGCATCCGCTCCTGACCGACTCGGGCGGCTTCCAGGTCTTCTCCCTCGAGAGCCTGCGCCGGGTCGCCGAGGAAGGCGTCGAGTTCCGGAGTCACCTGGACGGCTCGCCGCGCTTCCTCTCGCCGGAGCGCGCGGTGGAGGTGCAGTGGGCTCTCGGCTCCGACGTCGCGATGGCGTTCGACCACGTGATCCCCGGGGGGGCGACCCGCGAGCAGGCCCGCGACGCGTTGGAGAGAACATTGCGCTGGCTGCATCGGTGCAAGGCCAGGTTCCAGGAACTGGCCGAAGGCCGTCAGCCGTCAGCCGTCAGCGAGCGCGCCCCTGGCGGCCGACCGCTGACGGCTGATGGCCCCTCCCAGACACTGGTGCCGATCATCCAGGGGGCGACGTACCCGGACCTCCGGCGCGCCGGGCTGGAGGGGATCCTCGGCGCCGGCGACTGGGACGCCCTGGCCATCGGCGGCCTCTCGGTGGGGGAGCCGAAGGCGGCGATGTGGGAGGCGCTGGAGACCCTTGCGCCCATCCTGCCGGGGGAACGGCCCCGTTATCTTATGGGGGTGGGGTTCCCGGAGGACGTGGTCGGCGCGATCGCCCGCGGCGTGGACCTCGCGGACTGCGTGGCGCCGACGCGGATGGGGCGCAACGGCACGGCGTTCACCGACGACGGCCCAGTCAACATCCGGAACGCCCGGCACCGGGACGACGCCGCCCCGCTGGACGCTGCGTGCGACTGCGAGACGTGCACGACCTTCTCGCGCGGGTACCTGCGCCACCTCTTCGTCGCGGGGGAGCTGCTGGGGCTGCGGCTGCTGTCGCTGCACAACGTGCGGTATCTGATCCGGCTGTCGGCGCGCGCGCGGGCAGCCATCATCGGCGGTGCGTTCGACGGGTGGAGCCGCGCGTGGCTCGCCCGCTACCAGGCCAAGGAGCCGGCGTGACCCATCTCCCGACCTTCGCGATGCTCGCCCCGTCCGGCCAGCAGAGCGGCTCGGCGCTCTTCATCTTCCTGCTCCAGATCGTGGCGTTCATCGCGATCTTCTACTTCATCCTGATCCGCCCGCAGCGGCAGCAGGCGAAGAAGCACGAGGAGCTGCTGAAGGGGGTCAAGCGCGGCGACGAGATCGTCACCGCCGGCGGGATCGTGGGCGAGGTGATCCACGTGAAGGAGAACCTGGTGACGGTCAAGTCCGGCGAGTCGAAGCTCGTGATCGAGCGCGAACGGATCACCAAGGTGACGGCGAAGACCGCGGCGGCGCCGACCGAGTGAGCCTGCGGCCGATCCACGTGCTCGGCTCGCCGGTGCTGCGCGAGCGCGCGGCGGACGTCCCGGCGGTGGACGACGCGGTGCGGTCGCTCCTCGCCGACCTGTGGGAGACGATGCGGGTCGCGGACGGGGTCGGCCTCGCGGCCAACCAGATCGGCGTGGCGCGGCGGGTCGCGGTCGTCTCGGTGGAGGGGCAGGACTACGCCCTCGTGAACCCGGTCGTAGTCGAGCGCGAGGGGAAGGCGAAGCAGGAGGAGGGGTGCCTCTCGATCCCGGAGCTGTACGCGGACGTGTCGCGGCCGGCCCGGGTGGTGGTCGAGGCGGCGGACGAGACGGGCGCCGTGCGGCGCATCGAGGGCACGGAGCTCCTCGCCCGGGCGTTGCAGCACGAGATCGACCACCTCGACGGCATCCTCTTCCTCGACCGCGTGGGACCGCTGAAGCGCCGCCGGCTGCTGGCCGAGTGGCAGAAGGCCCGCGAGGGCAAGACCGGCTTCCTCCGCGAGGTGACGCCGGAAGGCGCCAGCAAGGACTAGCCCGTGCGCGTCCTGTTCTACGGCACCCCCGACTTCGCGGTCCCCTCGCTGCGCGCGTTGCTGGGCGAAGGGTTCGACGTGGTCGCCGTGGTGACGCGGCCCGACCGGCCCATCGGACGCCATCGCTCCACCGTCACCCCGTCACCCGTGAAAGTCGCCGCGCTGGCGGAGGACCTCCCCGTCGTGGAGCCGGAGCGGCCGTCCGCGCCGGCGTTCCAGGAGCAGGTACGGTCCCTCGCCCCCGACTGCGGCGTGGTGATCGCCTACGGCCACATCCTCCCCGAGGCACTCCTCGGCATCCCGCGGCTCGGCCACGTGAACGTGCACGCGTCGCTGCTGCCGCATCTGCGGGGCGCGGCGCCGATTGAGCGCGCGATCCTGGAAGGGTGGACGGAGACGGGAATCACGGTGATACAGATGGACGCCGGGATGGACACGGGGCCGATCCTGCAGCAGGCGGCGACGCCGATCCTCCCCGACGAGACGGGGGGCGAGCTGCGGGCGCGGCTCTCGGAGCTCGGGGCGCTGGCGCTGGTGGAGGCGCTGACGCTGTTGGACGAGGGGGGCGTGGCGCCGCAGCCGCAGGACCACGCACACGCCTCGTACGCGCCGAAGCTGCAGAGCGAGGAGGAGCGCATCCACTGGACCAAGGGCGCCGCCGACGTGGCGCGGCAGATCCGCGCCTTCGATCCGCGGCCCGGGGCGTGGTGCGCGTGCCGCGGCCAGCCGCTGAAGCTGTTCGGCGCGCGGCTCCTGGCCTCCGGCGGAGCGCCGGGCGCCGTGCTCGCGGCCGGCGAGACGCTGGCGGTGGCGTGCGGCGAGGGCGCAATCGAGGTGAGCGACATGCAGCCGGCCGGGAAGGCGCGGATGACAGCGCGCGCGTTCGCGAACGGGCGCCAGGTGGCGGTGGGGGACCTGCTCGCGTGATCGCGGCGCTGCCCCGCCTCCACGCCGTCACCGACGACCGCATCGTCGCCGAGGGCCGCCTCGCCGCCAGGGCGGGGCGGCTCGCCGCCGTCGCGGGTCCGGAGCTGGCGGTGCAACTGCGGACGCGGTCGCTGAAGGGGGAGGCGCTCCTCGATCTGGCGCGCGCGCTCCAGGCGGCGCTCGCACCGCACGGCAGCTGGCTGGTGCTGAACGACCGGGCCGACGTGGCGCGAGGGGCCGGGGCGCGGGCTGTGGTGAGCGGGCGCACGGGGCTGGAGGCGGCGGACGTGCGCCGCGCGGCGCCGGGGCTCGCAGTCGGCCGCTCGGTGCACGGCGCCGCCGAGGCGCGCGCCGCGGCCGGCGAGGACGCGGACTTCCTCGTGGCCGGGGCGGTGTTCGCGACCGCCTCACACCCGAACGGGACGCCAGCCGGGCTCGCGGTGGTGCGCGACGCCGCGGCGACAGGGCTGCCGGTGATCGCCATCGGCGGCGTGACGGTGGAGCGCACACCGGAGGTGCTCGCGGCGGGCGCGAGCGGCGTGGCCGTGATCCGCGGCCTGTGGGACGCGGCCGACCCCGCGGCCGCGGCGCGGGACTTCCTCGCCGCGCTCGGCCCCCGTGGCGCGCTGGCGCTGACCGTCAACGGCGAGCCGGGGGAGGTCCCGCCCGGCACCACGCTCGACGCGCTCCTCGCGCGGCTCGGCCTCGATCCCCGCGCGGTGGTGGTCGAGCACAACCGCCGCATCGTGCGGCGCGACGGGCTGGCCGCGGCCGCCCTCGCGGAGGGCGACGCGGTCGAGATCGTCCATCTCGTCGGCGGCGGATGAGCGCCGTGTGAGGGAGCCCATGGCGTTCCAGGACACCCCACTCGTGATCGGCGGCCGCCCCTTCCGGTCCCGGCTTCTCGTCGGCACGGGCAAGTATGCGGACAACACCACGATGGTGCACGCCATCGAGGCGTCCGGGGCCGAGGTCGTGACGGTGGCGGTGCGGCGCGTGAGCCTCGACCGCACCAAGGAGGAGGGTATCCTCCACCACCTCGACCCGAAGAAGATCTTCCTCCTCGCCAACACCGCCGGGTGCTACACCGCGGAGGACGCCGTGCGCTACGCGCGGCTGGCGCGGGAGGCGGGCTTCAACGAGTTCATCAAGCTCGAGGTGATCGGCGACCAGGAGACGCTCCTCCCCGACACCGCCGGGCTCCTCGAGGCCGCGAAGACGCTCATCGCCGAGGGGTTCAAGGTGATGGCGTACACCAACGAGGACCTGATCACCGCGCTGCGCCTGCAGGACCTGGGGTGCGTGGCGGTGATGCCCCTCGCCTCTCCCATCGGCTCGGGGCTGGGGCTCCTCAACCCGTACCACGTGCGCATCATCAAGAAGCGCCTCACGGTGCCGGTGATCGTGGACGCCGGGGTGGGCACCGCGTCGGACGCGTGCGTCACGATGGAGCAAGTCGTGGACGGGATCCTGATGAACACCGCCATCGCCGCGGCGCAGGACCCGGTGGCGATGGGGCACGCGATGCGGCTCGCCGTCGAGGCCGGCCGGGCCGCGTACCTCGCCGGGCGGATGCCCCGGCGCGAGGTCGCGGTGCCGTCGAGCCCGACCACGGGGATGCTCTCGTAAAGCGCCTCCTCTGGCTGGTCGTGGGCGTCGCCCTCATGGCGGGCGCCGGCTATCTTCTGGCGGCGCTGGTGCTTTTCCCGGCGCCGCTCCTCCCCAACGAGCGCGCGGTGCCGCGGATCCTCGGCGAGTCGTTCGCCGTGGCGCAGGGGGAACTGCAGCGCGGCGGGCTGGCGGCCGAGGTGGCGGGGCACGAGCCGTCGGTGGACGCCCCCGCGGGGATCGTGGTGTGGCAGGACCCGCCTCCCGGCGTGGCGGTCGCGCGCGGCACGGCGGTGTCGCTGACGCTGAGCGAGGGCCGGCCGCGGGCTGCGGTGCCCGATGTGCGCGGCCTCGACGGCGATCTCGCGCGGCGCCTGCTATGGGGCGCGGGGCTGCGGGTGGAACAGGCCGACACGGTGCCGGGTAGTCAGCAGCCGGCGGGGATCGCGGCCGGCACCACCCCAGGCGCCGGGGACAGCGTGACGACGGGGAGCGCCGTCGTCCTCCATCTCTCCAAGGGGAAACGGTGACAGTTCGGCTGGCCCCCAGCATCCTCGCCGCGGACCACGCGCGGCTCGCCGACGAGGTGGCCCGGGTGCTCGCCGGCGGCGCCGACCAGATCCACGTGGACGTGATGGACGGGCGGTTCGTCCCCAACCTCACGTTCGGCGCGCCGGTGGTGCGCGCACTGCGCCGGGTGACCGACGCGCCCCTCGATTGCCACCTGATGGTGGAGCACCCCGAGGAGTACATCGGCCCCTTCGCCGACGCCGGGGCGACGATCCTCACGATCCACCCCGAAGCGACGGACCACCTCGAGCGGCACCTCGCCGAGATCCGCCGCCGGGGCATGCGGGCGGGTGCGGCGATCAACCCGGCCACGCCCCTGTCCGCGCTCGAGGAGGTGGCGGGCGAACTCGACCTGCTCCTCGTGATGTCGGTGAACCCGGGCTTCGGCGGGCAGCCGTTCTGGGAGCCGGCGGTCGCGAAGGTGGCCCGCGCGCGGGAGCTGCTCGACGCGCGAGGGAGTCGGGCGATGCTGGAAGTGGACGGCGGCGTGGCGCGCGACACGATCGGGCGGCTCGCGGCGGCGGGAGCGGATACGTTCGTCGCTGGCAACGCCGTCTTCGGCGCCGCGGACCCCGCGGCCGAGGTCCGGGAGCTGCGCCGTCTCGCCGAGGCGGGGGCCGCAGGAAGGAAGACGGGATGACGAAGCAGTGGCTGATCGTCGGCGCCATCGTCATCGTGCTCGCCGCAGCGCTGACGCTCGGTATCAAGCTCTCACCCGAGATCTTCCCGGTGGAGGTCGATTCCAAGGCCCCGAACTTCCACGCGACCACGCTGGCGGACGGCAAGGAGAAGACCCTCGCCGACTATCAGGGCCAGGTGGTGCTCCTCAACGTCTGGGCGACGTGGTGCGCCCCGTGCCGCGTCGAGATCCCCTCGATCGAGCACCTCTACCAGGAGATGGGCCCCGAAGGGCTCAAGGTCGTCGCCGTCAGCATCGACGAGGCCGGCCCCGAGGTCGTGCGGGAGTTCGCGCGCGAGCGCGGCGTGAACTTCGAGATCCTCCTCAACCCGTCCCGGACGATCGAGCGGATCTACCAGACCACGGGCGTGCCGGAGAGCTTTGTCCTCAATCGCCGTGGCATCATCGTCAAGAAGGTCATCGGCGCGGCGGAGTGGGACGCCGCCGTCAACCGGGACCTCTTCCGCCGGCTCCTCGCCCAGAGGGACTGACCGCGTGGACATCCGGGAGAAACTCGTCCGCCACTGGCCGCTCAAGCTGGCGGCGTTCGCCCTCTCGGCGCTGCTGTGGGCGGCGGGCGCGTCACAGGAGGTCTCGAGCCAGCTCGTCGCGGTGCGGCTGGAGCTGGACTGGGCCGACTCGCTCGACGTGACGCAGCCCCTCCCCCCGGTGACGGCCCTCGTCACCGGCCCGGGGCGCGAGATCCTCAAGCTCTACAGCACGCCGCTGGTCATCCGCTCCACTGTGCCGGAGTCCGCGGTGCGCCACCCCTGGCACCTGCGCCTCACCCCCGAGCGCCTGCAGGTGCCGGCGAGCGCCAAGGTCACGGTGGAGGAAGTCGAGCCCCGCGACCTGTTCGTGAGCCTCACCAAGTCGAAGCCGTGACCGCGGCGCCGCCGCGCACCGTCCTCGGCATCGAGACGTCGTGCGATGAGACGTCGGCCGCTGTGCTCGCGGCGGGGCCCGGCACCGGGGGCGCGCGCCTCGCCTCGTGCGTCATCCTCTCCCAGGACGTGCACCGCGTGTACCGAGGGGTCGTGCCCGAGCTCGCCTCGCGCGCCCACCTCGTGGCGGTGGGCGACGTCGTGGACCGCGCCCTCGCCGACGCCGGCGCGACGCTCGCCGACGTGGATCTACTCGCGGTCACCGAGGGCCCCGGCCTGGTGGGCGCGCTCCTCGTCGGTGTCACCTACGCTAAAGGGCTCGCCTGCGCGACTGGGACACCGCTGGTGGGCGTGCACCATCTCGAGGGCCATCTCTTCGGCACTGCCCTCGAGGACCCCGACGCCGTGCCGCCCTTCGTGGCGCTCCTCGTCTCCGGCGGACACTCAATGCTCCTCGACGTCCCCGCGTGGGGCCGCTACCGGCTGCTCGGCGAGACCCGCGACGACGCGGTGGGCGAAGCGTTCGACAAGATCGGCTCGCTCCTCGGTCTCGGCTATCCCGGCGGCCCCGCCATCGAGCGTGCCGCCGCGGCGGGCGATCCCGCCCGCTACCGCTTCCCACGCCCGATGCTGCACGGCGGCCAGCGCCTGGGCGACGCCGACTACTTCGATCTCTCGATGAGCGGGCTCAAGACCGCGCTCATCCACGCGGTGCGCGCCTCCAAGGACCTCGACGCTGACCGCGCCCACCTCGCCCGCGGCTTCCAGGACGCCGTGATCGACGTGCTGGTCGCGAAGACGCTGCGCGCCGTGGAGGCGACCGGGCACCCCCGCGCCGTGCTCGGCGGCGGCGTGGCGTGCAACCAGGCCCTCCAGGCCGCCCTCGCGGCGGCGCTGGCGGAGCGTGGCGCGACCCTGCACGCGCCGAGCCCGCGCATCGCCACCGACAACGCCGCGATGATCGCGCGCGCCGGCCTGTTCCGCGCCGCCGAGGCCGGCCGCCCCGTGGAGGCCGCCGCGCGCCTCCCCTTTCCCGGACTCGACCGCCGATGACCGTCTACCCGTTCATCTTGCACCTCGGCCCCTTCACCGTCACCGGCTACGGGCTGATGATGATGGCCGGCTTCCTCGTCGGCGGCTGGGTCTACGCGGCCGAGCTGGCGCGCAGGGGGCTCGACCCCGCCATCGCCTGGGACACCGTCGTCTTCGCGATCGTCGGCGGGCTCGCGGGCTCCAAGCTCTACTATGCCATCTCGGTGGGGCACCTCGCGGCCCTCTTCACCCGCGGCGGGCTGGTGTGGTACGGCGGCTTCATCGGCGGGACCGCCGCGGTGTTCGCGTTCATGTGGTGGAAGCGGCTCCCCGTCCGCACCCTCCTCGATGCGGTCTCCCCCGCGCTCGCCGTGGGGTACCTCCTCGGGCGCGTCGGCTGCTTCAGCGTGAACGACGACTACGGGCGCCCGACCTCGCTGCCGTGGGGAGTAAGGTTCCCGCACGGCGCGCCGCCGAGCACCGCCGCCAACCTCCAGGCGCAGTTCCACGTCGCGCTGCCGCCGGGCACGCCGCCGGACCGGGTGCTCGCCGTGCACCCGACGCAGCTGTACGAGATCGCCCTCACCTTCGTGGTCTTCATCCTGCTGTGGCGCTGGCGGGACCGGCGCCACGCCGCGGGGTGGCTCTTCGGGGTCTACCTGATCCTGTCGAGCATCGAGCGGATCGTCGTCGAGGTCTTCCGCGCCAAGGACGACCGCGTCCTCGGCCCGGTGAGCGTCGCGCAACTTCTGAGCGTGGGGCTCGTACTGATCGGCGTGTGGCTGATGCGGCGGTATGCCGCAGGAGAGCGTGAGGAAGTGAGCGGTGAGGCGTAGGAGGAGACGCGGCAGCAGCCGTCAGCCATCAGCCCTCAGCCGTCAGCCCGCTCTTCTCTGACGACTGACGGCTCGCTGGCAGCGTCACGACGACCGTCGTCCCCTCGCCTACGACACTCTCGATGCGCAGGTCGCCGCCGTGCGCCGCGGCGATCCGCTGCGCGATCGGAAGCCCCAGTCCCGTCCCGTCGGGCTTACTGCTATGGAGGACGGTTCCCACCACGGTCAATTCACCCGACGTGACGCCGGAACCGTTGTCGCTGATCCGGATCACGACCCGGTCGTCCGCCGAGCGCACCTCGACCCGCGCCCGCCCTCCGGCGTCGAGCGCCTGAGCGGCGTTCAGAAAGAGATTCAGGAACAGCTGCTCCAGCGCCCCGGCATCGCCGTCCACCTCCACCGGTTCGGACTCCAGCACCAGCGGCTCGAGCCTCGCCTCGCTCGCGGCGAACGACGGCTCCGCACTCATCATCGCCCGCCGCAGCAGGGGCGCAAGATCGACGCGGACCATCGGGCTCTGCCCGCTCCGCGCCACGCGCAGGGCACCGGTGACGGTGGAGTCGAGCCGGCGCACGGTGTCGAGTGTGCGCGTCACGAGCGGCGTCGCCGCACCCTCCTCGGGGAGCTGACGCACCGCGTGCTGAAGGTCGATGCGGATGGCCGTCAGGGAGTTCCGCACCTCGTGCGAGAGTGACGCGGCGAACTCGCCGACCGCGGCCAGCGCCCGCTGCTGCGAGAGTTCCGCCAGCGTCCGCCGCAGGCTCTCCGTCATCGCATTGAACGCCTCCGCGAGGCGGCCGACCTCGTCGCGACCGCTCACTTCCACCCGTCGTTTCAAGTCTCCGGCGGCGACCGCCTCCGCCGCGACGGCCATTCGCTCCAGCGACCCCGTGACGCGACCCGTCAGGATCGCGCTGACCAGGAGCGCGACGAGCGCCACGGCCATCAGCAGACCCAGGCCGAGGCGCGCCGCGCGCTCGAAGGGCTTCACGAACGGGGCGGAAGGCGCCGCGAGGACGAGCCGGAGCGGCGGGGCTCCCAGAGGCACCGCGACAATCTCCCACGCCGGATGCTCGGCACGATTCGAGAGGTCCAGCGAGTCCGGCGCCGTCGAGAACAGCGTGCCGTGCACGTCGAGCACCACGAATGCCGCGCCCGGCACGGCGTGCTGGACGGAATCGGACGAGAGAAGCGCGGACAGGCGGACCAGCGTACGAAGCGTGCCCAGGACGCGGCCGTCTTCGGACCGCACCGGCAACTCCACTGGGAACGTGCGTGACTTTGCGGCGGTGGCGGCCTGCTGGCCGGCGCTCCGAGCCACGCCGCGGGCGGAGTCCGTCGTCGGGCTCCCTTCCACCTCGTGGAACGACCAGCGCTCGCGCCCACCGCCGCCCACGTAGCTGACGGAGGGAATCGCGTTGTGGACGGCCGCAAACAGCTGGAGGAGGTACTCCGAATCCGGCATCGCGAGTTGGGTGGCCGGCCCTGCCAGCGCGGTCCGCACCACACTGTTGTTCGCGAGGAGCTGCAACTCGCCGTCGCGCAGCGCCCACTTCCCTCGCACGTCGGAGGCGATGCCGGCGACCGCCGCCTCCAGTTGGGCGCGCAGGAGCGCGCGCCCCGACCGGACCGCTGTACGAGTGAGCCAGAGGCCCATGAGAGCGAGGGGCAGCACCGCCCCGAGCAGCACGACGAGCAGGAACTTCGCGCGGAGCGACGCCGCCTTCATTGCAGGCCGTACTTCTCGATCAGGCGATTGAGCCTCGGGCGGGAGACTCCCAGGAGGTCGGCGGCGCGCCCCTTGTGCCCGCCGGCGATCTCGAGCACCCGGGCGACGTGCACCTTCTCCAACTCGATGAGCGAGAGGACGGGCGTCTCGCCCACGTGCCCGGGCGAGGACATCGACAGGTGCTCCGGTCGCACAACCCCGCCCGACGCGACGACGACGGCGCGCATCAGGCAGTTCTCGAGTTCGCGCACGTTGCCGGGCCAGCGATGCTCCACCAGTCGCGCCAGCGCCTCCGGGGAGAGGACGACCGCCGGCAGCTCGAGGGCGGCGCTCGCCCGCTGCAGCATATGCTCGGCGAGCAGCGGAATGTCGCCGCACCGGTCGCGAAGCGGCGGAATCGTGATCTCGACGACCCGCAGGCGATAGTACAGGTCCTCGCGGAACCGCCGCCCCTCGATCATCTCCTCGAGATTCTGGTGCGTCGCGGCAATGACGCGCGCGTCGGTCCGCTCCGTCTCCTCCGATCCCACCGGCTGGAAGGTGCGATCCTGGAGGACGCGCAGGAGCTTGGTCTGGAACTCGAGGGAGGTATCGCCGATCTCATCGAGGAAGATCGTCCCCTTGCCGGCGAGCGCGAAGCGGCCGCGGCGATCGCCGATCGCGCCGGTGAACGATCCGCGCACATGGCCGAACAGCTCCGACTCGAGCAGCGTCGCCGGCAGTGCGGCGCAGTTCACCGGCACGAACGGTTCCGCCACCCACGCCGAGTGGGCGTGGATCGCTCGCGCTACCAGCTCCTTGCCGGTCCCGCTCTCGCCGCGGATGAGCACGGTGGCGTGGGTGGCGGCCGCATGGCCCACAATCTTGTAGATGTCGATCATCCGCGGATCGTGTCCGACGAGGTCGCTGCCTGGGCCGAGGGCGGCCGTGGCGTGCAGCTTGCGGCGGGACTCACGGTCCTCGAGCACGCGGCCCAAGGTCTTCAGCAGGTCGTCGAGGTCCAGCGGCTTGACGAGGAACTCGACCGCGCCGTGCTTCATCGCCTCGACGACAGTCGGCATGTCGTCGAAGGCGGTCATCAGGACGACGGCGACGTCGGGTGCCCGCTCGCGGAGGAGGCCCAGCAACTCCAACCCACTCACGTCCGGCATCCGGACGTCGCTGATGACGACGTCCGGCTCCGAGCAGGCGATGAGCGCCAGCGCCTCCTTCGCGCCCTCGGCGAGGCTCACATCGAACCCCGCCGAGGTCAGCGCGTCGTGCAGGGCCACGCGGATGGTGGCGTCGTCGTCGACGACCAGGACCTGCTTGGTCATGCGCAACGATGCATCATTGGCGCGGCGAACGCGAGGTCGTCCGCGGGACGGCGCCCCGAAGGTCGATCAATACGAAGGACCCTGTGGAGGGCTCGGGCTGCACGCCATACGCCACCCATCTGCCGTCAGGAGAGGCGGACGCGGCCAGGACGTCGCCGGACATGGGAGGAGAGCCGACGTCGGCGAGGGCACGCGGCATGTCGCCGTTGAGCGGCACGCGATAGAGCGTGATGTCGGGTTCCCCGCTGCGCTGGCCAAAGACGAGCAGCGAGTTGTCGCCCGGAAGGAACTCGAGACGCTGGCCCTGGGGGGTGGGGTTCACCTCAAACGGCAATTCGAGCACCGTCCTGGCACCGGTTTCGGTTGAGAACAGCTCGATATGGTTGAACGCGGGCCGTCTCGGTTCGAGCAGGAACCCCGCGATCCACCGGAGGTCGTTCGACACGACCGTGCTGGTAAAGTGCAGCGGAGGAGTCCCGGGCGGCAAACTGGCGAGTCGGCGCATCGGCCCGGTGCCGAGGGGCACGAGGAATACCGCCGAGTCCGAACGGGCGAAGACGTTCGAGTCTCCGACAAATCTCCACGCCGCCATCCCGTGGAGGATAGTCATATCTATCAGCTTGCGGCGTTGGCCACCCACCGCCACCTCTTCGATGCTTCCACGGGACGGCGGCGCAACCTCGACGGACGCGAAGATGATCGCCCGCCCATCTGCGCGCCACCGCCAGAGGTGCCCGAAGACCCTCGCCGTGTCTTCGAGAATCGTGCGACTCGTGCCGGTGACGACGTCGAGCAGCGACAGCCGGTGGCGGTCAGGGCTCTGGAACGCGACGGAGCGGGAGTCCGGCGACCACTTGACTCCCCACGAGTTCCGCCGCACATCAGTCTCTCGAAACACCCGAGGATTGGTGCCGTCGGCGTTCATGACGGCAAGTGACGTCCGGCTGCCTTCACGCACCTGGAAGGCGATCCGGTTGCCGTCAGGAGACCAGCGCGGTTCATCGTCGCTTTCGCCGATGAGCGGTAGCCGTCTCGCGCTCCCCCCGGCGACCGGTCGCACCTCGATCATCCTGCTATCCGCTTCCGTCCAACAGACGAGGGCGCTGTCGCCGAGGACCCGGTCCCATATGAGCGGGCCGACCGGGAGAGGGAAATGCCCGACCTCTCGGCCCGCCGTGTCGATGACCGTGCCCTGGTCACCGGCAGCCATCACGTTCTTCCTTGGCAACAGGACGAGGTGGCGTCGGTCCGCGGTCATGCCGGCGAGCGTCTCACCCAGTCCGATTTCACCCCGTGAGCGAATGACCTCTGTTGCGCCATCAGCAACGCGAATCCTGAGAACGCTGCCCGGGTCACCGCCCGGAGCCGCCGCGTTGACGTAGATCGTCCTGCCGTCCAGGCTCCAGTCGAACAAGGACAACCCCCTCGGAAACCTCGCGACGACGCGCTCCGGGCCGCCGGTCACAGGCACGATCGAGAGGTTCACCGTTTGTCCGGAGTCCACGCCCGCGAACGCGATCCACCTCCCGTCGACCGAGATCTGGATGTATGCGTTGGTGTTCGTGTTCACACGCCCTAGCGTGACGCGCTGGGCGGGCCCGCGCGCTCTTCCGGTGTTTGCGTCCACCGGCATGGCCCATACGTAGGCTCCCGCCTCGCCGTCCCCCGCGCGCGCAAACACGACCATGTCGCCCCTGGGCGACCAATTCAGCCTCCACCCGCCGCCCTCGGCGAGGTCCCACGACTGTCGGCTGGCGACATCGTACATCCGCAGCTTCGTCGGCGTGGCCTGCAGGACGAACCGCCCGTTCGGCGACGTCGTCAATTCCGACCCGCTCTCCCGGAAGGAGGCGAGTGTTCTTGGTGCGGGCGCCTGCTGCGCTGCAAGGACAGCCGAGTGGAATGCGAGGGCGCCGACGGCAATCGGCACGAAGCGAAGGCGAGACATGGCGATGATCTCCCGGAGGCAGTGAGGAGTGCACCGCGTGGGCGGCGGCCGGCGGATCGAGTGCCGTTCGGCGATAGCGAACAGGACAACAAGTGTGCCGTCGGAGGCGCTGGGCGCAATGCGATGCGGCACCGGCACTTGCCTGAGACAGCCCTGCGGCGCCGCGGGGTCGCGGTTGAACGGAGCGTTCAAAGGCGACGCGCGACTCGTTACCTTCCGAGCGCCCGGCTGGCCATTCGGCATCTTCCCGTGCCGTCCCCGACCGCAACCGGAGACCCCTCGTGAATCGTCGGATCCCGACCGCCCTGCTGGCCATCGTCCTCGCCGTCGCCGTCACCGCAGCCACCGCCGCCCAGGCGCCCGCGCGCGCGCACCGCGCCCCTGCCGGCGCGGCCGCCGCGGCGGCCCCCGCACGCCCCGCCCTCGAGCGCCCGATCCCGTATCCGGTCGTGCCGCCACGGGACTTCCAGCGCGCGGTCGCGAAGGGCACCCGGACGACCACCGGCGTGCCGGGCGCGAACTACTGGCAGCAATACGCGCGCTACCGGATGTTCGTGCGGCTCGACGTCGCCGCCAAGACGCTCGCGGGCACGACGCGCGTCGTGTACCTGAACCACTCCCCGGACACCCTGCGGGTCCTCCACGTCCAGTTGTTGCAGAACTTCCACACGATCGAGGCGCCCCGCCTCGAGGCCGCCGAGATCACCGGCGGGATGCAGTTCACGCGGGTGGCGGCCGCAGGACAGACGCTCCAGCCGGCCACCGCGAGGATGATGTACGGGCCGGAGCAGAACCGCGCGCCGCAGCCCGGCTACCGTGTGGCGGCCACGACGATGATGCTGCGCCCCGCGCAGGCCGTCCTGCCGCACGACTCCGTCGCTCTCGAGTTCGAGTGGAGCTTCCGGATCCCGCAGGACGGCATCGGCGGCCGGATGGGGTGGGACCGCGACAACCTCTTCTATCTCGCCTACTTCTACCCGCAGATGACGGTGTACGACGACG
>Ga0209777_10002046_pt1 | contig 27425 bp, 25 predicted proteins | sample FrelakmetHBP12HB_FD_187147 | JGI IMG/M metagenome (GOLD analysis project Ga0209777, IMG submission 187147) | Freshwater lake sediment microbial communities from the University of Notre Dame, USA, for methane emissions studies -HBP12 HB (SPAdes)... | ecosystem: Environmental > Aquatic >...
AATCCGGCTGTCTGCGTGCTTCCATATCTACCTCCTTTTTCTGCTTCTGTAGAAAAATCAGGTAGATAATAGAGGATCAGTCGCTATCCCTCAATTACCTTTTTGTTACGTATAGTATTAAGAAGTCGCTACTCTATCACTTGCATTCAAATTACCCCTACTATTGTCATATTTTATTATAGTTATTACTGCATATTACTTCCGCAAAGCATCAATTTTACCGTCCACAAAAAGTCCAACGTACGGCTATCATTCTTGCCCGCGTCAGTCCATTTGTATTAACAATATTACCTGAACAAGTTTTGTTCTGTCAGATTAATGAATTTTAGTCACAATTTATATATCAATAATGTCTAATGATATAGAAGCCCTTCCATAGAAATTAAAGCATAAATAATATTTGTTGGTATATTAAGTTCTCCGGTTAATTATATTTTGAGATAAGCTCTGAGGTTGAACGTATGGAATCAACAATTGAATCCCTGGTTGAATTTGCGAAGGTTGGTGACAAAGAAGCCCTTGAGATGCTGATCTTAAGGATTCAAGATGGTATTTACGGGTTAGCGATACGGATGCTCTATAATCCCGCTGATGCTGAAGATGCCACACAAGAGATTTTAATCAAAGTTATTACTCACCTTAGCGATTTCCGACAAGACTGTAAATTTAATACCTGGGTTTACCGCATCGCGTCCAACCATTTATTGACAATTCAAAAGAGCCGTACTGAAAGCAGGGAAGTATCTTTCAAGGATTTTGAAAATATTATAGAGAGTCAGGTTTCGGCATCGTGTCCACTCCCCACACTATCAGCAGAGCAGTCTCTTATGCACCAGGAGGTCATGGTAAGCTGCACACAGGGTATGTTGCTATGTCTAGATCGTGATCTTCGCATGGCATATATCCTTGGTGAACTTTCCGAGATAAGCAGTAATCAGGCTGCGAATATTCTTAATATTACTTCTGCAGCATTTCGTAAACGTCTCTCCCGTGCCCGTACCCTTTTGTTTAATTTCATGAAAAAAAATTGCGGCCTCGTTAATGAAAGCAGACCTTGCCGTTGCTCACGATATGTCAGCCATATTGCCAAAGATGGGGAAATTAATAAGGATAATCTCATGTTCGCAGGGCATCCATGCCGTAGTCAAAAAGATGTTGTAACAGTGGAGCAACTTCGGGAAGTTAGTGAGCTGCAGCGAGTAGTCACAATTTTTCGTAGCCACCCTGATTATGCCGCTCCGGAGAAATTTCTAAATAGTTTAAAACAGCTGTTTGATTCAGGGAAGTACCGGCTATTTGGGGAAGAGCACTAACTGGGAATTAAGTAAAAGGGGAGGAAAACATGAATGAAAAGTGTTGGGAAATAAATCCAAATTGCATGGCTAAGGCAGAAGGACCGGCAAAGCGACCTTGTCCAGCGTTTGAGCAGAAAATAAATTGCTGGGAACTTGATAGAGTAGCACTGCTTAAAGACGCCAAAGAAGAGCAAAAAGTGATGATGAAAAACTGGATGCAGGAGAACTGTCCCAAATGTCCGGTCTATACCGTCTATCGAGGTGAAATTAATAAAATGCTAATCCTGTAGTAGGAACCCCTGTGTTGTGGGTGGGGATAGGTTGCAGATTTAATCCAAGGGAGCACGATAGATATGATGACCAATGATTTAAAAAATTATATAAAAGAATCGTGTGGAAATCTTTCGGTAGGCATAGCGCCGGTTGATGATATGAGTCCACAGGACTTACAGGAAATTACAAATGTCAATACCATACTGGCCAAGTACTCTCCGCTAACCTCTGCCGAGGCCCCTGTTTTCCAGCCTCGTGATTTTCTTGAAAATGCAGCATCAATAATTGTGCTAGGATTTAATTTTTATTTTGGCAGAATAAATCTGCCGGGCTCACCTCCTCGCAGTGAAATTATGAATTTCTATGTTAATCCAGAATCCCTTACTTATATAGCATCACAAACTCAGATGGTTATAGATTTTTTATCTGAGCAGGGATTTAATGCCATGCAAGTTGCTTCTGGCGTTCCGGTTAAAATTATGGCTGCACGGTCAGGGCTTGGCGCATATGGGAAAAACGGTATCATTCAAACACCGTCACTGGGAAGCTGGATTGGACTCAACATGATAGTTACCGACGCCCCCCTTGAATTTGACCAGCCACTAGATGACCCGTGCGGAACATGTAATCTCTGTCGTGAAGCTTGTCCAACAGGGGCACTGGATGAACCGTATAAATGTAATATAGAGAGGTGCGTAACGCTGCATACGGTAATGAATAAGGGCGAAATTCCTTATGAGATACGCGAAAAAGTGGGGACTTGTATAGCTCAGTGCTACAAATGCCTTGATGCCTGCCCTAAAAACAAGAAACTTTCTGTACAAACGGAGATAGCAAACCCCGAAGACCTTGTATATCCTGAAATTGCGCCGCTTGTGAATATAACTGCAGACGCATATCAAAAAATGTTTGGGGATACTTTTTTTGAATTCATGTTTATGGACAAAAAATATATCCAGCGCAACGCAGCTATTGCCTTGGGTAATTATGGTGACCCAGAGTATATTCCGGTATTAGTTGAAGCGCTTGAAACTCAGCCGGAGGAACTTGTCAGGGGCGCTGCTGCGTGGTCTTTAGGCCGGATTGGCACAAATGATGCGAAAGCAGCTTTAAATAAATATCTCGTGCAGTCTCTATCCGCATCTGTCCGTTCAGAAGTCCGTCGCGCCCTGGATAGCATGAATTGAAATCTACAAAGTAACAAGATCAAGCATAGAGGAGTCCCATCTTCCTCGGTGTTACCTTTTATTGTTATTAAAAATTGGTTGCGTATAGGTCGCGTTTTGCTGGTAGTAAATGTTAGTTATTGTTAGCTATTGTGTTTGTAAGTTTCTAATTATCCTTAATTCCTTCATTTTCCAAACACCTGTCACGCCGGAGGTCGCGAGTTCGAGCCTCGTCGTCCCCGCCAGTACTGATGCGGGTTTGGCCTATATGGTCAAGCCCGCATCTTCATTTGGTTGCGTCCAGTTGCGTCATCAAGCCCATCTACCGCTTCTTTTTTACCTTCCGGGGCAAGGTGTGACAATAAATATCAATTGTTACCTTGACGTAGGGTTGTCGATAGGTGGTTGGTTTGATGTCCAGTTCATGCCCACCTCCAGTCAATCACCATTATTGACTATAGTTGAGACATTTACAATTACTGCTTGCGTTTATAATTTTTTTGGCTGTATACAAAGTGGAGATTGTAATTTTAATCAATGAACAGCTGAAATTGTCAGAAAATAAATATTTTAATTGACCATTGAAGATGTAACCCCTCCTGCCCTTCTAAAAGATTTAACAAGACATCGGACGCTGGAAAAGCCGAGATGGAGTTTAATAATTGTCAAAAGCAGATGATATGAAAAAGATTTTATTCCTGCTACTGATTTCATGCTTTCCGTTTTATTCCGTCTGGGCCTGCGAGTCCGTGCTTGAGCCGGGCCCTTACCAGGCAGGGCACCAGACCTGGATGCTTGAGGACACCAGCCGGGGTGTTCCGCCCTATAACAACAGCAAGGGCTCGGATACCCGGGAGCTGGTCACCGAGATATGGTACCCGTCCGATACTATCAGCGGGACCATTTCAGGCAGGAACGCGCCACTAACCGCATCGCCCGGGCCTTTCCCGCTGATAGTTTACAGCCACGGTATTATGTCAGAAAGGATGGAGACTGAATATCTGGCACGCTACCTTGCTACCCAGGGGGTTGTGTTCATGTCGTTTACCGCTCCGGCAACCAGTCTGTACAATGCCGCAAATCTGAACTTTGGGGATATTGTAAACATTCCCGGTGATGTCAGCTTTTTGATTGACGAAATCCTCAAGCGCAACTCAGACCCCTCCAGCCCTTTTTATGCAAAGATTGACGAGGCATGCATCGGAGCCGCAGGCACATCACTGGGAGCTGGCGTGAGCCTGATGGCGGGATTCAAATCTGACCTCCGGGACCCGCGCCTGTCACTGGTGGTTACCTTTGCTGCTGGCGCACGTGAGGACCCAGCGCAGACTATATTTGACAACCCGGAAATAGTCATTCCCTTGCTGCTCATTCACGGCGATATTGACGCCATTATCCCCTATGATGAAAATGCACCAGTGCTGCTCAGTGCCGCCCCTGGTCCGGCATATCTGATGACCCTGGTTGGGGGGACTCACACCGGGTTTGCCAATGTGTCCACGCTGTTCTTCCTGACCGATAATGTGGACAATGTCGGATGCGCTGCCCTGTCAATGGCGGGGTTAGATCTGTGCGATTTGCCCCTGCCAGCCGGGATGAATCCGCAGCGACAGCATGATCTTACAGCAATGGCAACCTGGAACTTTATTGCCATGCATTTCTCCGGGGATTTGAAAAAGCGCGCCCAGGCGGTTGACTTTTTGCTGAACATAATGCCGGAGAAGTACGGTGAGGAGATCGCGATTCAGTCAAACGGGAAGTGAAAAATGGATATTACGGCTCAAATAGATGCAATGAGTTTAGGCTTACTCACTACTTGGTTACTGATGATTAACAAATCAAATGTGCAATGAATTTAAGCTTTTAAATTTCTCTCGCTGTTGATACATAAGCTACAGTTTCCTGCCTTTCACACTCACCAAAAGCTGTTGATTTCTGTCCGGACACCTCTGCCCACCTATTGCGACGGAGTTTTTATTGACACATAATTATAATAACCTATACTTTTATTAATAACAGGTCTTAAATATGAAGGATGGGAAAAACGTATCATGCAAAACGGGAGAATAAGTAAAAATGTATAATCTGAACAGGGATAAACTGACAACGGAAGAAACATACCTGATTGCGCCATGCGGGATTTACTGCGGGGCTTGTGACCGTTTTCTTGGGAAGAGCAACGAACTGGCAAAGGAGCTTTACAGAGTTATTGACGGTTTTAACATTGTCGATGTAGCACCAATTGTACTGGGCGTAGATCAGGATAAAATGAGGGAATTTCTTGCTGTCCTTGAAAAACTGGGAGATGCAGTTATATGCCCCGGTTGTAACGCAGGCGGAGGAAATCCCGTATGCCCGATTAAAGCATGCGCACAGGACAAAGGGTTTTTAACCTGCGCAGAATGCGATAAAATGCCTTGCAACCTGATTGCGCCGCAACATAATAATGATCCGATGGCCGCGTGTGTTTATCTGGAAATAATAACCAAACGGTATGCCAACTGGAATATAAAAAACCTTGAGCATATAAAAGCAGTTGGCTATCGTCAGTTAGTAGATGAAATGCAGGAAAAAGTTAAAAAAGGATTTTTGACAAGTGATGTAATATCAAGTGAACCGGTTATTACGCAAGCATTGGATAAATTTAATGTATAATCGGTTCTAACATGTGGGTGGCTGGAACATTTTACTTTTCACGCTTTGCAGCGCACATTTCACGAACTCTTTATAGAGGTCTATCATGTCAAAACAAACAAATCCGGCAGAAGCATTTATTAGAAAGCGTTTTGAGACATTTAAAAATTTATCTACAGAAATGGGCGATAAAAAAGCAATGGAAACTATGTTTGCAGGCTATACCGATCAGGTTAAACAGAGAATGGCGCCCTACATAGGAAGACCAACACTTGCAGAAGGTCTGCGGGAAGCAGTTGCTGAGTTCAACAAAAGCGGCTGGGACATGGATGTTGTTGATATTTCCAATAAGGGCATGGATGCTGCACTTGAAATTCAGAAAGTATGTCCCGTAAATGATATTCACAAAGAGTTCGGGTTTGAGTGCCCGTGTTTCCTCATATGTGCCCCTGATGGCCCGGCAATCAAGGAAGCTTTTCCGGAACTGAAAGTAACAACACTGTGTCGGCAAGCTGACGGTGACTGTGTTTGCATGTTCAAATTTGAGCGCTTAAAAAAATAAATTGGGGATGGTGCTCATTAAAACAAATTTAATAAATCAAAACCGTCTCCAATAGCATTAAGAGAAGATGTCTACAGCCGTTTTGAAAAATTCTCTTTGCTGTTGATGCCATCGCTGAAATGCGCAAGCAGTTGCTTTAGTGAAATTATAATTTTGACCACTTATCTGTATAGAAGGGTAGCTTTATGAGGAAAGTCAGATTGGGAAGAACAAATCTTGAAGTCACCAGATGGGCCTTGGGGGGTATCCCGCTTTCTACGATGATGGGTGGCAAGGATGAAGAGACCATAAACCAGGTGCTCCACGCCGCCCTGGATTACGGGATAAACTTTATAGACACCTCAAGAGTGTACGTGGATTCTGAAACCCTAATCGGTCAGGTGATGAAAACCCGGAGGAAGGAATGCATCCTTGCCAGCAAATCTCACAGCCGGGGCTATGATGAAGTGCTAACCGATCTTGAGGAAAGCCTGAAAGAATTACAGACGGACAAAATTGATATCTATCAAGTGCATGAGCTTTATCCTGACGAGGTCTCCACAGTGATGGGGAAAGGTGGAGCCCTGGAGGCTTTCAAGAAAGCCAGGGATCTGGGCATGATTGATTTTATTGGGTTAACCAGCCATCATGTAGATCTTGTCATCGGCCTGATGAAGACCGGCGAGTTTGATACGGTTATGGTTCCCTTTAACGTGATTGAGCGGGAGCCGGAGAAGAAATTGCTTCCCCTTGCCAGGTCTATGGATATTGGAACCCTGGTGATGAAACCCCTGGCTGGCGGGGCCATCAGAAATATTGACAAGTCTTTTAGGTTTTTCAACGCCTATCCTGTTGACGTTATCTTAAACGGCGTTGCCACCCTCGATGAGTTAAATGGAAATTTGAAGCATGCCGAAAACACTGAACCTCTGACGCCGGAAGAGCTTAAAGATTTTGAAGATGAGGTTGCCCCTTTAGGGAAAGAGTTTTGCCGGCGCTGCAGCTACTGCCTTCCCTGTCCAAATGATATCCTAATTCCAATTATGATTCATGTTATATGGCAGAAAGTGAAAGGATTGCGTTACGAGGACCTGTCTGAGTTGAATAAGAGAATGGGGCAGAACCTTATGATCTGGTGGCAGGCTTGTGAAGAATGCGGTCAGTGTGAAAAGAAATGCCCCTATGACCTTCCGACAATAAAACGCAAGAATGATTTGATGGAGATGTTTTCCAAGGCAGAGTAAGAGCGCATGCATTTTGACTGACTCGCTTCTCTTGCTACTGATACATAAGTCTGTAGTTTTCATCCTGTAATACAAGACACAAGATGTTACTTTGTCCAGCTAACCCCTACCCATATCTTTTAACGGATTATTGACACACAATCATCAGTGACCTATACTTTCTTCATCCGCAAGCAAGTTCCTATAAATCAAAGGAGGTCAATTATGGCAAAGGATGATTTAAAGCAAAGGGTAGTTGAATTAATCAACCGTAACCGGTATTCGAAACTCATTACCTTCGGACTGGATGGAGCACCCCACGGAAGGATCATGACCAACCTTCCCCTCGGTAAAGATATGGTTATCTGGTTTGCTACAGGATTAAGTACCAACAAAATAAAGGATATCAAAAAAAATCCCAACGTGAGCGTTTTTGTCGATGATCCAAATGATCAGACAAACGCATCCATTATCGGGAAAGCAGAGATTGTCACGGATAACCAGCTCCGTAATAAATTTTGGCAGGAACCATTCGGGTTCTTCTTTCCCCACGGCCCTTCTGATCCTGACTATTGTTTACTCAAGGTTACTCCGAAAAAAGTAGAGTACCTCAATCCCGGGCCGCGGTTCATTCAAAAGCGCACGCGTGTGATCATTAATCTTTAATTACACTCGGGCCACAGGAAAGAATATCTGAATCCTGAATAGGGATAATTAGAAGAAAAAAGGACAGATTTATTTTTTTGTAGAAACAGGTGAAATTTGTGCTCTATATTTAGTAATTCGATATATGGCACTCAATAGGCTAAATAAAATCACACATTATAGGCAGGGTCAGCAATGGTTCTGCCTATATTTTTAAATATATAAATATATGTAGTGGTGACCTTTTATAAGCATAGTCTAAGCTCTCGAATTTGGAGATAAAGACATGCGTGCAGAGGTAAAAGGATTATAAGGAGTTGCTGGTTTACGGTAAAAAAGGCATAAGGAGATGAGTGCCCATGAAAATATTCGCATCATTCTTCATTCTTATTTTTGTCTCAGGTTTTGCAGTGCTTACCGCCCATGCCCATGTCCCCTATATAGAAAACAAGGATTATTCTGCAGAGCAACCCTTTGTGGTAAAAGATTCAATTGAAAATTCAAAGGCAATTTACGCGTGGTTTGATACGGGGACAGATGTTGATGTATATACGTTTGAGGTGAGCACACCGGTGACGGTGTATGCAAAAGCTATTGTCATAGCATGCCCATCACTAGAAACGCTGCTGCCGTGGTTAGCAGTAGTCGGGCCGGGACTTCCGATCCCGGATGAAGCGTTGCCGTTTAAGCTACCGGATGGCTATGGAGCAGTTGTCGTGCAGAATAAAAAACCGGGAGAGCCGCGTGTTACATTTTTTGAACCATTCAGCGCCAAAACCTATTTTGATGGTCCTGAATTTAACCAGGAGATAACGACTCCGGGCTCGTGGTATATTTACTACTGGGATCCGTACATAATTGGCGGCGATTATGTTGCTGTGCTGGGGTCAAAAGAGTCTTTTTCACTCCTTGATACATTGCGCTCGCTTATCAATACTCCAAAAATCTGGTTCAATTTAGAATTACACACAAAGTGCCGGTGAGAGAAGCCAGGGATGAGAGTATTTAACAAAGTAACGGCAGGAAACATTATGAAAAATAGAACCACCAGACATCGTTCGGCTTTAGGGTTTTACTCTCTGCTTGTATGTATGCTTTTAATATTTATTTGCCAGCCTCATCACATACAGGCACAAGATGCTACAAAAGAAAAACAACAACCAGCAGGGTCAAATACCCTGACAGAAAAAACAAATCCAAACATTGGTAAAAAATTCCCGGAAGTACAAGATGATTCACTGGCAAATACCCGTGTATCCATCCCGGATATTTCTAGGGGCAAAGTAACACTGGTTGTGATTTCCTTCCTGCACCAGAACCAATCTCAGCTTGACTCATGGCTTGAACCTTATGTTGATAAATTCGGCACTAAAGAAAGCCATACCTTTTACGAAGTGCCCATGATTTCTGGCGGATACAAGTTTATGCGCCCAATGATTGACGGGGGCATGCGAGCAGGCATTCCTACAGCAAAACACAAGAATGTTGTGACTATGTATGGTAATGTTGAAAAATATATCAAGGCTCTTAATCTTGATCCCAAATACGGTTATGCCTTTCTGCTTGACCGGGAGGGAATCATACGCTGGGAGGGGCAAGGCTTCTCAACTCCGGAAATGCTCAAAGAGCTATTTGAAACTGCTGAGAGACTTGTAAAATAATTCTGCAATCATAATATTTTTGTTGATGTAAAGAAAAAGGGCGGATTCAAATTAATGACCCGCCCCATAATTCAACGTTTGGAAATGTGTTTTATGCTTATCACTTTATTGAGATAATCTTCCCCTTTGAACCTACTTCAATCGGCTCCGCTGTGCCTTTTTTGACCACTCTCTTTACCGTATAATCATATTCTCCTTCACCAATAAAGCAGATACTGGCAGTTCCTCCCACCGGAATTGGGGTTGTTTCGTAGTGGCCAAACATATCAGCGTAAAAATTAACCGGAGCTGAACAGGCAATTCCTATCTTGGTTATAAACTCTATTTTAACAGGGCCGGGACCACTATTATACCAGACAACCGTAGTTCCTAATTGTACCTTAACAGACTCAGGAGAGATAGTACCAGATTCTCCCTTGAGGGTGATAAGCTGTGCAGTCTCACCTGCCAATGCTGGGCTTACAGCAAACGACAGGACAGTTCCAACAACGAGAAATGAAACTACTAATGCAAACAAGAAGATTTTTTTCGTGTACATCATGGCGCCTCCTTTTTGAGTAAAAGTTAATAATGGATTATTATCAGCAGAGTTATTAGCTTTGAATAAGCTAACAGGCCCTGCGTGTTTACTGTTTAGCTTACCATGCCAAAAGGAACATCATCTAATGAAAGCGGGTTGCATAGGTTTTCCTTTTTATCTGCAAGCCTGCCGCAGTTCAAACACATAAACTCAGGTGCTTTAGCCAGTTTTTTTATCTCATCGAATTTACCTTGGCCAGACAGTTCACAGATATGCTTTGAATGGTCGCCGGAGCATTTTTCACACACAAGCGGCAGATCTTTGGTGACCTTGAAGTACACCACGTATTTTACCAGGGCTCCTGCTCCAGGATGCACAACCCGGTTTGCAGCTTCCTTGATCTCAGTGAGTATTGGTCCCTCAGTTGCCTCCTTGACTTTTTCCAGATAAAACCGTTTACCACTGAAGCCGCCTTCATTGAATGCATACACGGCATGGGGGTTCTCTGTGAGGTTTGCATGGGTAAGGCGGTCAGTCATGCCAATCACAAATGTCCCGTCATCAAGAATATGCGGACGGGAATAAAATGCAATATTGACTTCCCCCTTTTTGTTTGAAGTTGCCAGATACCCTTTGCCACTTGCCCCATTAAAATAATTTTTATAATCCATAGCTCTCCTCCTTAGTTTTATTTGCTAACATAGAGAACATTTTTCCCCAGAATGCTAAAAGTTTTCAAACTGTAACAACTGAATTATCACTATTCCCAAAGGGATTTCTTACGTATTTATCAGCATGATAGTCGTTTTCCCATTTAGATTGATCTATGAGATAACGAAATTCATACTCCTTTCCCGGCGCAAGTTTGAGAGTGATAGCATACTCTCCATTCTTTGATCTTTTCATCTGATGAGCGTTTATATCCCAATTATTAAACTCTCCAACAAGATGAACGCTCTTTGAATCAGGAGCAGCACTGTTTGGCAGTGTGAAAGTTACCTTGCACATGTTTGCGCTCAGAAGGTATTCCTTCTTTATGCCGTTAATTTTTTGTACTTCATTGTTAACTTCGGCGGGCTTTTTTTTCTTAAACATATTCTTTCCTCCTGATTTTCCGTGAAAGCAGTTTAATTGTATGTCTGAGTTCTTGCCACCGAAAGCATTCTCACCTTCATGAGGATTTGCCGCGGGTCAGAAAGCCATTCACTATGAATTTATAGTGATAATTATAAAAAAAGCCCCCGGACTTTTAGACAGTCCGAGAGCTTACGTGATAATTCAAGAACTTCTAATCCATATTTAATTATTTAATAAATTTATATAACAATAATATTTATATGTCAAATTTATAATATTTTAATATTTTTGACAATTATTTATCTTAAGTAAATTCAATTAATTAGAAGCAAATCAGACAAATAAAATGTTAATTATCAGTAAAGTTATTCACCCCGCCTCGCTGCCTGCTCTATCTGCAACTGCTTTATTTCATCAAGATATTCTTCCTCGGTTAATATGCCTTTCCTGACAAGTATCCTGGTCAGCCATTGCACGCCTTCTGCATGGCTCTTGTTGTAACGGAGAGCTGGCAGATAAGGAAAATAGAGGATATAATAAATTATCTGGTTTGTTATTTTGATTTATAGCCATACGGCTTGTGCTTGTTCAAGAACAGATCTTTTATAAATACAGATGTTTTATATTGAAAGGATGTTACTTGTGTTCAGCAACATTATACATGCAGCACTGTTTATAGCGATAGTATTGCTCATGCAATCAAATTTGTTTGCAGAGACAAAGCTTGATACAGCAACCTTTGCCGGAGGCTGTTTCTGGTGCATGGAATCCCCATTTGAAAAACTGGAGGGGGTTAAGGAGGTTATCTCCGGCTACATCGGAGGGAACAAGGAAAATCCTTCCTATGAAGAGGTCTCCGCCGGCACAACCGGTCATGCTGAAGCTATTCAAATCATCTATGACCCTGCAAAAGTTACCTATGCAAAACTACTTGACGTGTTCTGGCGGCAGATTGACCCCACTGACGCCGGCGGCCAATTTGTAGACCGGGGCTCCCAGTACCGTCCGGCTATTTTTTATCATAATGATGAGCAGAAGAAGCTCGCTGAGAAGTCAAAAGAAGAGCTGCAGAAGAGTGGCAAGTATCAAAAACCAATTGCTACTGCAATCCTTCCAGCAGCCCGCTTTTACCCTGCTGAAAACTATCACCAAAATTATTACAAGCAATGCCCAATCAACTATAAAATATACCGTGACAATTCAGGCAGGGATCAGTATCTAAAAAAAATCTGGGGAGCAGAAGATAAAAACAATACGGGAGAAGCACCTCTGAAATACCAAAAGCTGCCGAAAGAAGTCCTCGAAAAGAAATTAACCCCGCTGCAATATAAGGTCACCCAGGAAGAGGGAACTGAGCCGCCCTTTGAAAATGAATACTGGAATAATAAAAAAGAAGGTATATATGTGGATATTGTTTCCGGCGAGCCCCTGTTCATCTCTCTTGATAAATATGATTCCGGCACCGGATGGCCGAGTTTCACTAAACCTCTTGAACCGGAAAATATTGTTGAGAAAAAAGACAACAGCATGTACATGACGAGAACAGAGGTGCGCAGCAAGCATGGCGATTCCCATCTTGGCCATGTATTTGATGATGGCCCTTCCCCGACCGGCCTCCGGTATTGTATGAACTCAGCTTCCCTTCGATTTATTTCTAAAGAAGATATTGAAAAAGAAGGCTATGGTAAATACCTAAAACTTTTTGAAAACAAAAAAACTCATTGAATTACTAAAAAATGGGGCCGCTCAAAACTTAGCAGCTGTTTATTGCCTGATTCTTGGTTTATTTATTACCTCAATCATCAGCTATTTTATCGCTGTGTATAAGCGAACAAATCCCTATTTCCCTGTGTGATCGCAGTGACAAAAGCTCAACATAGAGGTAAAAAGTTCCTGATGTGGGCATTGCTTATCCAACCACCCATGTATCACCAAAAGGTCCAGTTATTGTCCGAAACGCAGGGTCAATGCTTAAAAAAAGTGCCAATAAAAACCTTCAATTTATCAGGGGAAGCAATATGAAAAAGAAGCTGTTTTTATATGTAATATTTGCCCTCGTGTCTGTTTATTATTCGGGGGTCCTCTCTGCTGCTATTATAGATGTAAGCATGGTTAACTTCGCGTTCCAGCCTAAAACCGTGACGATTGCAGTCGGAGACACGGTCAAATGGACCAATACAGTTGCGGTACCGCATACCGCCACCAGCGGCACCAACTGCTCAAAAGACGGGATTTTTGATTCCGGCTCCCTGGCGAAAGGCGGGACCTTTTCGTTTGTTTTTACTAGCGCAGGTGAGTACCCGTATTACTGCATTCCTCATTGCAAATTAGGGATGACTGGCACCGTTATTGTTACCGCCAGTACGGGAACAACAACCGCTCCCGGCACGACCACGACAGCCCTGCCGGGCAGCACCACCACAAGCGCCCCTGGCTCTACGACCACCAGCGCCGCGAGCACCACAACCACCACAGCGTCGCAGAGTATGATCAGAAATATTTTCAATATCCCCCCGGAGGTATTATTCTCCTGCCGTGAATGGCCTCTTGCCAATAAGGACTACAGCAATACCCGCGCAACCACTGCATCAGGAATCAACTCCCGCAGCGTTGCGAGGCTGCAAAAGGCATGGGCTTTTGACATTCCCGGCGTTTCTGATTTCGGTGCGGCAGCCAGCAACCCGCTCATCGTCGGAAACACCATCTATCTTCAGGACCTCAAAAGCAATGTCTACGCCATAAACTTGCGCACGGGAAAGACCGTGGCGCAGAAAAATTATAATGTGGACAATATCGGCCCGAACGGACCGGCAGTGGGATGGAAGAAGATATTTGTCACCAGAGGCGCCGAGGTGGTGGCCCTTGACCTGCAGTTGAATGAACTGTGGGCAAAAAAACTGACGGTCAAGGAGACGGAAGGCACCGACATTCAGCTGAGCGCGTATGGCAGGCTGGTCTACGTTTCCACGGTTCCAGGCGCATCAGTATCAAACTTTTATACCGGCGGCGCTGTCGGGACGATCTTTGCTCTGGACCAGGAGACCGGAGCCATACAATGGCAGTTCGACACAATTGATACGCAAACCATATGGGGCAACCCCACGGTCAACAGCGGCGGCGGCGCATGGTATCCTCCGGCAATTGATATAACGACCGGGCTCATGTACTGGGGCACGGGCAACCCGGCTCCCTTCCCCGGCACGCCGGAATTCCCCAATGGATCGAGCAGGCCGGGCCCCAACCTCTATACCAACAGCATTCTGGCGCTGGATGCGCTGAGCGGCGATCTCGCCTGGTATAAACAGGTGAAGCCGCATGACCTTTTTGACCTTGATTTTCAGATCTCCCCCGTGCTTGCCACAGCCAGAATCAACGGAACGAAGAGAGATATCGTTATCGGCGGAGGCAAGCTCGGAAAAGTCTATGCCTTTGACCGCGCAACCGGTGAAATTCTCTGGCAGACGCCGGTGGGAGAGCACCAGAATGATGAACTGACGCAGCTGCCCGACGGAACGACACGGGTTTTTCCCGGCGTCTTCGGCGGCATTGAGACGCCCATGGCTCTCGCCGGAAATATGCTGTATGTGCCGGTGCTGAATGTGTTTACCGATTTCACGCCGACAGGGCTGGTGCAGAGCACCCTTGATATACCCGGCGGCACCGGAGAACTCATTGCGATAGATGTGGATAGCGGCGCTGTTGTCTGGAAAAAGGAATTTAATCATCCAAACTTTGGCGGAGCAACCGTTGTCAATGACCTGGTCTTTACCGCAACGTTTGACGGAACAATTTATGCGCTTGACCGCACCACCGGGGATGAGAAATGGAGTTATCAGGCATCCGGAGGAATCAACGCCTGGCCGGCAGTCGCCGGCAATACCATTATCTTTCCAGTAGGGCAGGGATCGCCGCCACAGCTCATTGCTTTTAAGTTGGGATTTTAAAAATCTATAATGCGGCGGGAGGCGTTTTATGGATTGCCTCTTTTTTGCAAATAATAAATACCAGCTCACTGAAATAATAAAAGGTAACACCGTGGATGATGTTACCCTTTATTGTTATTAAAATTTGGTTGCGTATAGGTCGCGTTTTGCTGGTAGTAAATGTTAGTTATTGTTAGCTATTGTGTTTGTAAGTTGCTAATTATCCTTAATTCCTTCATTTTCCAATCATCTGTCACGCCGGAGGTCGCGAGTTCGAGCCTCGTCGTCCCCGCCATTTATATAGATAAGACAAGGGGTTAGCAGATATTTTTGACCCCTTGACTTGTTTTTAGGCACGCCAGAGGTCATGAGTTTGAGTCTCAGCGTCCCAAGCCTCTACTGATGCGGGTTTGGCCTATATCGTCAAGCCCGCATTCGTTTTTGGTTGCGTATAGGTTGCGTCCAGTTGCGTCATCAAGCCCGTCTACCGCTTCTTTGTTACCTTCCGGGGCAAGGTGTGACAATAAATATCAATTGTTACCTTGACGTAGGGTTGTCGATAGGTGGTTGGTTTGATGTCCAGTTCATGCCCACCTCAAGTCGGTTCACCATTATTACATATAGTTGAGACATTTAAGCTCTACAATTACTACTTGCTTTTATAATTTTTTTGACGGTAGTGACGCTTTGCAAAAAAAATCATCAATGGATTTAAGCAGCTAAACTTCTATCGCTGTTGATACATAAACTTCACTTTCCTGCCTTTAATACCCACCACAAGATGTTGGTTTTTGTCCGGATAACCCATGCTCCATATCTTGCGGTGGATTATTTATTGACACACAATTGCCCCTTGCCTATATTTGTTTCATCTTAAAGCGAGTTTCTATCAAAGCGCTCTGGCTTATGACCTCGACGTTGCCGTGCCGTATAAGCGGCGGAGGAATGAATGGGATTACCAAAGAACCTGCTGAATGATGCGGAGAATCTCTCTGGCGGAAACAAGGTAAAAGTTTCCGATCAATTATTGGAAAAGGCGCGCACGGATGCCGACACTGCGCTGAAAGATCTCGAATCGCGATTAAGCGGACTCAGTTCGGCAGAAGTCGGTGCGCGCATCAAGCGCTACGGGCTAAACGAGATTGCACGGGAGAAACGCCAGTCTCCCCTGACGCGGCTATGGGATAACGTTAAAAATCCACTGGTCATCCTGCTGATCGCGCTGGGCGTGCTGTCGTATCTGACAGGGGATCTGCGGGCGATGATCGTCATTTTCATAATGGTGGTGCTGGGCGTGGTGCTGCGTTTCTATCAGGAGATGCGCGCCGATAACGCCGCTGAAAAGCTCAAAGCCATGGTTAACACCACAGCCACGGTCGTGCGGGATGGCAAAGATACCGAGGTGCCGCTTAAGATGCTGGTACCGGGTGACATTATCCGGCTGAACGCCGGGGATATGGTGCCGGCTGATGTGCGCGTACTGGCCGCCAAGGACTTGTTCCTCAACCAGGCAGCGCTGACCGGCGAGTCCCTGCCCGTGGAGAAAAAAGCTACTCCTGCCTCCGCCGAAGTGCAAAATCCGCTTGACCTTCCGGACATCTGCTTCCTGGGTTCCAACGTGGAGAGCGGCTCCGCAACGGCGGCAGCCGTCCACACCGGGAGCCGCACCTACTTTGGCTCACTGGCAGCCAGCATCGTCGATCAGCGCGAACTCACCAGCTTCGACAAGGGTGTCAACCAGTTTACCTGGCTGATGATCCGCTTCATCGCGGTTATGGTGCCAACTGTCTTCTTACTCAACGGATTAAGTAAGCATAACTGGGTGGAAGCGTTCCTGTTTGCGATGGCGGTGGCCGTCGGCTTAACCCCGGAGATGCTGCCCATGATCGTGACAGTCAACCTGTCCAAGGGCGCACTGGCGATGGCACGCAAGAAGGTGATCGTCAAACGACTGAACGCCATCCAGAACTTTGGGGCGACGGACGTGCTCTGTACCGATAAGACCGGCACCCTGACCCAGGGCAAGATCGTGCTGGAAAAACATCTGGATGTTCACGGTGAGGAAAGTCCGCGCGTCCTGCATTACGGGTACATGAACAGCTATTTCCAGACCGGCCTCAAGAATCTGATGGATGAAGCCATCCTAGATCACGGTCACCTCGAGGAGGACCTTAAGGTTAAAACGGACTACCGCAAAATAGACGAAATTCCCTTTGACTTTCAGCGGCGGCGCATGTCCGTGATCGTGGAGGACAAACAGAACCAGCATATCCTGATCTGCAAGGGCGCGGTGGAAGAGATCATGCGCCTGTCACCGCGCGTAGAAATCGGCGGCGAAGTGCTGGATGTCCAGCCTGAGCATGATGCCCACCGCAAGCAGCTCGTGCAGGAATTGAACGCACAGGGTTTCCGCGTGGTCGCCATAGCCTACAAGGTCATTCCCGGCGATGACGACGAGCCCCACTATAAAATGCAGGACGAAGCCGACATGACCCTGCTGGGGTTTCTGGCCTTCCTCGACCCGCCCAAGGAAACCGCTGCCGAGGCTTTGAAGCGGCTCCACGCTTTGAATGTTGGAGTCAAGATTCTGACCGGCGACAATGAAATCATCACCACCTATATCTGTAAACAGGTGGGCATGCCGGTAGACAAGATTCTGCTTGGCTCTCAAATCGAAGCGATGAGCGAGGAAGAACTGGCTGAAGCCGCCAGCGTAACCAGTATTTTTGCCAAGCTGGCACCGGCTCAAAAGGAACATATCATCCATGCCTCGCAAAGCAAAGGCCACGTGGTGGGCTTCATGGGTGATGGCATCAACGATGCCCCAGCCTTAAAGGCCGCAGATGTGGGCATCTCGGTCGATAGCGCCGTGGATATCGCCAAGGAATCATCCGACATTATCCTGATGGAAAACAGTTTGCTGGTGCTGGAGCAGGGCGTGATAGAAGGCCGCCGCGTGTTTGGCAACATCATCAAATACATTAAGATGGCGGCATCTTCCAACTTCGGCAACATGTTCAGTGTCGTGGGAGCCAGCGCGTTCCTGCCCTTCTTACCCATGCTGCCGATCCAGGTGCTAACCAACAACCTGCTCTATGACTTCTCGCAGACTGCCATCCCCACAGACACGGTGGACGCCGACTGGCTGACCAAGCCGCGCAAGTGGACGATTGGCGAGATTCAGCGTTTTATCCTGTTCATCGGCCCGGTCAGTTCAATCTTCGATTACCTGACATTCTTTATCATGCTCTACGTATTCAATGCCGGGAGCAACCCGGCCCTCTTCCACACCGGCTGGTTTGTGGAGTCGCTCTTCACCCAGACGCTGATCATTCATGTCATCCGCACCAACAAGATCCCGTTCATCCAGAGCTGGGCCAGCTGGCCGATGATCGTCACTTCCATAATCATCGTCGCGGTAGGCGCCTGGCTGACAGTTTCGCCCCTGGCCGACACGCTCGGGTTTGTCCCGCTTCCGCCGCTGTACTGGCTGCTGCTGGCGATCATGCTGCTGTGCTATGTGGTCCTCACTCAGCTGGTAAAAACCTGGTTTTACCGCAAGTTTGGCGAATGATGACGGTGACGGGATAATACCGGTAAAAAAAGCTGCCAAGACAAACAGGGAAGGCTTGCGCTCAACAGGCTCCGGCGTTCCACATAGCAGCCCTTACGACATTTCATGCCGCCGGCTGAAGGCCCGCCACATTCATACCCGGAAACATTTTCGCAGAGATTGAAGCGAATTTCTTTTTGACACACAACCACCCCCGACCTATACTTGCCTCATCCGAAAGCAAGTTTCTATCAATGAAGCTTTATTGGATTGGGCTGGTGTTTCCGGCGAACTCTTTTTTGGAAATATGAACAAGAATGGTCAGATCATATCATGGGTCAAGACGATAGTGTAGAAACCTGGGCACTTGCTGATGGCACGAAGCTAACGCTGCGCCATATCGCACCTACCGATGCCGCCAGAGAGCAGGCTTTCGTACATGGACTCTCATCTCAGTCCCGCTATCTCCGTTTTCACGGTACGCTCAAAGATCTTAGCAATAAAGAATTAAAGAGGTTTACCGAACCCGATTCGCGAAACGAGGTTGCCCTGATTGTCCTGCGCAGTGAAGAAACAGGTGAAGAAGAAATCGGAGTGGCACGATATGTGATCGATTCGGATCGGGAGAACTGTGAGTTTGCCATTGTCGTTGCGGACACGTGGCAAAAGCGGGGTATTGGGACGAGACTGATGAATGCATTGATAAGTCACCTTCAGGCAAGCGGAGTAAAGCAAATCACGGGCTCCGTGCTTAGAAGCAACTCGGCCATGCGCAAGTTCATCAAGCAGATGGGCTTTGTGGAAACTAATAACCCTGATGATCCGTCAACCCTGTTGGTCACAAAACATCTGGATTAGCAGGCTTCTCTATACGAATCCACTCTCAACGCAATTTTGACGATGACCGAGGCCTGATAATTTGATGAGACAGATTCTAAGGGTTGCCCATCTTAGATGAATTATCTCATTATCAAATTATTATTATTTTATTGAACTGCTAATGTCGCTTTGCAAATGAAGTGTGCAATGAATTTAGGTTGACTCACTACTCTCGCTGTTGATACAACGTCTTCAGTTTTCCTCATTTAATCCCAGCAACAATACATGGGTTCTACCATTTTTTATTACTTTGCAAAATGTTATAATATAAATAACTTTTAAGCTATACTGACTCTGTATGATTAATGTATAGAGAACAAAATGCTGAAAGAAAAAGCTTTTTCTGCAAATTTTCCCAGGAAAACATTGACGCTTCTTATTTCTCGCTTATATAATTTTGACATATGTAGAATAAAAAACAATGTTCCTACCGACTGCAGGCGGTCGTGAGGAACATGGCGCAATGTAACGAGGAAAGCATGAAAAACATATTGGTCACAGCATTTATAATCCTGGCGCTATTTTCGGGGGCGGTCAGCGCCCAAGATAATATAGAAAAAAAGAAAATCGAATTTTTAATATTCTCGGTAGAGAATTTAAAAGGAGCAAAATTTATCAGAAATGGCACAGAGCATGACGGGAAGGAAGCGGTAGAGCATTTACAAATGAAACTTCTAAACGCTGGTAGTATGGTCCAAACTGCTGATGATTTTATAAGGCTATGCGCTTCCAAATCTATTATTACGGGCAAACCGTATATGATCAGATTCTCTGATGGGAAGACCATAAAATCAGAAGAATATTTTCGGGAGAAGCTAAAGGAATATAGTTCAACCGTAAAGTAAATGCGCCTAATAAACGGGTGAAGATGACTGCTCCTTCGGTTCACTTTTTTTTGCTTTGCCACTGGGGTTAAAATTCCTGGGCTGTGGGGCATAAAAGTGTGATCCTCCGCACGCAGCTTAGCATGAGCGTTAGCTTTCTGGGGGAGCTATGAGAACAAATTATTTTGTCTGTGCGCTATTAATTTTTCTTTGCGCCGGAGGCATCCCTACCCGCATGCGGGTACCCGGCAGCGCAGACCGCCGAGGGCCCCCCGGGGTGAGTCCGAGACATGGAGGAAGAACATTCTTTCTTGATGAAATAGACCATGAAAAAAGCCAGGTATTTCTTTTTCTTCTTTCTGTTGGGTGCTATCGTGACCCTCGGTGGTGGATGTGCTACCCTGCCGAATGTCTCTGAAGTGATTGATGAGGCGCCGTCTACCCCTGGACCGCCTCAAATCGATTCGGTCAAGGGACTGTTATCTCCCAGGCAGAGCAAAGCCCTCATTAAACGATTGCGGCGATCCGTCGACCCGACGGACATTCTGCAACGGTATATTGCCGTAATAGAATCGGTAAGTGAAAGCACGTTGACCAAGGGGAATAAAGTCACGTTGCTCGTAGATGGTCCAGCCACCTATGCCGCCATGTTCAAAGCAATCCGCAATGCTACAGATCATATCAATCTCGAAACATTTATCATTGAAGACATCATTACAAATGATGAAACGGGGCTGAAACTTGCAGATCTATTGCTGCAAAAACAGGCGCAAGGTGTTCAGGTGAATCTCCTGTATGACAGCGTAGGCAGTTACAGCACTCCCGCTTCTTTTTTTCAGCGCCTGCGCGACGGGGGAGTGCAGGTGGCCGAATTTAACCCGGTAAATCCACTTAAGGCCCGCGGGAAATGGCGCCTGGCCACATTGGATCACCGCAAAATGTTGATCGTCGACGGCAAGGTCGCCTTTACCGGGGGCATCAACATCAGCCATTTTTATTCGAGCGGGCTTTCCGGAAGGAAAGAACACGACCAGACCCAAATCCCCTGGCGGGATACTGACGTTCAAATTGAAGGCCCGGCCGTGGCTGAGTTCCAAAAACTTTTTCTGGACACGTGGCAGAGACAGCAGGGTGCGAAACTCTCGAAACGGAACTACTTCCCCGATTTAAAAAAAGAAAAGGGACATGCTCTGGTGGGGGTGGTCGGCAGCAGTCCGGGCGAGGCCAACAGGACGACTTTTATTCTGTACGTGTCCGCCATCACGTTTGCAACTAATTCGCTTCATATGACCAATGCCTATTTTGTACCCGACCCTCAGACAGTAAAAGCCCTCACGGATGCGGCTAAGCGCGGGGTCGATGTGAAGATTATTCTTCCCGGAACCACCGATTCTTCGCTGGCCCAATATGCAGGACAATATTTTTATTCCGGGCTTTTGAAATCGGGGGTAAAGTTATACCGGCGCCGTAATGTCCTCCTGCATGCAAAAACGCTGGTCATTGACGGCATCTGGTCGACAGTCGGCTCTACCAACATGGATTTCTGGAGCTTTTCAACCAATGACGAAGTGAACGCGGTTATTCTGAGCCGCGATTTCGCTATGGAAATGGAGAAGCTGTTTGCCGCGGATCTTGCGGAGTCCGGCGAGATTCGACGGGAAGAGTGGGAAAAAAGACCTTTGATTTCCAAGCTCCGGGAGCGGTTTGCACATTTATTCTCACGCTGGCTTTAGAAAATCAGGAAAGGGGAGAAGGTTCGTAGTATTAACTCCATCGGACAATGACATACCAGAATCAAGCTTCTATCTTCTGAAGTTGTAGAAACTGAAAATATTGATACAAAGTCTGCCGCTTCCTTTTTTTAATACTCACCGCAATATATTGATTTTTGTTTCCCTGCATCTGTCCACTTTTTTTAAAACTGCTACACTGAAGGATATTTTAAGGCAACTAAAACTTTTGTATCTCCTGTGAGGCATAATCACACAACTGTTTATTGACAACTATTGATTTTATGCTCCAAATTTTAATGAACTATATTGCGATTCATTGTCCAGCATCGTACGGGGCATGGGACATGAGGTCATCTGCACTGACACGCTGAAGGGCGGGCTTCAAGAATTGAGCTCAAGGAATTTTGATATCGTATTTCTGGAAGTCCAGATGCCTGATGGTAATGGGCTGGACGTATTATCAGAGATCCTTGAAAACCCGTCTCCCCCCGAAGTCATTATAATCACTGATTTCAGGACGCCTCAGGACGCAAAGGTTGCGATTGAAAAAGGTGCGTACACCGGAGCAATAAAATCGCGCGACGGCCTTATCAAACAGGCGCATGGCGGGACGCTCTTTCTCGATGAAGTGGGTGAACTTCCGCTTTCTATTCAAAAATCCTTTCTTCGAGTCATTCAGGAACACCGGTTTCGACCCGTAGGGTATCAGCAGGAAATAGGGAGTGACTTTAGACTGATAGTAGCCTCTAACCGTGACCTGGAAGATATGGTGCGGCAGGGGCTGTTTCGGGATGATTTGCTTTATCGTCTCCGCGCTTTCACCATAGAGGTCCCCCCCTTGAGAAAACATTCTCAGGATATCAGGGAACTCACACTGTATTACACGGCCAAACTGTGTAAGCAGTTTGATATTGCAGAAAAGGTATTTGACCCCGGATTCTTCAATGTCCTTGATGCCTATAGCTGGCCGGGGAATGTGCGGGAATTAATACATGCTTTGGAAAGTGCAATTATCGCGGCCCAGGATGAGACTGCCATCTTTCCCAAGCACCTGCAACAACAACACAGCTTTGTGTCACAGGAGAACTCTATTCTCTTGACAAGGAACCATTAATGAATGACCCCTTCTACCCTAAAAGTAATCTCAGCAAATCAATCTTTCTATCAGACCGCCAAAGTGACCGCCAAAGAAATAGAAGGAAAGTTTATCTACAGCATAGGCAACCACGCCAGTTTGATATTACTGCATTTTATCTATTGTAAAGTAATATTATTTTTGATACGTTTATACAAATTAAATAACATCATCCCCCTCACCTTCCCCCCTTGAAGCGCAGGGGTGGGAGGTATTAGTTGATTTAATGCGTTTTTATTGAGCAGCCTTAATAGTAGTTTACTCTTAAAGGTATTACTTCAGATTAGTAAAGATACTGGGAGGTGACGATGGTTAAGAAAAAACATGATGTTGTTGTTCTTGAAAAATGCCCGACGGGCATCAAGGGTCTCGATGAGATCACGAAGGGAGGGCTTCCGAAAGGCAGGCCAACCCTGATCTGCGGCAGTGCGGGTTCCGGCAAAACACTTTTCGCCATGGAGTTTCTCATGCGGGGGGCCATGGATTACGGAGAACCCGGGGTCTTTATGAGCTTCGAGGAGACGCCGGAAGATCTCGCGAAGAACTTCATCTCTCTTGGTTTTGATCTCCATAGCATGGTGTCGCGTGGTCTCATCGCAATGGACCACGTTTACATCGATAGAAGCGAGGTTGAGGAGACGGGTGAATACGACCTGGAAGGATTGTTCATCCGCCTGGGCAGTGCCATTGATTCCATCGGCGCAAAAAGGGTTGTTTTAGATACCATAGAAACACTTTTCTCCGGGCTGTCTAATGCCAATATCCTTCGGGCAGAACTTCGTCGTCTTTTTAACTGATTGAAAGACCGCGGTGTGACCGCCATCGTTACGGGGGAACGCGGCGAAAAGCTCCTGACACGCTACGGGCTCGAAGAATACGTGGCCGATTGCGTGATCCTCCTCGACTTCCGCACCCAGGAGCAAATTGCCACCCGCCGCCTGCGTATTGTCAAGTACCGCGGCTCATCTCACGGCTCCGACGAGTATCCCTTCCTGATAGACGAGAGCGGTCTCTCGATCCTGCCCATCACTTCTCTGGGGCTCGACTACCCCGTTTACAAGGAGCGCATCGCCACGGGCGTTCCCAAGCTGGATGAAATGCTTGAGGGGAAGGGATTCTACCGGGGCAGCACCATCCTCGTCTCCGGTACAGCGGGCACAGGCAAAACAAGTTTGGCGGCTACCTTTGCCGTCGCCGCCTGCAGGCGTGGTGAGCGCTGCCTGTATTGTGCCTTCGAGGAATCGCCCAGCCAGATCATCCGGAACATGGGCTCCATCGGTTTGGATCTCGCCCGATGGGTTAAGGAGGGGCTTCTCACGTTTCATTCAGCGAGGCCTTCGCTTTACGGCCTGGAGATGCATCTTCTCACCTTCCACAAGATGATCAATGAGTTCAATCCCCAGGTTTTCATTGTGGACCCGATCAGCAACCTGAGCGCAGCGGGAACAGTAGCAGAGGTCAAATCTATATTAACGCGCCTGATCGATTATTTGAAGATGAAAAATATAACTACTTTCCTTACGGACCTCACTCATTTTATAGGCAACCTGGAACACACCAGCGAAGAGATATCTTCTCTGATCGATACATGGCTTCTCCTCCGGGATATCGAACTAAAAGGTGAACGCAACCGGGGCCTCTACATTTTAAAGTCCCGCGGCATGGCCCACTCCAACCAAATTCAAGAATTCCTGCTCACCAACCAGGGCATTGACCTTATAGACATCTATACCGGTTCCGGCGAGGTATTAACCGGCAGTGCCCGGGCAACTCTGGAAGCCGGGGAAAAGGCCGCTGAACTGGTACGCTGGCGTGAGGTGGATCGCCGGCTCCGCGAGCAGGAGCGCAAAAAGAATGCCCTGGAAGCAAAGATTACCGCGCTGCGTGCCGAGTTCGAGGTGGAAACACAAGAGGTGCTTTTGATGGCGGAAGAAGAGCAAAAAAGACAAGCTGTCCAGGCAGAAGACCGTTTAGATATGGCGCAGCTGCGCAAGGGGAAACCTTCAGCTTCGCAGGTGATGCGCTCTAAAAAGAAGAGTAAAGGAGAGTAGGATGAAAACTGTATCACCCGGAAAGGGGAAGAAAGCAAAGACTGATTCGACAGAAGGAATCTGGAATCTGAGGTTATATGTAGCCGGTCAGACCAAGAAATCAATTACGGTTTTTGCTAATTTAAAGAAGATTTGCGATACGCACCTCGCGGGGAAATATCGCATTGAAGTGATAGACCTTTTAAAGCATCCCAAGCTTGCTAAAGGGGATCAGATTATTGCCATACCGACACTGGTAAGGAAGCTACCTGAGCCGATTAAAAAGATTATCGGAGATCTGGCTGACACAGAGCGCGTGCTGGTGGGACTGGACATTCGGTCGGTTTGAATCAGAAGACAGAAGTCAGAATGAGGATGAGATATGGTGATAAAAAAGTGAAAATGAACACTGAGGAATTAGAAAAAGCGGTAGCAATGCGAGATCGGGAAAAGTACGTCCTTCGTCTGTATGTTACAGGGATGACCCCAAAGTCAACCAGGGCAATCGCCAATGTCCAGGCAATCTGTGAAAAATACCTGGAAGGATTTTTCGAACTCAAGATAATAGACATTTACCAGCAGCCCCAACTGGCCAAGGAAGAGCAGATTATTGCCACCCCAACGCTCATTAAAAAACTCCCCCTGCCGATCCGGAGGCTCATCGGCGACATGTCGGATACGGAAAGGTTTCTCGTCGGCATCGATCTGAAACCAAAGAGCTTATGAGAACAAATCAATGAACAAACCGCATAAAACACGTAAGCAAACGGTGGATGAATTGCAGGACATCACATCGCGGATGATGGCAGCTGAGGAATCTTTGCGCGCTATCCTAAACGGTGAGGTGGATGGTCTGGTTGTCAAAACGGCACAAGGAGATCGGGTCTTTACCCTATCGGGTGCTGATCATCCTTACCGGGTCATGGTCGAAACCATGAACGAAGGGGCCGCCACCCTGACCTCCGACGGCACGATCCTTTTCTGTAACCAAAGGTTTGCAGATATCGTCAAAGGGCCTTTGGACAAAATAATAGGATCTTCAATCTACCAATACATTTCATCAACAGACCTTCAATTATTTAAGGCATTGGCTGAGCAGGGTTTAAAGGAGAACAGAAAGGGAGAACTTACCTTACAGGCCGGAGGTGAAAATTCTGTACCTGTCTTACTTTCCATAAGTTCCCTTCAGCGCACGGATATGTTCGGTGTGCTGAGCGTCGTAATGGTGGACATCACCGAGCGTAAGAAGATGGAAGAGGCGCTAAAGACTTCTGCAACTAACTACCGCCGTCTCTTTGAAGCAGCCCAAGATGGAATATTAATCCTTGATGCCGAAACAGGACAAATAACGGATGTGAACCCATTCTTGTTAGAAATGTTGGGTTATTCACATGAGGAGCTCTTAGGAAAGAAACTCTGGGAAATTGGCACCTTTAGAGATATTGAAGCAGCGAAAGCCACCTCTTCGGAATTGAAGAGCAAAGGATATGTGCGCTACCATGATTTACCGCTTGAGACAAAGGACGGACGACCAATTGCCGTGGAATTTGTCAGTAATGTCTATATGGTCAATAATTTTAAAGTGATTCAGTGTAACATCCGCGACACCACTGAACGGAAACTTACAGCAGAGTCTTTAAAAAAATCTCACAACGAACTGGAACAACAAGCTCTCGAACTTCAGAAAGCTCTTGCTGAAATCAAAACGATGAAAGAACAGCTCGAGGCGGAGAATATATACTTCCGTCGCGAGAGCAAAATGAAGCATCAATTTGAGAACATTATCGGGAAAAGTGATGGTCTCAAGTATGTTCTCTTTCGAGCGGAGCAGGTCGCTCCTTCGAACACAACGGTCCTCATCCTCGGGGAGACCGGAACGGGAAAGGAGTTGATCGCTGCCGCCATTCACAACATGAGCCCTCGCAAGGATCGGCCCTTGATCACCGTCAACTGTGCTGCCCTGCCGGGCAATTTAATTGAGAGCGAATTGTTCGGTCGGGAGAAGGGGGCATTTACCGGGGCTGATACCCGGCAGGTCGGCCGATTCGAGATCGCCCATGGTTCCACCATTTGCCTGGACGAGATCGGAGAGCTACCGCTGGAGGTGCAGGCCAAGCTGCTCCGGGTGATCCAGCATAACGAGTTTGAGCGCCTGGGCTCATCTCAAACCGTCAAAGTCGATGTGCGGATCATAGCGACGACCAATCGAAACCTTGAGGAAGAGGTCCGCAAGGGCCGGTTTCGGCAGGACCTTTACTATCGGCTCAACGTTTTCCCCATCACTGTCCCGCCACTACGGCTGCGGAAAGAAGA
>Ga0209777_10002047_pt1 | contig 27399 bp, 42 predicted proteins | sample FrelakmetHBP12HB_FD_187147 | JGI IMG/M metagenome (GOLD analysis project Ga0209777, IMG submission 187147) | Freshwater lake sediment microbial communities from the University of Notre Dame, USA, for methane emissions studies -HBP12 HB (SPAdes)... | ecosystem: Environmental > Aquatic >...
CGAAGGTCTCGTAGAAATCGCCCAGGCGGAAGAAGACGATAGCCTGAGGATAGCTGCGCTTAATCTTGAGATACTGGCTTCGAACTGGTGTCATGGTGGCACTCTTTGGGCTATTTTACAGGAATAGGGACAAACTCGCTAGGGGCCGTGCCTTGCGGCCCGTTCACCCCAGCCTCGCCGCGGAAAATTTTCGGCGCGGCGGGATACACTAATAAGGCAGAGCTTTCCGCGGCCCCCACACCGATTTTGGGGCGGTTTCCCCAAAAAGAAGGCCCCCGGGAAGGAGGTAATCGGACCAGGGGCCTTCAAGCCTTTGGTGGGCTTCGGCTCTATTGTGCTTCGATTTTATCTATCCTGCGGCTCAGTTCTTCCGTTCGCGTCTTTGCTACGGCTGCGTCGGAGGTCACCGCATTATGAAAAACGCAGACGCCAGTCTGCTTCAGATGGTCGTCGAACCTTGCCGATAGCATGGAGAGTTTACTTGTGATGAACAAGGTATAGCCGAAGGCTGTCACCAAAGCCCCTCCCAGGAAAGAACCAACGCCGATAAAAACTTCCATCTCTACAGACTTATTGGCTGAGTAGTCAGAAATCTGATAATCACACCCAGGCAACCAGCGATGATAGTGGGGATAGATGCCCCCACTGGCACTCCTTCGATATATTCGGCAATGCCCCCAGCAAGTACCAGGATGCCTAGCCAGAAGGTTTTACTGGCATACCATTTCTTGGTAGTCGGTGTTGGGGCTGGGTTCGGTGTAGCCATTTTGGCCTCCTCATTGAACTATAAGTTGAACCACCGTAGACGCAAACGTGGCCCCGAGCCACTTGGCCGTGATTCTAACGGCGCTGGTATTGCTCAGTGTACCGTTACCGAGGCTCAGCGTTACATTGCCCGAAAATAAGATATTGAAGCCGATCTGCGCTAGATAGCCGCTACCCGATGCCCCAGTCAGTCCAGGCATGGCGTTGATGATTCTAAGGTCCCCGGGGCTGACAACAGTCCACGCGCCGATTGGCACATCAGTGCCGCTAACATTACCATCGGTCACATTTCCAACACTAACCAGAGCCGAATTAAAATAGACGTCATAGTTCGCTGCATTAAGGTTGACTATGTTCGTCACTTGCACTTGGACGTTGAAATCGTAACTCGGGTCCGGGCGCACACTATTTCCTATGGCTACCCTCGCTGGCGATGCCGAGCAGCCGACCATTATAATAGCCAGGAGGCACAGCACCATAATCATAGTGTGCCTCAAGGTGCTCCGCATTTTCACGGTGTTCCTCCTTTTATCAGGCTAAAACCAAGTATAGGCCGTTGTCGACTATGACGTAATTCAACGGCGTGTCTTTCATCGGCTTGAGTTCCAGACTTTCAATCCTGGCCGACGCATTGATAGCCTTGCCCCGGATATCCCAGTCGCCGGAGGTCTGGGGCTCGATCTGCAGCGCCTCGAGGCCCGCAGATGACTGTTCATCGTAAGGCGCATCCCACACTACCGTCCAGTTGAAAGCGTGGCCTCCACTGAGCAATAGGCTCTGGACCTGGGCCCAGAATATGCCCCAGCACAGCCCTGACCATCCCAGCCACTGGGCTCGCATCCCGTAGAAGTGGCCGGAGAACTCAGAACAGCTCCGGATGCTTATCTCCTGTGTCTGGCCATGCGTGTCCGTCCACTGCTCAGTCGTGTACGGCTGCAGCAGCGGCAGAACATTGGCATTATAGAAATCGAGATATTTCTGCAGATCAGCTTTCTTGCAGATCAGCCAGGGCGGCCAGGCATAATGAAGTCCCCCGTTAGACGCGCACTCGGAGTAGCGTTGCCCCAGCGTATTTTGCAGAAGTTGGTTGAGCGTATTCATCGGCAGCAGCCTCAGCGTGCTCTTGTCGGGCGCTGGAGGGCCGTTAACCTGAAGAATGTACTTTGCCCCCAGCTCCATGGCCGCGGCGAGCTGATTAGTCAAGTCGGCGATTTTCGAGTTGGCACTCGTGAGTTGACTATTAAGGTCGCTGACCTTAGAGTTGGCGATCGCCAGGATGCCATTACACGCGGCCAGGTTGCCTTGACATGCTGCCAGATCTGCCGGGCAGGTACCAACTGGCTGCTGCTTCGGCGGACAGAATTTGAGAATGTCCTTGATATTCATGTGCCCCTTCTATTTGAAAATGACAAAGGCTACAAGGGCGAGCACGAGAAGGAAGCCCCAATTTGATGTCTCTGTCGGTGTAGGCGTCGGCGTCGGGGTTGGTGTTGGCGTAGGCGTGGGGGTTGGCGTTGGTGTCGGAGTAGGAGTGGGTGCAGGCGTGGGAGTTGGCGTTGGCGTGGGCGTTGGTGCTGGGTGTGCGCCAACGGAACAACCGGCAGGTGTGCCACTATAAAGGCCCTCGCTTTGAAATTCATTGTTGCCGTTAAACTGATCCATAGCCCAGTACCATTGTGCCTCGGTTATAGCCCCACTTCTCACAAGGGATCCTGAAATCTGCTTGGCAGTGTAGACCACGCCGTTGATTGTTACCTGCGTCACTTGCCTTAATCGTATAACGCCTATCCTTTGCATTTGGCTGCCTCCTATTTCTCCCCGAAGATGATAATACCCAAGACGATTAAGGCGATCAATCCTAAGCCTCCGAAGCCTGTAGGTGTAGGAGTCGGTGTTGTCCCCCAAACGATGCTATTCCAACCGGCAGTCAAAGAGTAATGATATTCACCGTAATCAAGGGAGCACGCCTGCGTCACCTTTAGCTGATAAGTTCTGCCAGGAACGAGAATATCATTCTGCAAGACCTGTATCGAATTGGAGCCATCCCACCAGTAGGCTATTTGCACGTAAGGCAAAATAGATGCCCAGCCAACAACTGGCGTGACTGCGGGTGTCTGCCTTAATCCTACTGCGCTGATTCTTCTCATTTCACCATCTCCTCTGCGATGAGCCTTTGTTTCGCCCCAATGAGCGCCTCTATCACCACGTTCTTGCAGGCTTCATTCGCTGTGCGACCTTTATTGTTGGGCAAACCCATGATTTCCTCTAAGACCTTGGCCTGCTTCTCGTTAAGGTCAAATTCAATGTGCATGGCTTGCTCCTATCCTGTGCTGACCATAACCGTGTTAGTGCTCCTCCACAGCTGGCCCGCTACATGGGGATCAGCCGTCGGCAGGTAAGGCATGTTGATTTTGGCTGCGTTGAATGATAAGAGCTGATTCGCCGGGGCGGCATCGAAAACGCCATAAATCAGAGCCTTGATTATGGCGTCGGAGAGGCTTGCCCTCTGCGCGTTGTCGATATAGAGCCGGTTGTTGTTCGTTTCATAATAGCCAGCGGACCAGCCCAGTAAAACAGAGTCAGAACCGCTTACGTTTGAGTAACCTGCAAAATAACCAATGAATATATTGTGGTAGCCGGAAGTATTGCTCCGCCCTGCACCATAGCCAATGAAGACGTTGCTATAACCTCCGAGGGTTGCACTGCCCGCGAAGGCGCCGAAGAAGCAATTATTATAACCTGTCGTGTTTACTTGGCCTGCCTGAAAACCGAAGAAGGCATTACCGGAACCCGATGTAACTGCCGGACCTGTACTAGCACCGAAAAATGAGTTGGCGGCACCTGTCATCGTGCCATTGCCCGCATTATTGCCAAAAAAGGTGCCGTAGATCCCAGCGCTTCCGTAAAACCCATGCTTATGGTCGCTGCGGGCAGCCTGGACGCCCACGCCCACAGCGGGCGAATCGCCGAACGCCTGAGAGGACGGGGTATGCGAGGCATCGGCCACAATCGCCACTGATTCGTAAGAGATGATGGCCATTAGTCAGCCTTCTCCTGTACCCAGCCGGTGACTTTGATATAGTTTACGGTCGGCGAAGTACCAAAGCTGACCCTGACTCCCAGGAAGGGCAACCAGATGTTGGTTGCGATAGGGGCAACGGCTCCCGCGGCGACGGTGACGCTGGCATTGCTGCCCAGCGTGCCCACGCCTGCAGGAACGTTGAGCGATCCGCCGATAAGGTCGCAGGTGGCGATCTGGTCGGTGGAATTCTCCACCTCAAAGCCCCAGGCAATAGCGCGGCCAAGGTCGATCAGGCACAGGGGATAATAGTATTTCGTGTCCCTGATAGGCTGCTGGTCGAAAAGGATATATGACACCTTTTTCAGAGAGTATTCCCCTTTAGCTCTAACCATGTTGCTTTTCCTTCTTCTTGCCGGTGCTGCTGATAATGAGATAGGCGATTACCGCGATGATAAGAACGGTCCCGACTCCGCCGAGGCTTCCTAAAATCCCTCCGCCCGACGGACTGCCATAGACGAAGGTATTGATTTTGTCTAGGACTTTTGTGGCAAACCAAAGCAAAACCGCCCACAGGGCAAGCGTAATTACTGTGCCCCAGGGGAAGCCCTGCTGTAGATTCAAGGCAAGGGCCATCGTGCCCGTCTCGCTTCCTATGTCCGCTTCGACCACGGCGTAATAATTGACTGTGTTGTAATAAGTAAGTCCCGCGATGGTGATGATCGAGTTGGTGACTGTCCGCTTGTAGTGCTGAAGGTGGAGGAGCTTACCTCCGTGGGCGGCTACAGCACTGTCATGGTGGGCTAATGACTTGTTCGTAATCCAATCGTCAATAGCTCCAATGCCCGTCGAGAGGGCACTGATATGGTAGATACAGCGCGATGCACTCCCATAATAGGTCTTGCCGTAAGCGGTAGTCTGGTCAAGTACGAGCTTAGCATCTGAAGGGATACCAGAAAACACAGGAGCTACTGAGCGCACAACGGGAATCGTGAGGGGGATATTTACAACATTGTTTGCCATATCCCCCTCCTATATTGTTACCATACGATAAGCCGGACCCCCATCGTCCTGCCTGACTCGGATTAACCTGCCTGGCAGCGCTGGATTCGGACCTGAATTAGGCCACTGGCGCACTTCTGGGAACGCAATGCCCCCGATCCGTCTCACCTGGTGTAGTCCCGCGAAGGGATAGGTGCGGGTCTCGGGAAAGGCTAGGCTTCTACTCGATCTACCTGGCACTACGTGGCTATTCGGAGCTGTATGGCTGCTCGCGCCTTTCTGGAATGTGGCCGCCTGCGTCTTGCCGCCAGCGATGACATAAGGTGTCCCCAGAGTCACATTACCCGAAGCGTCGATGTTGAACGGCAAGCCCTCTTCGGCGGCAGACGCTATATGAAGCGCGTATGCCTGGTACTTGCTGGGGAACCGCATAGAAGAGCTGGCGACCGTAACCGTGGCCTGACCATTGGCGTTAGTAGCCACTGCGCCATAGAAGTCAGTCCAATTCGCCATGCCCCAGGGGTATTGCACCATGCAGTAGACTTCATTAGCGGCAGCCAGCCGGAGCGTTCCCAGTGTCCCATCCGTGCCTACAGGCTGTATCCGCACCGTGAAGGTAAACGTGTAAGTTCCGGCGGCGACTGCCCGCAGCACGGAAAGTTTAACGTTGATAGGTACACTATGAGCCCCAGCCTGCCTCAACCCTAACTTCCGGCCATCGTGCATAGTTATTAGTCGTAACATAGCACCTCCTTATTGGCTGGCTGGTTGTTAGCCTGTCTCTGATTCCAGGTCATACGCCATCTGGCAGGAAAGCTGGAACCGCAGGTAAGACGTGCTCACCGCTAAGTCCGCAATCACGTTCAGGAGCAGCTGCGACTTCGGCTTCAGGCTTATGGGCATGCCGATGGTGTAGATCTTGTTCCGGTCTTGGAACTCTACCACCGCGGTATAGTCCACCTGCAGCACGAGTTTCTTCATCCTCTGGTTCGGGTCCGTCCTGATGAGCTTGACCACTGAGGTCGCCGCTATCGAGGTGGCTCCTGAGCTCTGGGCCAACAGGGAGAAGACGTCGCCCGGTCTGATTTTGAACCAGGTACGGTCAGGGCAGACAAACTTGGCGATGGTGCTCTCCAGGTTGGCCGTGCCCCCCGTCAGCGTGATATTGGGGTCGTTTTGCGTGATTCGATATTCCTCAAATCCTACACCCATGTTAATCTCTCCTCAAATCGTCTTTGGTTTACGGTTTACTGGCTCATGAGCCATTGCTGGACTGCAGCCGGGGTATCCGTATCCGACTGCTCCATGCCGTCCTGGGCCCATTTCGTGGTCCCCACGGCCCCGGATATCGAGCTGATAAGGGATTGAATCTGGGTTTGGAATGCGGCAAAGACCATGAACATCGAGCCGTACTTCGCCCACTCCCACTTTTTCTTCTCTCCCATGTAGCCTAAGCCGAGGGCGAGCACCAGATCCGTCATCATAGCGTTTCCGCCAAAGATGGTGCTCAGCTGCGGGATCTTGGCTACTAGGGCGCTGGCCAGCTCGGCCACGCCTCCACCTACCAGGCCGGCAGCCACGGGCACTCCCATGACCTCGGTGTCCATCCAGGCAGCCGCTGACTTTTCCAGAGCGGCAACCTTGGGCTCTTCGGGCAGGGTCATCCCCCACGTGCCGTCTTTGTTCTTGACCAATTCAACTGTCTGTTTCATACTTCTGCCTCTCTACAGTGAAATACGCTTAGGCGGTAGGCCCGCGCCTACCTGCCCTTTTTGCGGCAGGTCCCCTTCTTGGTCCGGCCGTGCTTGCATGCCTTCCGGCGTCTCTCCAGGTTCGCTACGGTCCGATCTTCCACTGTGTCGCCTCCTACTTTTAATTTTCGAGTAGCAACCCAGAAAAACGAGAAAGCGGGTACCTCAACCCGTTTTTACCGGATTGCTACCCGCTTCTAATTACAGATATAGCCTGTTTTTTTGTGTTGTCAACTTTTGAAGCTGAGAAAATGGGGGGGGCTCTTTATAATAGCTGTTGGCGGCGACCAAAGCCTACACAGGGAACTCTACAGGGGCGATGATATATCCTTGTGCCATATTGATTAGTATATTGAAGCCAGCGTTTCGTCTGCACCAATTTTTCTCCATCAAATAGAAGCGTCTCCCCAACATGGCATTTCGGGCAAGAGACCCATCTTTCGGTTATGCGCGCATCGTTCTGCACTTTAGCGTTCGGCATATTGCCTCGTCTTCAACAGGTGTGCGATGAACACCCCAGCTCCGAACTCTACGAAGTCCCCGATGGTTTCTGCTGCCGTGTCTGTCTTATCCGGACCCTCTAGATACCATGTGTATTCTGATAATTGCCATACGCTAAAGGCTAAAAAGACAACCGCAGCTTCTTTTCGGGATAGATAGGAAGCCGAGAACCATCCGAGCAAGGTGTGAAAATAGCTCGCCACGTCCTGCCACACGATAACCTTGGCAGCGATGTTGATTCCTAGAACTGAAGGCTGAGTTACGCCTGGGGCTCCGATTGCCAGCATATCGTTATCTCCTTGCCCGTCTGTATTTCCTGTCAAGGAGAGTTTGAACCAACAGCACCCCAAAGAAACCAAGGAAGATACCAGTGAGAGCGCCACCGACAAAAATACCTAACTCTTTGATTCTTGGCATTTACACCTTCAGTAACCCTCTTTTGACTATAGGCGGAGCAATACTTCGGGGATCGAAGCCCCTAAAGGTTTTTACTCCCTTAAATAGCTTGGCACGTTCTGTTAATTCCATTCGCATTTGTGATTCATTACCTATTGTGTAGCCGAGTGTATTAGCCATACAGTGAGCGATCTTGGCGACACGCAGGATTTCGGGCCTCTCTGGATTCGCTGCCAGTTTCAGCCCTAAAAGACTAGCAGCTTGGAATATATCTTTGACTGCATCCCAATATATGCCGTATGCCTGTCGCTCGGCACCTTCGTCATCGAAGTCTTGAATTTCAAACGTGGAAAATGACTTCGGGATTGCGTCCACTATACCTACGTTGCCCTCAACCCTGATGACCACATCCCCACATTCCCAAGGTTCATCAAGAAAATAGTGAAAGTGGCCTATTGAGCCACGCGCTATCAAAGTGGGGATGATCCCAGCTAGGTATCGCAGGACAGCTAATTTATCATTCGTCTTTACGTTGATTTCCTTGAATACTCGCATTTTACACCTTCACAGCCTTCACAAACATCTGAGTACTATCATAGAAGTCGGTGTGCGTAAGTGCTCGCTTCTGGAATTCGGGTAATAATTCGGGCTGTTTCAGCAATACCTTGAAGATGTCGGGAACATTACCCCGCTTGTCTAAAATGTTAAATCCTGAGCGCATAAGAACGTTGAGAAATTCGTCGGGGGCATACGCTCTCAGGTGTTCTTTCCCGTCTGGGGGTACATTCAGGCCGTTGGGAGTCGTGATGAATAGAATGCCGCCAGGCTTCAGAACACGCCAGATTTCAGACAACAGCGCCTTATCGTCAGGCACATGCTCTATCACCTCGCGGCAAATAACGATATCGAAGGAATCCGCGAAAAAGCCGGTATCGCAGGCGTCGACTTCGTAGGTCTTCATTCCTCGGCACTTACAAGGCACAATGTCAATCCCTATTCTCTGTGTAGCCCTGATAACGTTGGCAAATAGACACTCAACCTCTCCGCGGCAGCCTAAATCTAGTAGCTTCCCATAATTGCCCTCGCCAAGCATATCCCAGCCTATCGAATTACGGTTAGCGTTATACCACACGTCCGCCTCATAGTTGGGGCGGGCCTTATCTTCCCAATTCTTCTTGTCCCTCTCCGCTATGGCAAGGTAGAATTTCTTGTACCGCTCATGCTTGGATGCCATAGCTCTCTCCAAAATCTCCGGCCAGTATGAAGCGGCTTTAGTCCAGGAATACTCGTCACAGACACGACACCGCATGGCCTCGCCCTTTACCTCAACTTCCCAGGGGTTATCGTAGACGCGCTCCATCACCTTGCTTAGGTGCTTCGTCGATGGTATGGCCTGCCAGGAGTAGCCTATGAGCTGCTGCACCTCGAGGTCTGCCACATCGATCAGCCAGCCGTCCTTGCCCACTATCTCGGGCATGGAGGCGAAGTTACTGGCAATGCTGGGGATCCCGCAGGCCCCAGCCTCTATCAGGGGCAGCCCGAAGCCCTCCGTCTTGCTCGGCAGCACGTGAACATCTGCGGCCTGGTACATCAAGGCTACCTGGCTCTCCGGCAATCCCAGGAGATACTTCATAGGCTCAGTCCATAGCGTGTTCGGCAATATGCCCAGCGAGGCCGCGACATTCCAGAGATCGTAGCCTTCCTGATTGTATTCGTCTTCGTAGGGATAGGTGTGCAGCGCCAGCCTGGTTTTGTCCCCCAGCTCCGGCCTTTTAAGGAGCATGTCGCAATAGGCCCTCAGCAGCCCGGCGAGGTTCTTACGGTCGCCTTTGTTGGTCGCCACGGTCAGGTAGATGAACTTATCCTCGGGCCAGCCCAGCGCGGCCCGGGCCGTCTTTTTATCTCCGGGCTTGTAGATATCCAGGTTGCAGCCGTGAGGGGCATACATGACATTTTCGCAGCCGGCCTCTTTCGCCCACTGCACGCCGCAATGCGATAGTGTAGCCAGCATCATTGCCTCGTTTATAACGATTGTCTCGATTTTAACCACCGGGAAATGGTCTATCGGCGAGTGCAAGATCAGCGGTATCTCTTTGCCTAAAGCGGCCAGGCTTTCAGCGTAGGGCCAGAAGTCCGCCATGTAGATGGCGATGTCGGCCTCGAGCTCTTTGAATAGTCTAACCGCCTGGTCGGTAACCAGGGCCCCTTGCTTTATGGGAGCATACAAGCGGAAACCATCGATGGTGAACCGGCCGGCGTCCAGCCCCCTCGAGGACAGCATGTGGACCTCATGGCCTAATTTCTCCAGCTCCCGGGGCAGGTAATATGAAACCCTCCCGTAGCCGGTCGGGGTGAAGGGAGTCACCGGGCTAATCCAGAGTATCTTCAAGCCTTACCTCCTGTTGCCGAGTTATGACCCGGGCCATAACTTCCGATATAGGAACTGGTAGATGTTCCCCCTGTATGCCTCGGTAAAGACGATGTGCTTTTCGATCACCGGCAGGGCGATAAACCCCTCTGCGGTCTCCATGGTAAACTCGCGGACATGCAAAGTGTTGCTCTTGTTAAAGTCGTAGCCCGGTATGTCCTTATCGTAGTCTTTGGCGTTCTCACCTCTCAGCGGATAGCTGACCAGCAGATAGCCTCCGGGCTTTACCGCAGCTATGAGCTTGTCCCGGATCGGGTAGAGGTTACACGCTAAATGCTCCAGCATCTCGGTGCAGATCACCAGGTCGTAGTATTCTCGTGGGATCTCATCAAAAATGACGTTACTGAAATACCCCTTGACCTTTAGCGAGACCTCGGAGGTCCCGATATCTATACAGGTATACCAAACCGAGCACTCAAAAAGCTCGTTGAGGTACCAGGAGGCGAAAGGAAAGGATGTTCCGCAATCAAGAACCCTGGCTGCCGGGTCGAAATTCAGATACTTCTCAAACATCGCTTTCTGTTTGGCAAAGCGGGGGAAATGGCCGAGAAAGTATTTCGTTCTCTCCTCGTCGTTGTGTAGCATCGCCAGGGTAGTATTCTTATATTCTTCGTCGCTCAACATTTACGTTGACTTCTCCCCAAGCCCATAAACAAAATCACAAGGCAAGGCACAGTGGAGCGAGCATGTTCGTACTAGCTTTGATGGTTCTGATATGGACTGCACCTGGCCCGACAGCATCCCCCAGAGGCAAGGGAAGATCCGGCCATCGGGAGCTATGCAAAAGTAGATGTGACCGGCTTCGCAGACTTTGTTCTGCCCCTGGACGCCTCCTCCGTTCCAACTCTTGAGCTTGTTGTCGTAGCGAGTGAAGGGGACCTTGGTCAGCTTCTCCCATTGCAAGGGGTAATTGTCCCAGCTAAAGCCGGGCTCATCGTAGTAGGGGTGAATGTTGCAATGGAAGCCCTCACTGACAAACCGATCACATTGACGGATAACTTCATCAACAGTGTCGGGCCTTGCCACAATGGTGATAGAAGTGTTGACTCCGTGGCTCTTGATATACGTTACATGGCTTAGGAACGTGGCCCTAGCCTCTTTGACGACATGCGGATGATATGAAGCCGTCCAGCCACGGCAGTTCTTCAGGTTCAACTTGGTTACATCGCCCAGCGTGTTAGACGTGATATACCAGTGAGGAAGCCCGAATGTTATCTGGGCGAAGCCCGGATGCTTCAGCGGTTCGCCACCGCAGAAGTCATAGACATCGCCGTGGAAAGGGAGAAGCAAATCAAGCCATTCCTGGCCGGATATCTCTCTTTCGACCTTAAAAACCTTCCCTGCGGGCCGGTAGAGGACACTGAGGTTATCGTCCTCAGTATGATATGCGCAATAGGGGCACCCTAACCCGCAGCGCCAGGTCAGGAAACTAATTATGTGATTGCTCACAAACTCACTCTCCCCAACTGGATTAACGGCCTGCCAAGGATGATAGCGTCCAGTACAGCAGCTCCCGCAGCTCCCACCGACTCGTTGATGGCGCGTGCCCTTACCACAGCAGTTATCAGGCTGTCAAGGGCGGATATTGCAGCCTCATTCACTGTTCTGGCCTGAATAAGAGACGCAGGGATATATACGGTCGCCACGCCATCGCTGACCGAGATAGCGGATTCGGATAAAGCCCTTAGTGCTAAATATACTCTTATCAGTGAGTCAGAGACAGAGATACTCGGCTCGGTGATATTGAGCATCCGATAGACCATTTTGATAGGGCTGTCCGATGCTGAAATGCTTGGCTCCGATAATGCCCTTAATCTCCATACGAGAGTTATCAGGGCATCCGACGCGGAGATACTGGCCTCTGAAAGCGCCTTGTTTCGTATGGAGAGCACGGCCAGGCCATCACTGGCGGATATAGAAGGCTCGCTGATGCTCTTAGCCCTGACTGGCACTCCGAACAGGCTATCGAGCACAGAGATTGAAGCCTCGTTCACTGCCTTGGCCCTGACTGGCACAGCCTTTAGCGAGTCGGCGGCAGAGATACTTGCTTCTGAGATTGCCCTCGCTCTGACTGGAGTGGCGTGGGGCGAGTCAGCCACGCTGATTGCGGCCTCGCTCGCTGTTCGGAGGGCAGTATAAAGTCTAACCACAGAATCGCTGATACTGATTGCAGACTCGCTCAGGGACTTAGCCTTGAACGACATCCGAATCAAAGAGTCCGTGACAGTGATTGACGCTTCGTTCACAGTCACCGGATAAGTCGTGCCCCCTGAAGGCATATAAGTGCAGTAGATGGAAAACTGATATCTAGCACCATAATCACCCCATGAGCTTATAGTAGATGGAAAGGTGCCATAAGTGTTGGAATAGTATCTGGAATCTACTGAACCATTGCTGTCATAATATATTATGTTTCCACTATCAAATTGAAAGACCACATAGTATTGAATGGCACTCAGAGCGGGCGAACTGGAAAAGTTTACGGTTGTCCACGCTGGGCTACCCGACTGTGGTACTGCCGTTGAAGGTGTGTATCCTTTCAACGCAGCGGTGGTATCGTAAACTGCCATCATAACGTGACTAAGTGTACCATTATCGGTAGCATAGATGGACATTGAAGTGCCAGTGCCAGCGGCTCCTGCGTAGCTGTCACCATTGCCATACAGAAAATTGGGGCTAGTGCCAGTAACGCTACCACCAGCTGTATTATATCCAAACCAAGCTGCTGGAGGCTGGATTGTCACTGGATAGGTAGCTGTTTGCAAGAATCCAGTAGTGTCAGTGAGAACTAGATGAGCTGAATCTGGCATTGACCAATCCAACCATGCGGTATTCTTATTGGCATCAACTGCCCGCATCCGATAAAGATGCCCAATTTTGCCAGTCTTGTAATCTTTCCCACCGATTTGGCTATAGTCACCCTGCAGTGTTGGATGGTAGAAAGCTATGGAATTGACTACATAATCTGGACGATGGGCGATATTGTTTCCAAGATTATCTATGACATCTGTATCTGTGACTGAAACTATGGTATTACCATTCGGTAGAACCCACCCGACAGCCCATTCTTTAGTCAGCGAGGGCTGGATAGAGCCAACAACATTTGCCCTATCACCAAGAGCAAAAGCGAAACTGGATAGTGGAGTTGCCAACTTCTGCACAAGGGTAAAGATGAAGTCAAGTCCACCAAGGTCGCCAAATCCTGCCTCTGGAGCAACTGGCTGGCATTTGATTGCATAGTTGGCGTTCTGGGAGGTGATTACTGCCGCCTCTGCCGCTCCCATCAAAGCTAGAGAAGGGAAGATACCGAGAGGAAGACTGAGACTGAAAGCAGATTCACCATCAAAGCGCGAAAAGAGAATCTTGGTGGGTGTGAGCGCGTTTGGACCCACGATAACGCTGATAGACGTGCCAGCCGTGGGGTTGTCGATTAAAACAGTCCCAGGTTTGGGCTGTGTTACGTTTGGCGGCGAATATACATAATGTGAGCCTAATTTCGCCATATTGCTCTTCTAGCCAAGTGTGAGTGTTACCCCAGCGTCAGTGTAATCGTGATTTTCAAAACATCGTATGCGCCACTGGCCGAGTTCAGCGTAACGCTGGTAAAGGCCGACTCAAAACCCATCGTTACTCCCGAAGCTGCATTGAAGTTGCCATAGGCATAGATTGTGATTGAGCCGCTGCCGGTATTATTTTCAAAAGAAGCTACCATCACTGTAGTATTGGTTCCGGCAGTATGGGTATAAGACTCAGTGACACCGCCCCAGTTCTGCGAGAGCTGATGCCTGACCATGTGGGTAGGCGTGGTAATCTCTCCCGATAGAGCCGTATCGCCGGCTGCCGGCGTGATGTTGGTGCTGGTGATAGCATAGTAGGTGAACGCCGCTGGCTGTGTGCCGGTCATGAAGCTGACATTGTGAATTATGTCCCTGCCGTTGTTGGTGAGCAGGTCGTCCAGTGCCATCTTCTCTGAGTCGAAGACCTTCTCCCAGTGCGGTACATAGACCCCGCCTTTAAGCTCAAACTTCTTGGCCTCTACGGTGAACGAGGCCATGATAGGGATGCGGGAATCGGGAGTAAACCCGCCGACCTTCTCCCTGAGAGCTTTTCGTACCAATTTGACTACTGGGCTATTTGCCTGTATCGACTTCATCATGGACAGTTACCTCCGGCTCGTTTACTTCGACTGTTTTAACGCCTGGCGGGGTGACGTCGACGGGTATGCGCTCGCCACAGCTAGGGCATCTGACAACGTGCTTCCCGCTTGCGTCCTTTTCGGTCACCTCTATCTTGTCCGCTTTCCCGCAAAAGGGGCACCTGACGGCTACCCAGGCCAGGACCTTCTTGGCTTCTTTGTTCTCCATGCAAACCTCCTAAGACAATGAATATTTGTAAACCTGCGCAGAACCGCTCTGGCAGATCAGCCACATTCTCACCGCTTTGAGCGATGTAACACCGATCATAATAGGCTGGTTCACGTCTATGGGCGCCTGATTCCTCACCCAGGGCAACTCACCAGGGCCCGGATCCCCCAAGCCATGCTCCCTATCCCACATGCGGATATAGACCTGGGAAGGCCCTTTGTTTATCATGCTGCAGGAGATCGAGGGCCCGAAGGAAGTCTCCACCCAGGAAGTCCCTACCGTGATGATTTCGGACTCGAAAAATCCCTTGGGCTCGCGGAGGGCCAGGGCGTCGGCAATCTCAAAGAGCTTAGCAACAATAAGCTGGTCAGCGGTGAGGCGCGGAGGGCCTGCGTTCTGCTCAGCCATCAATGCACCTGCCGATGCACGGTGATCTGATATCTATGCCCCCAGCGGTCTACCCAGCTCCAGGACTCCTCGTTAGCAGTGCCCGGAGCTGCAAGGCTTGTCTGCTCCTGGCCCAGCAGAAGCAGAATTAAGAAAAGGAACAGAAGCCACTCCCAGCCTTTCATTCAGGCTAGACCTCCATACACCGAATTTCGCCGGTATCTGGGACGCCGACACACATGTGTTTAAGTCCCAGGCGCCGCGCCTCTTTCTTGTCGGCAGCAGATAGGACCGGATGCCCGCCCGGGTGCGTGTGGAAAATGCCAAGTGCTCGGTATCCGTGAGGGCATTGAACCTCTAGCGAGACACTGACAGGCCCTCCCTGGGCGTGGGAGCCGCGAGCCAAACCCTTGCCCGGGCAATGGCATACGGTGAACGCTTCCTCGTTCGACATGTTTTTCATTTCCTGGGGCTGACACATCAGTGCTCTCATCTCAAAGTCTCTCCTTTGCTCGCCCCAGCCGGCAGCCGATTGACTTCGTGCAGACCGCAAATACTCGGGGACACTTCTTTGAGCCGGTGCCCTCTTCTTTTGCACACCCGGCCTCGCGGTTACGCGCCTTCATATCTTGAATGCAGGATTCCCGGCTCTCCCTTTGTGTGGGAGTACATACCGGCAATTTCGACTTAGACTCTTTCGCCAGGCACGGGATAATCCCAGGGCAGAGCTCGGCGTGGATTGTCTTTAATAGCGGATCGTCTTCGTACATGGTTGCCTCCTCACAATGCGCTGTAGCCTGAAGGTCGGGATATTCTTTCAGCACTTCCGGCGGAACCGATAACCCTCTACCCAGTGCATCCTTAACTATTTCCTTATGCGTAAAGTGAGACTCCATCCAATCCATTTCAAAAGGAGTCCCCATCCTGGAATCGTGAAACTCATTAATCGTCATCAGCCATGGTTCTTTAGTTTTCACCGGTTTTCCCAGCAGACTACAGGACGACTGGTGCCCCTCTTGGAACATAATGCTCTGGCCAGAGCACACCTTCAAGCTAGGTTCTAACTTCCCGGCCAACACTTTGAGCTTATTCTGCGAGGTGCCCACTGCCTTGATTGCCTTGTCAATCTCTTTGGCTGCAGTGCCCAGCGACGGGCACCACCTCGGACTCTGGAGCATCGCTGCTGTCTCCGATTCCTCGCTTCGCTTGACGGCTGTGTCCAGCGCTTCCTCTTTAGTCAATGCTGCCCCTGGTATCAGCGCACCTTGCGCTGGAGGGGGGCTGCTCATCACAATATCCGCATAGGCTTTCAAGAGCTTGGTTATCTTCTTGCCTGACCGGGCCCGGGCGTCGATGATAGAAAGCAGCTTTTCTTGGAAGGCGTTAAGCCTGCGCTCAAACATCTGGGACTGACTGAGGTACTTGTCAACGGTCATGCCCGGCGTCTTTTTGATGTCAGAGTAAGCGGCAACCGTCTGCGCCAGGTCCTCGCCGATAGACAGCTCCGGTGCCCTCTGCTCGCTTCGGGTCATGGCCTCGCTTTGTGCCAGTTGCCCAAGGGCGCCCACAATGCCATTAAACACGTTGCGCACGTTTACGTCGGTGACTTCAAAGAACTTTTCTGATAAGCGGATCCCTATGTCTCCGGGGAACACGCTGACAAAGATAGCCATTGTAATGCGCCTGATTCCGTCCTGGTTCAGCATCCCCTTAGCATCGGAGATTGCCGCGCGTTCATTCGCCGATAGCTTGGCCAGGAAAGACGAAACGAACGGACCATTCGCGCTTGACCGCAGCGCGTCCTCAACAGTTTGGCCGTCCCCGACCTCGAGGGCATTGAGCATCGTCGGCGTTATCTTCTGGGCATCGGAACGCGCGACCTCAATCGCGCTAGACGCGATCGCCGGCGACGCATTCGCTTCCTCAACAAAAGTGCGCTTGTCGATCTTAGTCACAAGCTCGCGCACTAACACCGGGTTGTCTATCTTGCCCACTTTCAAGCCGTAGTTAGGGGCGGCCTGGGTTAAATGCTCTTTATAAACCGCGTAGCTCTTGGGGAATTCGGCAATCGCGTGTTGAATCGCCATCACCCGCCCATTGCCGGATAGCACCACTCCGTTGTCATCGACTATAGGCGCGCCACGGTCGACAGAATGAAAATCGTCAAGAAGTGCGTCGGGGTCAAGGTTAGCTGCCATCTGTAGAACCTGGGCCTTATTTGCCGCGCGGCCTCTGAGCCTGGGCTGTAAATCCTGCGGGTACTCTTTGTTTGGTTCAAAAGTGATAGGATCATTGGATGAAATTAAGGTTTTAGCGTCTCGGACCCGGTAGCGCAGCTCATAGCGCGTCAGGCTTGTTGACCCTATAGCGTAGGTTAGTGGTGTGGCCTTGCCCTCAGCCCGTTTCTCCAGGTGGCGGATGACAGAGTCGATGGCATCCGGAAGGCCGGCTGCCGTTGTAGTTTCCACCGTTTCAACCGAGCCTTTGACTTTGAGTGAGCATGTGTCTTTGGTGCAGGTGCCGGATATCTTCACCTTGGGCTCCTGGTACAGACAAACGTGCTCCTGCTTCAACCTCAGCTTGCAAGAGCCGTGATAGTAAAAAGGCTCTATCTTCTTTCTCCATTGCCTCGACCACTCCATGAATTCGGGCTCGTCTTTCTTATCGCACAGAAAAGCCTTCATACCCTCGTGCTTCTCTTTGGCATCGGCTGATAAGTCCATGAGCATTTCGAAATGGGCTGAGTCCATTGCAGCGGTCTCGGCAGCCAGGGAGCTCAACATAAGGCTGTGTTTCGCCAGGCAGTTCTCCCCGAGCTCTTTTGAGAGCCGACAGGGGCATGTCGGGTCGCTGGCATGGGCCTGCAGGTGCCCCAGCTCGGCCAAAATCTGAAAGTATTGCCAGTTCAGCATCTGCTGACTGGTGACGAACTTTTTAGCCTCTAGTGCTGCTGCTACCATGCTTTCCGTCCACAAATTATGCAACGATATTCGCGACCTTGGTAATAACAGATATGATTCAGAGTGTCTATTTCCCCTTTCTCCGGCGTCTGTAGCGTCTGACTTTCAGCTTGGAGTAAAGCTTCGTCTTGGTAAAATCGAACGGGTCGAAACCCCGCTGAATCAACTTGATTTGTTGGGGGTTTATCATCCCCTCTTTGAAGCTCTTCGCCCATGTCACTTCTGCCCCCCGGTGAGCTTGTCGATAGCGTCAGGGTTGCGCTGTACGGTAGCGATCTGCTGCAAAGCATTGCGCTGCCCCATGTTGTAAATATCCATCACCGGCTCCAGCATATTCTTCATCACCCCGCCCATCGCCTGAGCAAAAGCCGCCATCTGAGCAAGTGAGTTGTCCTCTTTCTTGCCGATACCGAGCATGTTGCCGATTGATATTAAGTCCTGAATTCCGATGCCCTGGCCCAGCCCAGCCTTAGCCGGCGCACCGCTATTTCCCCCTGGGGCCCCGCCGAACCCAGCGCGGGCCTGCAGCTCTTTGATAAAAGCGCCGACCTTATCATTGACCTTGCTCTCCACGGCGCCCTCGACGATCTGGGGGAGCTTCATTTCGGCGAGCGTGGCTTTGACGGCCTCCAGGATAAGCGGCTGCACGACGGGCATTACCATCGCCGCGGTGACCCCCAGGGACTTTAGTTTTTCATTGAGAGCGGCCATCGGGTCCGGGGCCTGTGCTTCCTGCTTCGCTTCCTCTGCCATGTTATTTACCCCCCTGTTTGATGATCAAGTGGCTTGGTATCAGCCCCAACTTGTCAACATACTCCTGAATCACAGCCTTCTGCTCGTCGGCGGGCATGGCTTCTATCGCGGCCTTGCGGCACGTCGGGCACTCGGCCAGGTGCTGGCGCAAAGCCTTAGTGATTTCCTCCTCGGAAAGTGAGTGTTTCGCCTTTTCTACTTCGGCGGTTAAGCCCTTGATTCTTTCCTGGGCGTCCGTGGCCACTTCCGCGGCCATCTTCGCCGCAGCGGCTCTATCCGCCTCGGCCTTGGCGATCTTCTCGTTCAGGGCTTTGATGTCTCGCTCTTTGAGCTTGCAATCAACGCATCCTTCTGACATGGGCTTACCCTCCTGAGTTGGTTTTTGCTGCGATTGTATAGAACCTTGCTGGAATGGGGACCCGTCGAGGTTCATGTGGTGCTTATAATTCATGTGGCCGCGATGCCCTCGCTTGCTATGGGACTCTCCGCATTCGGGGCACTTAATTGTTTCGTCGGTCATTGTATTAGCCTTCTGGCGTAAACATGAGATTTTAAGAGCTTTTGCCCATAGATATGGGAGCTAAAATGCTGCAATGTTGCTACAATCACTCTAGTTGATTATAGCAGGGTTGTCAAACAGAGGGCGCCGCTGGAGAATCATCAGAAGTAGGCTAACATTTAATGGGGTTGATTCCCTCTGGCGTGAAGCGCCGGTCCCTGCGATTGCCCAGCCTGAAGCACTGCAGTTTCCCCGAGTTGGCCCACCTGCGCACGGTGTTGGTATGGAGTCCAAGCAAAACGGCCACGTCCCCCACGGTCATGGGCATACCTATGGCTAGGTAATTATCCCTTGACAGTAGGTATAGGAGATAAGTAATCTTGACAGAACATTGTTATAATGATATAGTAACACTCCTCAAAGAGCAAGGCGAGAGGTGTAGTATGTCATTGGGCATAGCCTTTAAAGGACCCGAAGGTATAGTTCTAGCGGCTGATTCCAGAGTTACACTCATGGCACAACTTCCTGGGCAGTTGCCGGGGCAGAGTCTGGTAGTACCAGCTACCTATGATAATGCAACAAAGTTGCTTCGAGTCAAATGCCAGACACATATTGGGGCAATAACCTACGGTGTAGGTGCCTTGGGCCTACAAGAATTCAGAACTGCGAATAGTCTTATGCCAGAATTTGAAGATTACCTTCGTTCGGAACCTTCGGTTCAAAAGGATAAAAATGGGGCAGTAGCAAGACTGAGAGTTGAAGAGTTTGCTACTCATTTGAGTTCCTTTTTTCAGAGCCAATGGAAAAATCGAATGCCGCCTCCGCCACCGAATGTACAGATACTAGATATAGCTTTTCTTGTCGGTGGATATGACGAAAATGAGCCTTATGGGAAAGTATTTGAGTTTCAAGTTCCGACTAGACCTAATCCAAGGGAAACTTTGCCCCGAATATTTGGATTGACATGGGGAGGGCAACGAGAATTTGTTGATAGGTTACTGCGTGGTTATGATGATAGATTACCCATAATGGCTCAACAGTTTTTACACCTCAATGATTCTCAAAGAGATGGGCTAATACAACACTTCACAAATACACTTGGTGTACCAATACCTTACCAATTCTTGCCTTTGCAAGATTGCGTAGACTTATCTGTCTTCCTCATACGTATTACCATGGGGATTCAATACTGGTTCATGGGGTTACGGGGAGTAGGTGGAGAAATAGATGTAGCCACAATTAAAAGGATAGAAGGTCTCGAAGCTATCAAAGAGAAAAAAATTACAGGAGGTGACTAAGATGACTGGCTTGTTGTATGATACTAGCACGCACAGTGCCACAACAGATGATTGGCTTCAAGCAAGTAAGAACATGATTATATCTGTTTACTCAGAAATATTGCCAGTGGAGAGTACTGAAACATTCACCAAGACTGACTTCGAGCAAGCATTAGGCAAGGTTAGTCGCAAGCGCAACCTACCTATCGGTGAGCATATTCGAGAGGCCATTGACATCATAAAGCGGAAGGACGAATAGACAAGGGTGGTCAGAAAATGCCACAGCGCACTGACCCAGACCGCCGTACGTTACTGTTTGTAAGGATTGGATTGTCTGTGGTCGTGTTAGGTGCTTCGCTCTTTATCATACTATCGCAGAAGTTCTCCAGTGACTCTAGCAAGTGGGCATTTGGTATGATTGGTCTTGTGGTTGGCTATTGGCTCCGTTAAGAATGCGCCAATTGGGAAAGCATCGTAGTGAACATCGCTGCGTTATCCTCTCGATGATTATACCGGAAAGAATATTCATTCAAATAGGACTGTAGATACTTCTCTGATACTGCGTGGTAGACTCCTGAAATACCACGCTTTAGTAGACTCCAGAATCCCTCAATTGTATTGGTGTGGTTGTAGCTCATTGCTGCCTCTACTGATTCAACTTCCGAAACGCTTCCTCTATTTCCCCCTGGGTTGACTTGGTATATATCAGGGTGCTGTCTATGCTCAGGTGCCTCATCATGCGCTGTACGGTCATAAGTTGCTCGAGCGCCGACTGCCCCTCTGTTTTCAGGCGTACAGCCCTATGCCCGAACCCGTGCCGGAACGAGTGAGGGTGTATAGTCGTTCTTACTCCGGCTTCTGCACACGCTTTCTTGAGGGCTAACCAGGCCCCGGAGGGTGAATAGGGAAACAGCCTGGTCCGCTTATGTTCCAGGGCATACAGGGAGAGACGATTGTATAAGCCCGTGGACAACGGAATATGAACACGTAGATGGTCGTCCCTCTTCTCCGAAGTAATCCAGACCCCGGAGTTCTCAATGTCCTTCCTCTCCACCGGCAGCGCCTCACCCAGCCGGGCGCCGGTCTCCCAAAGCAGGTCATAGAGTAGCTGCCAGTGATACTCCAGGTGTGGCTTGATGAGGTCCCATTCCCATTGCAGGAGAGGTTCGGTATCGGTAATTTGGTTTTTAGGGCGACTCATTTGTTGTTTTTCCTCCACGGCTCGATTGTGACTCAATCCTGCTGGTTAGCTTTCACCACACCACATAATGAAGCTAAACTCAATACACCAAGCCCCTTCTATTGAGTGGCCAAAACAGCCCCATCCCTTGATTCGACTCACAGCGCCTTTAGACTTTTAATGGCCTGACTTGCCCCGCTTCTTCTTCGTCGCCGCGGCCGCTTCCTGGAACTGCGGATCCGCGGCGTTGCGGTCCTGCGGCCGCAGAGCCTGGCTGCCGGCAGCCAGCACGTCCTTCAGACATACCGGCTGCGGCCAGCGCCATTCCATGGTATGGTCGGTCGGCCCGAGCTCGCAGCCCTGGCATGTGGTATCGTGATGAACATGCCTGGCCAGCCTGATACCGAGGTCCTTCAGGGCTTCGGCCTCGACAGGGAGTATCGGCGCTCTCCTCAACAAACAGCACACCACGCGGAACTCACACTCGCCGTTGTCGGTGCACTTCTCGTCCTCCATGAACTCACCCCAGCATGCCGGCTGCACTTTCCCCAGGTAGCTCTTGTCGAACACGGTCTTGGCGTACCAGGGAGCATCGACGGCAGGCTTGGGCATCTCATCGTCGGCTATGCCCACCATCCGTTCTCTCACCTGCGCGGGCTCGTCCTCGATAGTCAACGGGAGCCGCAGATCTTCCTTGATCAGCCGCAGCCACTTGCGCCTGTCGTCCTCGTGCTGACACAAGTAGGACTCGCGCACTATGATCCTCACGATATCCGCGGGCCTCAGTTCCTTGAACATCACACCCAGCGGCGGTTGGGGCCAGACATCATCAGGCCGGGGCGTCAGCCCATACTCCGGAGCCCACTCCTCATCGTCCCGTCCCTCTTCCATGACCTTATCCGCGACCATGCACAGGATAGTATGGATACTCAAAGGCGACCTGGCGCCCAGCCCGGCCAGCACCTCGTCGAACCTGACGTTAAACTTGGCCTCGTGCTGCTTTTGTTTGAAGTTCTCAGCCTCGCGATATAGCTTCGCCTTTTGAGAGCTGCACTTCGGCTTGAGGCACACATCGACGATTTCCTTGTCTCGGTCGATGCCCTTCACCCGGTGCTCGCAGCCCTGGCACTCCTCAGGCTTGTCCATCGTTTTGAAGTTGTGTTCATCGAGAAAACTATAGTCGCTGTAATTCAGCTCGGAGAGGGCAAGAGTCTTGGCTCCCTGTGACTTTGCGATCTCCTCGATCTTCTTCTGTTTGGCTGTCTCGGACTCCGCCACGGCCTCCTTCTGCTTTTTGTCCCAGCACTTGGGGTTCAGGCAATACGGCGCCTTCCCTTTCCACACGGCCAGCTTCACATAGTTCTCACACCCAGCACACGCTTTGGTATCGAATTGCGGGTTGGGATAGCCTTCTTTGCCCAGGCTCCGGGCTCCCCCCCTCAATGTGATGCCCGCTGCCTGGCCCGTCTCCCCAACACTGAGGTCTTCTTTAGCGGCCCTCTCGGCGACCTTTACCAGCTGGTCGGGCTTCTTGTTCAGGACCAGCAGCTCCCGGCCATGCCGGGCCGTAAGCTGCCCGCCCTTGATCAGGTCTAATACCGGCTCCGGCAGCTCCAGCAGCCGCAGCGCATGGGCGATAGCGGACTGGGTAATACCGAGCCTTGACGCCAGGGCCTCCTGCGTAATGTGTAAAGTCTCTAGTTGCTTCCGATAGAACCGCACCATGGTGATGGGGTCAATATCCTGGCGGTCGTGATTCTCCCTCCAGGCGATATCTCCCATCAGCTCGTCATTGATAAGGGATACCATCACCGGCAGCCGGCTCCACCGGTCGTCCCTGGTTTCCTCGAGGAGGAGGGCGAAAGCACGTCGCCGGCAGCTGCCATCTGCCAGCTGGTAGCGGTCGCCCGCTTTGCGCGCCGTGGGATAGTGGATCAGCCCGTACGGGCGGGCGCCGCTTTCCCACATCGACTTGATGGAGGCCGCCAGCGTCCTGATATGCTCCTGCAGCGCCTCACTATCGGGCCGCTCAAACCCGTGGGGGTTGTCGTCGATCAGCTCGAGCGGAACCAGCGTGGGGGTCATGTCATGATAATGCACCGGGGGCTCCGTTGCTGTCCCGGGGCGGATTCCCCCGGGAGTTTCCTGTTCTTTGGCTCCGGCTTTACCTTTTTGCTTTATGGCCTGGGTCATAATCTGTTACCTCCTTTTGTTTTATTCTGTAGATTCCGGTGTCAGCGGGCCATGCTTTCGGATATCTGCGCTTTGACGCCGGGGTCCACCTGCTTCTTTGGGGCCTTGGGCTTCTTCAACAGGAAGGTGATCACCCCACACTGCTCGAGGTACTCGTTCCACCAAGCGCACCTGTGCAGCTCACAATGGCAATCCCGGGGAAACGCATAGTCCGGGTTAGTGAACATTATCGGGCATAGCTGCCCTTTCATTTCTTGCTTCTCTCCCATTCTAAAAGCATCAACAGCGCCACTCCGCCCATAAACAGCCAGGTGATGGGGCTCGAGATCCAGCCGGTGATGATCCCCGCGGTATACCAGGCCCACCAGGTCATTTCACCCTTCTTTCATTCAGGGGGCTCCCCGGAGCAGGGGATATGAGCCCTACCGCCACAATGCGGAGGGAGCCCCCTGACCACAGACAACCCTTACGGATTGTTGCCCTGTTCCGATGCCTGTCTATTGTTCTCATTCTCCTTTGCCTGATCTATTTCTCTCTGAGTCCATTCAGCGAACCCGGGGCTAAAGCGATGCTTGAAACTACCGTTGGCTTTTTGGCAGCGGGGGCAGAAGAGGGTGTTGCCCCAGAGCACCATGGCCTTGAGACAATGCGGGCAAGGTTTATCGGCTAGAATCGTGGGATTGCCCATGAAAGGCTGCCGCTGCCAGGGCAGGTAACATTCCCTCCTTCACGTTTTCAAACACGGCGGACCGGATCACCGTCCCTCTAAAAGCTATGCCGGCCTCAACCATGGCGTCCAGGTAAGCCCTCAAACGGTCGTCAACGCTTGTCACATAGTTGGTGTTTAATTCCACCACCGCGATGTACACGTTCATTTACTCTCGCCTCTTCTCATACCTCGGGATTAAACGCCTCTACGATTCGATTTGGGGCACCTGCTTCGCGGGTTATCCCTTAGTGGTCTGTCCACCATCAAGCCCTTAGCCGCTGCCGCTTCTGTGTCCCCTGGCGTGGCCCGGGCCAGGTACTGCGGGCAGTAATCGACCTCCATGCGGGCCGACTGTTTGCAGTCCCGGGTGCAGGTCGCGCAGATCCCGTTGACGCCGGTGAGATTCTTGGGCCTGGCCATGGTCCCTCCCTAGATGATTCTCTTGCCGCCGATATGCTCCACGGTAATCTTAAAGTCGACCGATCCCTCTTTGCGGTGACAATAAATGGTCCGGGCGCGAGGCATCGCCCAGAGGAGAGCCATCTTCATGGCGAAGGACATCCCGAATTCGTCCCCCGAGAAGATTCTCAATGCCTTATCCCCGTTCGTTGCCTCCACCGCGATTCCCCTGGGCCGGTGTACCAGGTGCACCACGTCATACATCGTGATTGCCATTCTCGCCCTCTCCTTTTAATTCAGGAAAATAATGGCCCGATGGCCTGGTAAATTCGTCACATAGACATCCGCTACCACGTTCTCCTCGATCCCCCTCGGCGCAGTTCCGGAGTCATACATAGAGCAGAAAAACAGCAAGTAGGGGGAAGAATCTTTACAGACGTGCCTGCATTTCTCGCAGAGCCGGTTAGTGTCTTTCTCCTGGCTATCCTTCGGCTGATTCTCCATCGCTTCGCCCCTTCTTGTGTTTCCTGGTATTACACGACCAGGCATATATCCTCTCGATTGCCAGGACTGTAAGAGCTAAACAGACCACTATTTCACACCCTAGTATCCAGGGCCGATGTTCACAAATGTAGATGGTATGGCTTGGACTGAGCGCCAGGAATATCAGCGTTATGAGCAGAGATAGCGAGGTAGCGAGCAGCATGCAGAAGGCAAAAGGGGTTCTCACTCTTCAGTCCCCGCTTCCCCACCCAGGAATGCCTCCATGTGTATCTGCCCGGGCAGGGGCTTAGCTGATTCGCGCTTCGCCTTCGCCTCTGCCGTTTCGTCGGGATCGCCGTACTGACGCTGGTATGCTTCCGACATCTGCCGCCTGGCGGCCTGTAACGGGCTGGCGCTCATAGCTCGCTTGTGGACCTGCCCCGAGGCGAGCTCCGCATAGATCGCTGTCGTGGTAAGCTGGGTATGCCCCAGCTGCTGCCGCAGACTTTCCAGGTCGCCGCCATTCTCCAGGTAGAGCCGCCCCATGGTATGCCTGAGCATGTGCGGCCCCAGCTTGCCGGTGCTAACGCCTATCTTCTCCAGGTAGCCCCTGATGGTCCGGTAGATATACCGCCTCCCCACGTCCCAGATCAGGCCCGAAGGCTTGAGCGCCTTGATCTCTAGGGCGAGTTCCCTGCTGATCTCAATGATGTGCTGCCCTGTCTTGCCCTTGACTGTTATCCGGTCCTCGCCCACATCCTCAGCCCTGATTGCCAGCAGTTCCCCAGCGCGGGGGCCGGCCTCAAGTATTAACTCGATAAGTACGCGATCCAGGGGCGGCATTTCCAGGGAAAGAAGTTTCAGCACTTGTTCGGATGACAGGCTCGATCTCACCTTCCGAGACACCTTGGGTTTGACCTGGCGAAATTTAAGGTGTGCCTGGGGTAACTGCTTGCGGTCCTCTACCCAATAGTAAAAGGCCCGCAGTATCTGGAATTGCAGGTTTCGATAGAGGTCCTGCTTCTTGGGTGTGGCTGCTATGAAGGTCTCTACAGCATCGATGCTGAGGGGGAGCTCGGGGTATCTGGCGGCGAACCGTCTTAAAATGAGGCGGTGGTTATAAATCGTGCCCCCGCTGAGGCCCTTGGCCTCGCAGCTGGTAAGGTGTTCGGCAACCAGGGCGGCGGTATCAAGGCGGGCTGGGGAGTTTGACGGGGCCGCTGATGGTGATGGTGATGGGGCCTGAGATAGTGACTGTGAAAGTTGTACCCCCCCCTACACTAATTTCGGGGGACTTTTCTTCTGCCTTATTCTTTCGTGGGCGACCAAGGGGCTTCTTGGGCTTCGGAGGCTTGTTGGGGCGGCCTATCTTTCCTGGGGGGATGGGCGAGGGAGTGAGTATATTCCTCCTGACTAAAAAGGCATAAAACATCTGTATACGGCTGAAAGCGTTGCCACGCCTGGCGAAACTCTCCCTCCGCGGACGCAACCACGCCTCAATAGACTCTGGGGTGATAGGAAGAGCGGGGTTCTCGGCGGCGAAGTGACTGAGGTATCTTTGTGTGGTAGCGATGGTGTTGGGCGAAAGCCCTCTTTCTCGGCAGTCAGTATAAAAATCTTCGACCAGGGCGGCAGTTCTGAGCTCCGTGATTATCATTACTCTCACCCCTAAAAATAAGTCCTTGACAAAAAGCCTACTGCCACTGCCCATCGTGCTGTACATATTCTAGGAATATGTACATTTGCGTTTGAAAATAAGGCCCGACAATTATTTGACCTGGGTTTTACCATACACCACTAAACCGCAAAAGTCAAGCCCTTTCTTTGCCATTTTGCATTATTCCCCCGAAGCTAAAGTGCCCCAAAGGATGTATAATTGAAGCTAGTCCCAGCATTTTACAGGAATAGCCCTGTTAAGGAAAGGTTTAGTAGAAATATGTAGGGGCGGGTTTGAAACCCGCCCTACAACGTGGAAAAGAAAACCTTTAAAAGCTATTTGCCTTTCAGGTAAGCATCCATGGAGGCTACCGCTCTCTTGGCGGCGCCCATGGCGCTGATCACGGTGGCTGAGCCGGTAACCACGTCGCCTCCTGCCCAGACACCGGTCTTGGTAGTCTTGCCTGTCGCTTCTTCGGTGACAACAGTGCCCTTCTTGGTAGTATCCAGCCCCTTGGTGGTAGTAGGCACTAAAGGATTAGGCGTGGTACCCAGCGCCACGACCACTGTGTCAACATCCATCTTGAACTCGCTGCCCTTCTTGACCACAGGGCTGCGGCGGCCGCTGGCATCGGGCTCGCCAAGCTCCATCTCCACGCACTCCATAGTCTTGACCC
>Ga0209777_10002048_pt1 | contig 27390 bp, 31 predicted proteins | sample FrelakmetHBP12HB_FD_187147 | JGI IMG/M metagenome (GOLD analysis project Ga0209777, IMG submission 187147) | Freshwater lake sediment microbial communities from the University of Notre Dame, USA, for methane emissions studies -HBP12 HB (SPAdes)... | ecosystem: Environmental > Aquatic >...
TACCGGTTTTCATGCCGGTATGGTGATCAACCCTGGAGGGAAAGGAGGATAAGGCCATGTTAACGACTCACTCGACACACCAAGACCGCAAAATGTACAAAGCGATTTTTATGCTGAGCTCGTGGGGGTTTGTGATTGTGATTGCCTCTTTCCTCTTCCTCTATGCGGGTTACAAACTGGATGCGCTTCTCGGTACTTCTCCCAACTTTATGTTCGGGCTGTTCTTCCTGGCCATATTTGCCTGTATCGGCAGGTTATACCAGGATGCCTGGTTAAAGAGAAAGGATGTCTGAAATCATCCTCCCCATACGGAAAACATAAAAGATATTTTCACGATCTGTGATCCTCGCCAAAGCCCCTCTGCTATCTGATAGAGGGGCTTAATTTTTTTGGTTTATCCGGTTCATGCGTACTTCTCTCTCGTGCACCTACAAGTCCTCAACCTCGCAGCATGAATAAGATTGAAGATTACGGGTTGAAATATTCATGACAGGCAGGGCCACTTATGACCCTGCCTTCAAGCTTTAATTTGACGATGATTTTTTGTTTTGGTCTTTGCTCCACCTTGACCTTAATTAGCAGTCTCTGTTACTTTCTGCTAGCGGCGAATTCCTTGTAACTTTTCAATAGACGCGTGGCTATTACACCTGCCAGCCGCTTCATTATAATCAGGCTCTCAGCAGGATGCCTCTGGAATACCCGCATCAGCCGCTCCGCATCAATTTTTAGCACTTTGCTATCCTTTACACATTCCGCGGTGGCTGTGTATCGATTAGGTTCAACAAGCGAAGACCAGCCGAATACCGACCCCGCCTTAATCACAGGGAAGGAGAAATCCTTTTGCGCCTGAATGATCAGATTGATCTCTCCTTCTTCAAGGGTATACAGAAAATCCGCAACATCCCCTTCTCGAAATAAGACATATCCTACCGGGTAACTCTCCTGAGTGGCGAGTTCGGATATTTCACCGATCACGTGTGAAGGGATTCCCTGGAAGAGTTCCACCTCCTGGATAAACATATTAGTCACCTCCTCTATGATTTATCCTTCTTACTCAATCTTGGCTCAAAACAGAGAGTCCTCGCTCACCAACCAGAATAATCTCGGTATGGGTCAGACGGGTGGCTATTACTCTCGCCGTGGCATGCATGAATGCATATCCTAGCTTAATGTCTTTATTTAGTAGCTCCCTGAGTTTAGCTCCATCGAAAGCGATGGCTTTCGAATCATCAATACATCGGGCCCCTAAGGTGTACACGTAAGGTTCAATGACAGCTGACCATCCCATGGCACCTCCCTTTGTAACTATATCCACGGTGACCTGCATGGGTGGTCTGGAAGTACCCATGTAAGTATCCATGCTCAGAACTACCTTTCCCCCTTCCAACAGGTAGAGGCTTTTTGCCGGATCTCCCTTTTTCCATAACTGAAAACCGGCTTTATAGGATTCTTCAGTAGCTATATCCGCCAGTTTCTTGACCTGTTCCTCACTGAAGCCTTTAAAAAAATCGTATCCTTTTAAGAGATCTGCCGAAACCATACGCGGTTACCTCCTTTCTGAAAAACTGAGTTCTTCCCATTATTAGCCGGTACGAAACTTGAAAGAGATATTGAGCCTTACCCTGAAGGATGTTATTTTACCATCTTCAAGGGTAACATCCTGTTTTACAACTTCTGCAATTCTTAAATCTTCAAGTGACTTTGAAGCTGTTTTCAGGGCGTTTCGGGCGGCATCTTCCCAGGACTTTGCACTTGTTCCTACAATTTCAATAATTTTGTACACTGCCATAGTAATCTCTCCTTTCTCTGATTTACTGATTTAGTTCGTTGATTAAGACTTACCTCAGAAACTGTCCGTCCATTCCGCCATCCCCAATAAGCTATGGTACCGCTTGAACTTATATAGAGATCCAAGATGCTTTTTTGAGAGCTAAAATTCAGAAAGCTCCAAAGAGATACAAAGATTCCCTCGGAGGCCTCATATTGGCACCTTCAAGTAATACCTTTTCAGGTGGCACTCAAGAATGTTAGAGGTTAAGCTATAAGGTTAATTAGGACCAGGTAGGTAATAAAGTATACTCTCATCTGCATGGACAGTCAAAGGGAAAATTCCATCCCGTAATTTACCTTACAATGCTGATTTTCGTTCGAAATGTTGCATTCTGATGAGAATTGCCAAAAACAAGATAACAGGAAGTATGAATCAACCGGATGAACCTCAATAGTGTCTGGATATTTATAAATCAACAAGAAGATAGTGCAGGAAGATATCCTTCCAGTGATCGTAATTCCATCCCGATGTCCCAATGCAAATAGGGGGAATCATTTTCTTTGACATAAAACTTTATTTACCCTATACTTGGCCCTAATATTGCGATATTTTTTAGATACAGGCGTAACCTTCACACGAAGTTTGAATACATCAATAAAGCACTGCAATGAAAGGAGATGGGGGCAATGAGAAAGGTTTATTCATGTTTATTTTTGATTTTTCTACTTGTTGCAACAGGCTGTTCGTCACAATCCTACTACATCAATGTCAATCCTCAGAGCAGCGATGAAGCAATTGCCTATTACACGAGTGGTCTAACCCTCGCCTCGCAGGGCATGCATAGAGACGCGATTGGGGAGTTTAGAAAGGCCATCGCATCTGATCCTCTTTTCTCGGAGCCTTACCTAAGTTTGAGCAAGTCCTACTATGCCATCAAAAATTATGACTTTGCCCTGTTTTACAACATTAAGCATTACGAACTCGAGGTCGCTCGGGATTATACATACAACTATCACTTGGACGTAGACTAACAGCCGGAATCTGCCGAGATCTGATAGAGATAGATGGGATCGGCATGAAGTGAGGATTCAGGATAAAGTAATTCCGAATGCCTCCATCCCGGAAGCGGGAAATTGCAGGAAATGACACGGGTTCCGGGACGAAGCTCTCTCACCAGTTTCTGGGCAAGCCTGCCCATGACATCTGGGAAAAGATAACAGAAAACCACATCGGCATCTCCGATATCAACATTCCAGAAATTGCGCAGCCTCACCTCAATCCCCTCCATCCCGATGGTGCGGAGGCGCGCCATCGCATAAGCCAGAGGGTTTACCTCGAATCCCAGCGCCCTGACACCATAACGCCGCTTCGCCGCCCGGAGAACCCTCCCGTCCCCGCACCCGATATCAATAAGAAGCTCACCCGCCTTCATCGGCACATGATCCAGGAATGTCCTTACCCTGACAAGTGCGGAGGGGTGGAACATGGCGCCCTGCGTAATCGGGAACACGGAAACAAGGGAAAAGGCAAAGAGCAATTTGCAGACAATGAGAATCCCCATTACAGTAAGAAGTATCATAATCCAGGTCGGCATATTTTTCCCTTTATAATGGGAGCACCGTGAGAGCTATAGCCATTAATTGGCGTAGCGCTCCCAGGATAGATTTTTCTAATTCAGGATGCGTTCCAGTTCTTCATGATAGAGCGGGAAGTCGCTCAGGTTGTTATGCCCGCCGCCAGGAATTGTGATTAACCGGCTTTGCGTTCTGGTCAGTTTGAGGAGGCGCTCACTCGAATTGTAGGGGACAACATCATCTTCTGTACCGTGAAATAAATAAACAGGGCAGGGCACATCAGCAATCCACAAGTCCGTGCGCATTGGATATTTGAGGATTAAACCGATAAGCCATGACGGCATGAAAGGATAGTGATGTTTCGCAAGGTCCTGCATATTGAACAATGGCGACTCGAAAATGAGCATGCGCGGCCTGGTCTCTTTTGCCAGATAGACTGCAATTCCCGTCCCTATTGATCTTCCATAGATTGTGATTTGATTTTCGAAATAGCGCTCCTTAAGATAATTGTAAGCAACTGCCGCATCGCGGTGCAGCATTTCCTCGTTGCGTATCTTTCCTGTACTTTTTCCATACCCCCTGTAATCCGGTATGAGCACATCGTAACTTAGCCTCGTGAAATCAAGGGCAACTTCGCCCCAGCCACGGAGGTTTCCCGCGTTGCCGTGAAAATAGATAATGACCCCTTTCGGATTGTCAGTCTTGAAATGCAGCGCGTTGATGGCAGCGCCGTCAACGCTGAGAGTAACTTCGTCAAAACGGGCGGGGAAACTGTATTGGAAATCGGGCGGGAGGGCTTCAGGATAAAAAATCATGTTCTCCTGACGGAAGTAAAAGACACCGCAGCCTACGATGAAGCCTAGAATAACTACTAATATGAATTTCACGAGTATCATCTTAAATATCCTGAAGGTGGAGAAGGTGAATACTTTATCTATGGTATTTCCTTATCACTGCCGAAACGACGCCGCCGAGGCGCAGCTCTGATTTCGGCCTTATGGTCTTATATTTCGGATTGGCTGCCTCGAGGATGATGTTCCTTCCTTCTTTCCGGAAGTATTTTATCGTCCATTCACCATCCACTTCAGCAATAACAATATCGCCGTTTCGCGGTTCCCGTCCCCTTTCCACAATGACGAGGTCGCCCTCCATGATGCCCGCTCCTGTCATGGAATCGCCACTGACTGTGAGAAGAAAGGAAGATCCCGGCCGGGTGATAAGGTACTCATCGAAGGAGATGACATCGCGGAGTTCTTCTTCGGCTGGGGAGGGGAAGCCGGCGGCGACCTCTCCGACCATAGGCAGGGCAAGGGAGCGACGCGTTGGCCTTAAAAATCCCCGCGCATCCTTTTCCAGCAATCCATTGGCAAAAAGCTTTTTTACCCAGAAATGGACAACACTCTTAGACCTCACTCCGAGGATATGGAGCATCTCGGAATAGGTCGGCATCCGCCTGTTTTCCCGGAAAAAGGCGGCGATTCCGTTCTCTACAGTCCTGATTGTTCTCCTTCCTTTTTCCATGACGGAATTGTATTAGAACTGCCGTTCTAATGTCAAGAAAAATTTTCTTGCGAATACTGCATTGCCTCGATGAGGAACGGCGTGATAAGTAGTCGACAGCCTCTTCGGAGAAAGATTTATTCAATCACTAAGGGTCTTGAAAATCCCCCCATCCCCCCTTTGGCAAAGGAGGGCAGGAGGAGGGATTTCTTGAGACAAGGCAAGATATCAACAACAAATTGGGTGGTCATACCAGGTGAAATATCTTAACAAAAGGGCGGTAATCCGGCCAATTGGAGGACAGTTTGACCGTAGCCGGAGCTACCGGCGGGCAGTAGTGATCCCGGTATTGGCGGAAAGAGTGCACCTGCCCTTAACTATCGAATCGCTGTCGAGCAGTGTGCCGACGGATGTTCTCGACGATACCCTTGTTCTGGTGGTCGTGAATAATCGCCCGCCGGAATTGGGCGACGCGGCAAATCAGATTGAACTCATGGAACAGATAGATGATAACGCGCAGACTCTGAAGTGGCTGGAAGATAAAAGTGCGAGTGGAGCGCTTCCGCTCGCCTGGATCGATGCGTCTTCCCCCGGGCATGAACTTCCTCACTGGGGGGGTGTCGGGCTTGCCCGAAAGATCGGATGTGATAGCGCGCTTGCCTTTTTAATGGGGTTGAAAAAACCAATTGCCCTTGATGATTTTATTTTTTTCAGTCTTGATGCGGATACCATCGTATCCCCCGACTACCTGGAGACTGCCGGACGTGAGCTCATGAAGAGCGGTTGCGCGGGAGGGGTTATTTCTTTCAAACACCAAAAGGCAGATTCGCCTGAGAGTCAGGCTGCCATTGATGAGTACGAGGCATTTCTGAATTACTATGTTGAGGGTCTCCGCTGGGCCGGCTCACCTTACGCCTTTCACACCATTGGCTCCTGCATCTGCTTTACCGCTTCCGGTTATATCCGCGCCAACGGTTTTGCGGCCCGCAGGCAGGCGGGAGAAGACTTCTACTTCTGCGTGGAGATCGCGAAAACAGGGGGCATCTGTGAAATAAATAAGACCATGGTCTTCCCCTCGGCCCGCATCTCCCGGCGTGTGCCATTCGGCACCGGCAAGCGCATGGCTGAAGCAGTTCTCAATGGCAGGGAGGTTATCCTGGCGTACGATTTCCGGGTGTTCGTATGTCTGCGCGAACTCCTTACGGCGGTATCCACTTATACTGATGAGGGGGCTCAAAAAATCTTCGCAGACCTGAAGAGTCCCGCCACCAGGGAATTTCTGGAGAGTCGCGGATTTCCCGGAATTTGGGGACGTTTCCAGAGGCAATATAAGACCAGAGATGCTTTGCTGGACGCTTTCCACCGCTGGTTCGATGGTTTCGTCACTCTTAAGTATATCCATTGGCTGACGGAAAAAGAATTGCCACGGCGGCCTTTGGAAGAAATTTATCAGGCCGACGTTTACCGGGGCCGTATTGCATAATTTTAATATGTGCCTGCCGTACCGGCAGGAATGGATATCATCAGCCCTGATATATCCCTGGTATTATGCCCGTCAATTCGGGGTCGATACCATGCTCTGCGAGCGTCCTGAGAATGTCCAGAAGTCCGCATGACCCGTCCGGAACTACTTCTACGGCATCGGCCGTCTGCCTGACGATCAACCCCTTTTTCTTAAGCACTCCCGCCGCCTTATCAAGATTACTCACTATGAGCCTGAGAATGCCGAGATCAGAGGTATAGGCGAGAGGCAGAATCCTCGCATTAATACGCGCATCGGCGTGCATCCAGGCGCCGTTCACAAGTCCATTCTTCTTCTCAAGGAATATAGGTATATATTCTGTTTCCATATTTCCGTCTCCCTTGGAGACTGTGTCGCAATGACGCGACGCAGTCACAATCAATCAACCCGCCGGAACATCGACCCTTTGGTTCCACACACGGGACATATGGCCGGCGCTTCCTTCTCCGCCGTCAATCCGCAGACGGGACAGATATAGTAAGGATAGGTCTCCCCCGGTTTCCCAAGATTGTCCAAAAGACTTTGATAAAGCTGCGCGTGTATTTTTTCTACCTCATTGGCATAGCTGAATGATCTTTGCCCTACCTTATGTCCTTCCGCCTTAGCCGCTTCGATCATCTCCGGATACATCTTCGTAAACTCATGGGTCTCGCCGGCAACGGCCTCCAAAAGATTTTCCCTGGTGCTCCTTATGCCATTGAGCGCCCGAAGGTGACTGTGAGCATGGATTGTCTCAGCCTCCGCCGCCGCCCGGAAGAGACGTGCAACCTGTGGATAGCCTTCCTGGTCAGCTTTAGCTGCAAAGGCCAGGTACTTGCGATTGGCCTGGGATTCCCCCGCAAACGCTTCCTTTAAATACTGTTCTGTCTTCGACATTAGTCTGCCTCCCTAAATTTTTATTTAAGTCTTTCTTCAGATAAGTGCAGATGATCTGTTTCAATTTCCACTAATGCTTCAAAAATCTGTCTCACCCTTGAATTGTCAGATTCTCCGCCCGCCTTTTTATAGAATGCAATGGCTCTCGTTTCCCTTTCATGGGATTCATTCAGGTTTTGAACATTCTCAGTATGACATGTTTCGTTTCCGATTGGCACCTTTGCAAGTTTCAGTATCTTTCTCCATATGGCCGCATGTTCGGCCTCAATCTTACCCAGCGCTTTGAACAAAAGCTTCCCCTCATCATCATTGGTTTTTTCTGCGGCACAGAAATAAAAAGTAGCATTACTTACTTCTACCTGAAGGGCATGTTCAGCATTGGCCCTGTCTTTGTCAGAGAGCGTAACATCGAAGCTCACGACGGCCTGTTTCACCTTCTTCATGTAGGATAGGTGAGCTCCACAAAAGGGGCAGTTCTGCGGTGGTGCACTTCCGATATAAGGATCTCCGCAAATTTCACATCTCCAAAGTTTTACCATTTCTTCACCTCCACCAGCTTTTTATCCTTCACTTTGTTTTTTTCTTACAATTCGAGCAGACTCCGTAGAAATCGACATGGTTTCCCATTATTTTGTAGTCACACCTTTCGCCATCCGTTAAATCGAGGGCGAATTTACGATGAATATCAGTGATCGCCTTGCATTCCATGCATATTAGATGGTGGTGCGGTTTTGTATTCGGATCGAAGCGCTTTTTTTTGGAGTCAATGGATAATTCGAGAACCTGCATTTTTCCCCTCAGGGTATCGAGGGTATTGTATACCGTTGCAAAGGACATCATCGGGTACTTTTCCGATACCGCATTATATATATCGCTTGCGGACGGATGCGCTTTATTTCCCTCGAGGTATTCAAGGATAGCAAGCCTCTGAGGGGTAAGTCTTATGGGGTATTTTTTTTTCTTATACGTCATGTTCAGCAGTCGTTATATTTTAGAACTATTATAATATAAGAATCATTCTTGTCAAGAATTTTTTAAATTTTTTTGACCGTTAAGGAATGGCCATCCATTGCACATGCTTCTTCGCTGTTATGTGTTTTTTGACATAATCCCTTTTAATTTCTTTTACTTGACAATCTTTACATTGTAGATAGAATAGTCACATATACGTGTTTACTGTCGAAATTCATTTCTTCTTTTCATGCTCTTGTTCATTGGAATCCAGGTAATAAATAGACTCTTATGTTTACCTAAAAATCTTGCCAGGATTCAGGACCTCAATGGCCCTGAGTTCTTGCGCAATCCTACCGGGAAAGGAGGGCTTTTATGGACATTATCAGAATCAACATGGGGGCCAGTGGCGGTCCAAAAGTAAGTGTCGTTCCATCGGGGGAATATGCCGGACTGGGAGGACGGGCGCTCACCTCCTCCGTTATTTCCAAGGAAGTACCCCCTCTGTGTCATCCGTTAAGCGAGGACAATAAACTTGTTATCGCACCCGGCTTACTCAGTGGAACAAACGCAGCTATGTCGGGACGCATTTCCGTGGGCTTCAAGGGTCCGCTTACAGGCACCATCAAAGAATCCAACTCAGGGGGGCAGCCCTCCCAGGTGCTGGCGAGACTTGGCTACGCAGCGATCATCCTGGAAGGAAAGCCCAAAGACAAGAATCTATACAAGGTATTTATCAATAAGGATGGGGTAAAGATAACCCCTGACAACAGCCTCAAGCTGCTGGGTAATTACGCTCTGGTAGAAAAGATGAAGGGAGAGTTTGGAGACAAAATCTCGTGCATCTCTATCGGACCGGCAGGCGAAATGAACATGTCCGCCGCCTCAATAGCCTTTACCGACATGGAACTGCGACCTACCCGCCATGCCGGACGCGGCGGGGGCGGGGCGGTGATGGGCTCCAAAGGCGTGAAGGTCATTGTACTTGATGATACGGGTCTCAAGAACCGTGTACCTAAAGACCCGGAGAAATTCACACAAGCCAATAAGGCATGGGTTGATGGCCTTAAAAAACATCCCGTCACCGGCGAAGGGCTTCCCGCTTACGGAACCAACATACTGGCCAACGTGATCAATGAAGCCGGCGCATATCCGACCAATAACTTCCTTTTGGGCCGCTTTCCGGGAACCTCCAAAATCAGTGGAGAAACGGAGGCTGAATTAGAAAAGGCCCGCGGCGGTAATCCCACCCACGGCTGCCACCGGGGCTGTGTCATCCAATGTTCGGGTATTTATATGGATAAGGACGGCAAATATCTGACCAAACAGCCGGAATATGAAACGGTCTGGGCCCACGGTGCAAACTGTGGGATCGACGACCTGGATGCGATTGCCATGATGGACCGCCTGGATGACGATTACGGCATTGATACCATCGAGATGGGAGCAACCATTGGGGTCGCCATGGAGGCAGGGCTTGCGAAGTTCGGTGATGCAGAGGCAGCCATCAGGCTCATCAAAGAGGTGGGGAAAGGCACCGATCTTGGACGCATCCTGGGAAATGGGGCCGCAGTCACCGGCAAGGTTTTCGGCGTCGAGAGGGTTCCCGTCGTCAAGAGTCAGTCCATGCCGGCATATGACCCACGCGCTGTTCAGGGCATCGGGGTTACCTATGCCACAAGTACGATGGGGGCCGATCACACGGCAGGATACGCAGTCGCGACTAATATCCTCAAGGTTGGGGGGTATGTGGATCCGCTGAAGCCGGAAGGGCAGGTAGAACTCTCCAGAAATCTCCAGATTGCCACCGCAGCTATTGATTCCACGGGCATGTGCCTCTTTATTGCCTTCGCGGTTCTGGATCAACCGGAGACATTCCAGGCACTGCTCGATCTGCTCAATACCTTTTACGGTCTGAACCTGACTGGTAATGATGTAACCGAACTGGGCAAGAAAGTGCTCAAGATGGAGAGGGACTTCAATGCCCGTGCAGGTTTCACAGCAAAACATGATCGGCTGCCCGAGTACTTCAAGAAGGAATCCCTTCCACCCCATAATGTGACGTTCCAGGTGACGGATGAAGATCTGGACAGTGTGCACAACTGGTAGCTAAAAGTCTCTCAGAGCGTGTATTCGACGGGGTGGCCTGAAATGGGCCGCCCCGTTCGTTTATCCGGAGGAGGAAGTGTCATAGATGACCAGTCGTGAGAAATCCAATGGGAAGACGATTTTCCAGAGTACCTCTCCAAGACACATTTCACTGACAGTTGAGGCCAGCCTACTCCCGGCCTTTTCTCAGCTTTTACAGAACGGATTTTGGATCAAGGGAACTGTCGGATACAGCGTTAAATCATTTCTCTGTGAACAAATAGGCCTGTCACCTGAATATCTTGAAAAGAGGATCCAAACGATCTTCCTGGATGGTCAGCCCGTAGATAATGTAGAAACGGCAACCCTCAGGGACGGGGCAACTCTATCCCTTTCCGCCGCCATGCCGGGGTTGGCCGGGGCTATATTGCGCAGGGGAGGCTACTATGCGCCCATGCGTGACCAGATCTCTTTCAAGGGGGAGACAACGTCGGCTTCCATGCAGTCCGGCAAGGTTTTAGTGAAACTTTTCAACATGCCGCTTCAGGAAGCGGGGCCGATCTTTTTAGGACATGGCATCTGGGTCGAAAGTGACAAGTTTAAGGATGTCCTCAAAGCTCGGGCAGATGATTTCCAAAGCGGCTGTGGGGATGTCCTTGCAGATGGCCGGCAATTTGAGTTCAAACAATTTTTGGAAATGGATTGGGGAATGGGAGATATTTTCTTACAGGTCAAAACAGTCTAACCCCCGGCTACCGGCGGAAAGACACCCACCCGGTCCCCGTCTCTTAAGACTTCATCGCCTGCGGCATGCAGGCCGTTCAAAAAAATCATTTTTATTTTATCAATGGGGAGTTCCATGCGGTTTAGGAGTTCCATGATCGTTGTCCCTTCGGCTACGTCCAGCATACGATGACTATGGCTTCCTGTCTTATCCGGTGCATACCGTGCGAGGGAAGCAAATAGATTTAATTCAACTTTCATACTATGCGCCAATGACAGTTTCTTTGGAAGTCTCAGAACTATCATAAACCTTATCTCTCCTTTCCTCAAATGTTTTGTGAGTGGAGAGGTTAACTGATTTATCTTATTGCCCATCGGACAGGAATAGTCTATGACATATGCCGATGGTAAAATCCCTGCATTAACGAGGAACGAAAGTGAATCAGGATAAGAAAAAAGGATTGCACGGATCGATTCGGGAAAAAGCTGCAAGCATCACGGACCAGGCGGGCCGCCGTTTGCAAACCCTGAAGGATCATGATGCCCTTGTGATCGCAGATGAATATCACATCAGCGTTCATGACATCTACATAGAGATGCTGAAAATGGGCATCTATCCGTACCGCTACATCCGGAACCTGGATGCAATATCCACGGAAGAGCAGCTTAAGCTGGCCGAATCGAAGATAGCCATAATCGGTGCGGGGGGCTTGGGCGGTAATGTCATTTTGTTACTTGCAAGGGTTGGCATCGGGTCTCTGATAGTGGTCGATCAGGACGTTTTTGATGAAACGAACCTGAATCGCCAGGCTCTCTGCAATATGAAGACTCTGGGAAGTCCAAAAACGCACGAAGCAGTCTGTGCAGTTACGGCCATCAATCCGGGAGTAAAGGTTTTTCCCCACCAGATTAAACTCGATGCTTCGAATGCCGAAGAGATTCTTGCCGGATCGGATGTAATTGTCGATGCGCTGGATAATGTACCGGATCGATTTCTTCTGGAGGGGGCAGCAAGAAAGCTGGGGATTCCTCTGGTGCACGGTACACTGGCCGGCTTTGAAGGCTGGGTCATGACTATTTTCCCCGGCGATCCGGGACTTAAGAATATCTATGGGGTCGAAGAGGCAAAACGCATGGATCGAGAAAGTCCACAGGCCGTCCTTGGCGTCCCCGGTGTTACGCCTTTTCTTATAGCCGCCTTCCAAGTAATGGAAGTCCTCAAAATCCTGTTGGGGCGTGGGAATATTTTCAGGGACAGGATGATCCATGTTGATCTGGAGCGCGGCTGTTTAAACGAGTTTTTCTTTCGTGTCCCTGATTCTTTGAAATAAAGGGTCGGATGCGGAATCTGAGAGAAGGATTAATCCTATGGAATTTCGGTACGGCCTTGAAGATCGGCCGCCTCCGGGAGAGACGCTTCTGATGGGACTTCAGTGGTGCGCTCTCATGGTACCTTTCCTGATAATTTTAGGTAAGATCGCTGCTGCCTACCACTTGGCCGATCCTGCTGACCAAACGACATACTTGCAAAAGATGGCCTTCATCATTGCCATCTTCCTCGTTCTTGAAATCCTCTGGGGCCACCGCCTGCCTCTCATCATGGGACCGTCTTCGGTGATTCTAATCGGCATTATTTCCAGCCATGGACTCGACATGAATGCTATATCTACGGCTGTAATCAGCGGAGGGGTGATCCTGGCGCTCGCGGGCATAACGGGTGTTTTCGGGCATCTCCAGCGGCTGTTCACACCCCGTGTCGTGGCGGTAGTGCTCTTGCTGATTGCCTTTACGCTGACACCGACCATCCTGAGACTTGTGACAGACCCACAGGGGACAAGTCCGCAGGTGAATATGGTTTACGCCCTGATGCTTACTACGGTTACACTGATTCTCCACAGGCTCCTTACGGGAATATGGAAATCTGTTCTGATAATGATCTCCATGCTGGGCGGGAGCGTCGTCTATTTTCTTATCTTCCCGGAGAACCTCAATATGACGGCTGTAGCATCTTCGAAATTCATCGCACCATTTTTTACGAACATGATCGGCCATCTGTCTTTCGACACAGGGCTTTTGATTTCCTTCTTTGTATGCTTTGTGGCCTTGTCGATTAATGATCTCGGTTCGATGCAGTCCATGAATGCTCTCGTAAATACTGAAGACATCGCAAAAAGACTTAACTGGGGTGTTTTTTTTACAGGCCTGGCCAATGTTACGGCAGGAGTTTTCGGCGTCATAGGACAGGTTAATTATTCCATGAGTGTCGGCGTTGTCGCTGCTACGGGCTGCATGTCACGATTTACCTTGCTGCCGGCAGCGGCGGTTCTGTTCTTGATATCCTTTTCTCCCATGACAATAGGCTTCTTGGGGATTGTTCCTCCAGTTGTGATCGGCAGCATCATGTTTTACTTGCTGTGCTCGCAGGTGTCGGCCGGCCTGCTCGTAGCCTTTGAGTCTTTGCGGGAATTGACATTTGACGACGGAATGATTATTGGCATGCCTATCCTGATTGCAACAGTGATAGCTTTTACGCCGGCCCCCTTTTTCCAAGAATTCCCCCAGCTCTTACGGCCCATTGTCGGAAACGGGTTTGTCGTGGGAGTCATTATCGTCCTTCTCATGGAACATGGTATATTTAGAAAATCCGGCAGTCAAGCGAACCTCAGATGAAAGTGATTCAATGCTGGGATGACGGAATCGTCGATGATGTCCGTCTGACTGATATACTGCGCCGTTACAATGCGAAAGCCACATTCAGTCTCAATCCGGGGCTATATCGTGAAGAGAGATCGTTCGGTTGGATTCATGAAGGGAGGGAGGTATGGCGGCTCCGTACCGGCGAGCTGCCCGACATATACAGCGGATTTGAGGTTTGCAGCCATTCCATGACCCATCCGTGCCTGACCGAAGTTTCAGCGGATCAATTGGATTGGGAGGTAAGGGCGAGCCGTGATATCCTGCAGGGTATTTTCAGAAAACCTGTCCTTGGATTCTGCTATCCATTCAATGCATACAATGAAAGGGTAAAGGCCGCCCTCCGGTCTGCCGGATATATATGGGCACGGGGTGGTCAAAATGACGAGAGCATTTTCTCGCCCCGCGATCCTTTCGAATTTAATTTTAGTTGTCATTTTCTGTCTTTCGATTTCTGGCCAAAGTTTAACGATGCGAAGGAAAGGAATGCAGTTTTTTCCTTCTGGGGGCATAGCTGTGAAATGACCAACGAAGCCATGTGGCAGGATTTTGAAGCGATGATAGAAAAAATTTCTTCAGATGCAAACACAGAGTGGTCATTCATCACTGATCTTTTTGCAGATGGTTCTGTTTGATTACGACGCCAGAACCCGCTTCTTTTTCCTTGCTATATAAACCGGCCATAGATATTCTGTTGCCATCCCTGATACGTAAGATTTACATATGAAAAAATGTCCTTTCTGTAGAGGAACAATCGAAAGAGATTTGCGGGTCTGCCGATTGTGCGGCAGGGATTTGCCAAGATCCAGTGCCCGCATCAAAAGCATTTTTTATTGCCCCATATGCAACACGGAAAATACCTATTGCGACTCCACAAACAGAATCTTTTGTCCCCACTGCCGAAATTATGTCAAAGATCAAGAGTGACACTTGTCTTTGTGTCTATCAGCAAAAGTTCATGCGTCAGGCGGGATCAGTGTTTGAACGTGCCGTCCGTATAGATGAGAACCTTTTCCCCTGTGGCAAGGGCGGCTGTTACTGTCTTATCTTCCGTATTGACGAGGTCCCAGTGAAGGGCTGAGTCATTGAATCCCATCTTCTTTTTTGCTTCTTTTGTGAGTTCTGATGGATCTCCATTGTATGTAACGCTGTAGGAAGAACCAAGGGCAAGATGGCAGTTTCCATATCTGCCGCCGTGATTTTCATCGTAAAGCGTATCGGCCATAAAACGGTCGATCCGGGAGAAACGTCTGTCCGTGAGGGAAAATTCCCCGATCCGGCGCGCTCCCCTGTCCATGGAAAGCTGCTTAACAACAAAATCCTCACCCGTATCCGCCCCGATCTTAGTCACCGCGCCTTTATCAAAGGTCATGCGCACCCCCTCCACATAATTGCCGCTGCGGAAAGAAGGCAGATTCGCAAAATACCGGCCTTCCGTGCCCCGCCAATCAGGCGAAGTGAATATTTCAAAGCTCGGTATATTATGCCCGGATATGCCTATCCAAAGTCTCCTGTCCCCCAGCTTTATCGTGAGATCAACATTCTCGGATTCGATATGAAGGGATTTCACGTCGAGGCTGTTCAGCCATCTCTTGATGCCCGTGACTTTTTTGAGAATTGCCTGCCAGCGGGAAACGGGATCATCAAAATCCAGGTAGCAGGCCTTGACAATCTGCTCTGTATACTTGTCAATCGACATCCTTGCCTGCTTCGCCAGCTCATCTGTAGGGAGGGTGCTGAGGGTCCAACTGTAAAGACCGTCCTCCTCCCGCTTGTTGAGAATATCCCGGAAAGGCTTTCTTGCCACGAGGACCTTCCCGATTCTCATCGGATCGACGTCCTTCAGGTGAGTGAGGGCGTCCGGTGCATGGAGAAAGATCCTGCCGTTTATGCTCTTGTATAGTTCTTTATCTCCTGGAGGCAGATAGACGAGCTGTCTCCCATTCGCAACTCCGTAGAAGCCGCATTCCATGGGAACTGTCAGGCCCATCCTTTGAATCGGATTCATACCCATGTCCAGTATCCTGTTATAGAGGATTTCTGCGAGTACGAGGGCCTGGCGATCATATTGGAGGAGAACGGTATCTTGTTTTTTGAACGGATTTTTTCGCGCCACCTTCAATGCCCAGATGAGCAAATCTGCATATCTGTTAAGTTGAACATCCGTCAGCATGACATTTCCTCTTTCCGGAATAAGTAAAAATTAATGCCTTCGATAGCCATACCGTTCTTCGAAGATGGGGGCTATCAAATTGTCCACCGGAACATAGTCATCGGTGAGGACAACGGAAGGCCGCTCGGTGAGATATTGCTGGAGTTGTTCCTGGGACATAACGTGGGACATGACATCCTTACCGCCCTTTTCCCCGATGAATTGAACGAAGTCATTCATATCAACACCACGCTTGCTCGCCACGATAACACGGGTGCTGATTCCCGTATTTTCTTGATCGAGCTTCGGGGAGACAAGGTGGACATTTCCCTTGCCGAACACTTCTTCCAGCGTCCGGATGTAGGAAGGCATGAAGAGCCCCTTCTGGTAACTGTCAATCACATTGGCCATGAGTATGCCATCCGGTTTCAAGAGCCGGGCCATTTGCAGGGCAAATTCCTTGGTTGTCAGATGGTAGGGAATTGACAGGTCATTGAAGGCGTCTCCGACGATGAAATCATATTTTTCTATTTCGGTGCTATTCATGACAAACCAGCGGCCGTCTTCATTGAAGGATCTGATCCGCGTGTTCTCAGGCACTCCCAGATATTCATGAACCACCCGCGTTATTTCCGGATCAATCTCCACAACGTCGATCTCTGCCGTAGGATACATCAACTCAAGGGAACGGGGCAGGGTATACCCCCCACCGCCGATGAACAGGGTCTTCAGGGTTCCTGACCTGTTCATCCTCCACCTCATAAGTTCTTCGTATATCCTTATGTATTCATAATCCAGATGGAAAGGGTCGTCATAGACATTTATGGAGTGGATGAGATGGTCTAAGACCAGCGCATCCGCCCAGACCCGTTCATCTTTTGTGAGGCACTTCCTCACCTGGATTGTATAGTAGTTACTTTCTTTGAAAAAATAGGTCTTGTCATCGAGAGGCATTTTAAAGGCATAACCGTAGAAAGTCCAGGCGAGCGAAACAAAAATCAGAATAAATACTGCAAAGAAAATGGCAGATGTTTTTTTTCTGGTGAAAATCCCTCCGAAGATCATAGCAGAGATTATTAGAATAATCCCTATGGTCAAAAGTATATTCCTCGTTCCCATCCAGGAGATGAGAAAGAAGCCCGTGGCAAACGTCCCGATGATCGAGCCGAGTGTGGAAAAGGCATAGATCTTTCCCACCACATTACCTGTCTTTGCGAGGTTGTGAAGGGTAAGCTTAACCACGACGGGGGAAATCATGCCTAAGATGCAAGACGGGATAAAGAAGATAAAAGTAGTGAGGACTAATATCCGCATCATCAGCGTGGTCTGAAGATGGGTCGCTCCCAGAAGGTTTGTGAGTGGTGAAATTGAAAGAGCCCCTATGCCGGAAAGAAAGAGGAGCCAGCCGAGTGTCGAGGGCCGGGGAAACCGGTCGGCAATCAAACCGCCCACATACGCGCCTATGCTGATACCGGCAAGGACAACACCGATAATGCTTGTCCATGTATAGAGGGATACACCCACATGCGGCGCCATGATCCTTCCGGCAACCAATTCAATAACCAAAGTGCAGAAGCTGGCGATAAAAACGACGATGTTTGCTTTAATGACTTCTTTCTGCATGGATAAACCTCTTTCGAAATAACAATGAAAAACCAAGCTCTCCGTTATCGATCAAATTGATACTGAGAAACCTTTTCCAATTCAACGGCGTCGATATATAGCACGGTGAAGCAAATATGCAAAGGGTTTATATGAGATGGAGAGGCATAATGCGCGGGGGAAGAGAGAGGGCGCTTACGTATACAACAACTGTAGCGATGTCCGTGACACCCCGATACTTTTTATATTGACATACGTAGAATTATAAGTATTATTGTAAGTAACAATCTAAGGAGTAATTGTTATGAGAGTAGATACTGAAAACATCTTTCCTGTGACGGAGCTGCAAAAGAAACTCACGAGAAAAATTCGTGATGTCTCCGAGTCAGGAGAACCGGTGTATGTGATGAAAAATAACGCCATTAAAGCGGTTATCATATCGGTCGAGGAATACGAGACGCTGCGTGACATGGAAGAAGTACTAGAGCATCTTGAGATCGCAGAAATGGTCGCTAATCGTCTTGCTGGACACAGTCGATCGAAGAACATCTCGTGGGAAAAAATAAAAGAAAAATATGGCCTCTAAAATAGAGTTCCATCCGGCAGCGGCTAAGGAATTTGATGCCCTTGACGGCAGTGTGAAAAAAGAAGTGGCATCAAAGATTGACGCGCTGACAGAGAATCCTTTCTTGGGAAAACCTTTGGGCGTCCGGGGCAATGTGAACCTGACGGGGCTCTATAAACTGTACGTAGCCCGGAAGACCCACAGGATAGTATATCGTCTCATTGGCAAAGAAATAGAGGTAATAGAGATTGTTGGCATCGGTAAGCGAGACAAGCAGCAGATATACAAACTCGTCGTCAGAAGACTGGACGCTCTCAAAAAAAGAAAAAAGTGATCGGCGCCTCACAGGAACATTTATTAGAGTAAGTACATGCTGGGAAGTCCAATCAATTTGGCTCCATAAGCAGTGCCAGAATTCAAGAGCTGCCCCACAACCTCAGAGTTTTCTCAGGAGTCTTGCCTTGACATGAAAAAATCCACCGTTATACTTCGGTAATAAAAAGGGAGGTTCTACCAGCTATATGATCAACGCCACGGCACTTTGGAACTCTCTTATGTTGCCCACACCTGAATGGATCACAGCCATTGCCACGACAGTCCTTGCGTTTGGTGTGTTCTTTGCTTTTCGGCAATTGCGCACGTCGAAAGGAATCGCTCAGTCTCAATTCGAAGATGGGTTGGCCAAAGAGTATCGAGATATTGTAAGCGGTATCTCGGCCAGAGCAATGTTAGGCGAAGATCTTTCGGAAACAGATTATCAGAATTCATTCGGTGTATTGTTCAGGTACATTGACCTAACAAACGAGCAGGTGTCTTTAAGGCAACGGAAGCGTATCAGTGAAAATGCATGGTGGTATTGGGTGAGTGGCATTCAAGCAAACTTACGGCTTCCTGTTTTTTGCCGTGCATGGGACGAAATCAAGGTGAAGAGCAAGAGCTTTGATGAATTACGCCGACTTGAGAAAGAAGATTTCAAGACTGATCCCGCAAAGTGGGAAAAAGCATGTTAGAAAATTGATATTCTTGGCGTGGTAGTGCCATAGACCCATTGGAAACCTCGTTCCTAAGATGAGGCCTGGCCTTGTATTTCAATGGAGATAACAATGAAATTGATAAACTTTATTATTGCATCGCTTCTTGTTGCATCGGTCTTGCCGGTGCATGCCGAAACCAAAACCTTCATCAAGGAATACGCGTTTCAGGCGAGCGAGGACGACAGCAGGAATTCAAGTCGGACTATAGCATTACGAGAAGTTAAGAGACTTCTTCTAGAGGAATTGGGAACATACCTTGAAAGTGAAACAGAGGTTCACAATTTCCAACTCACAAGAGACCAGATTATTACACTTACAGCTGGTATTGTGAAGACGGAGATTGTTGATGAGAAGTGGGATGGTCAGAATTACTGGCTAGAGGCGAAGATTGAAGCGGATCCTGACAAAGTCACAAGATCCCTCGATACACTTCGAAGGGATCGCACTAAAATAAAAGAATTGGAAAAGATGAGGAAACGATCGGACGAGTTGTTAAAGGAGAATGAAAGGCTCAGAAAAGAGCTGGAAGTGGCAAGGGGTGACAGGAAGAAGAAAGAAACAATATCATATAATAAAACCATAAAAGAACTTACGGAGATCGAATGGATTGAAAATGGAGGAGCCTATTACATTTCAGGCAATTACAAGGATGCCATTGTTTCATTCAGTAAGGCAATAGAGCTGAATCCGAAAGATGCAGAGCATTATGTTACCCGAGGGGTTGCGTATCATGCACTTGGCAACTACACGCAGGCAATCAATGATTATTCTGAAGCTGTTAAGATAAATCCCAGAAATGCACACGCTTACTATAATCGTGCACTTGCCTATGACGGTCTTGGTGACAATAGGCAAGCACTGAGGGATTATAACAAGGCCATCCAGCTAAATCCAAGAAATCCAGACTACTATGTTAATCGAGGGATTATACTTATGGCACTCGATAACTACAGACAGGCGATGAAGGATTTTGACATAGCCATTGAGATAGATCCTCAAGATGCAATTGCTTATCATAACCGAGGAATTAACAATGCATCACTCGGCAACTTCAACCAGGCAATAGAGGACTTTGATAAAGCAATCGAACTGAACCCAAAATATTCAAAGGCCTATAGTGGGAGGGGCATGGCCTATGAACAAGTGGGGAACCATAACCAGGCAATTGAAAATTATAGAATAGCAGCAAGATTAGGAGAGAAAAGGGCACAGGATTTGTTAAGAAATAGGGGAATCGCATGGTAACTTATTTACAATCTCTTGGTCAGGCTATGTTTTGACCTTAAGATGACCTCCAAGAAAGACAGAAAACACCGTGAAAGTGAGGGAAGCAATGAAAGCAAGAATTATGACGACTATTATCAGTTTGCTTCTGGTCTTTAGTTATTCTGAAGTAAGGGGGGTAGATTGGATATATATTGGAACTATAAATAATGATAGCATATATTATGATCGAGAAAGCATTTCTCACCCAGACATAAATATTGTCAAATTTTGGGAAAAAATTGATAGGTCGGATATGCACAAATTCGTTTCACTGAATGAAATAAATTGTGAAAGAAAAACTCATCGTATTCTATCAGCGACTCAATACAATGAGACGGGGATGGCTATAGGCAGAGGAAAGCTTAAAGGACCTGTTAGTGCTGATACTGGATGGGAAGACATCATTCCCGGGTCAGTGCGGGATAGATATTATTCAATATTTTGCAAATGACAGTTACCCGACCAGCAGTGCATGTTATTTCGTGGGAGCCGGTTGGCGTGATATTCTGGGACACCAGTTAGTTAGTTGATGCTAAACCCGACTTGATTTGACAACGGCAGGTCCTCCTTGATTGTCAGCAGGGTTCATGCCTTTAGAGTCAAAGCCCTTTTCCAGCATCATATCCCGCCTCAATGAACGGACACACATCTTCTTTGCCTCTTGACATCTTACGCTCATTTACCTACAATAAAGCTCTGGAGGAAAAGAATAATGGCTAATTTCAAGGTTCCCCATCTTCGGTTCCAAAACTTCAAGGTGTTGCTTCTCTTCGTCGTTGTTTTTGGCATATTCACCGTCTCTACGCAGGTGATCATGCTTATCGCAGACTGGCTCTGGTTTCAGGAAGTGGGCTATCAGGACATTTTCTATATTACCCTTTTGACAAAATTTAAAATGGCAGCCCTCTTCGGCATCGCCTTTTTTATCATTTTTTACTTAAACCTTTTCCTGGCCGTGAGAATGTCCTCTCCCATAGTTGTCTTCGATGCGGGAGGTACCGTCCAGGCGCCGCCGTGGGAGATAGAAAGCAAGAGACTGCAGGTGCTCATCCTGGCCGCTTCAGTTGTTTTGGCGCTTTTTGCGGCTTCGTACGGAACCGGCCAATGGGAGAATTTTTTGCTCTGCACTAACGCCACTTCCTTTGGCATCACCGATCCGCTCTTCCAGAAAGACATAAGCTTCTATATCTTTAGTTTGCCCTTTTTGACACATGTCTATGGCTGGCTCATGTTTACGATCATCTTCACTGTCATAGCTACTGGATTTATATATCTTACCCGCCGTTCCTTCCGCTTCATACCTCCCAGAACCTGGCAGATTGCGCCGCAAGCCAGGATGCACCTCGCCATTCTGACGGCAGCGCTGTTCTTCTGGGGCATATTTGGTGTCTGGTTGGAATTGAACGAGATACTTTTTACGAAACGTGGTGTGGTCTTCGGTCCCGGCTATACGGAAGTCACCACGCAGCTTTGGGTCCTCAAGACCCTCATGGTCGTTTGTATTTTATGCGGTCTCGCGGCAATTTATTACGCCTTTCGCCCCGACTGGCGTGTTCCTGCGGCAGCCATACTCGCATTTCTATTAGTTAGCATCGCCGGCCGGAGCATATATCCCGCACTGATACAGAAATTCAAGGTTATTCCCAATGAGATTGTCCTCGAAATGCCGTACCTTGAAAAAAACATACAGTACACAAGACTGGCGTATCAGCTTCAGGATATTGACGATCAGGAATTCCCGTTAGAGGAAAACCTCACCCGGGAAGTCCTGAGAAAAAATGACATTACCATGAAAAATATCCGCCTGTGGGATCATGCCCCTCTTCTCCAGACGTACGGCCAGCTTCAGGAAATGCGTACATATTATAAATTCACCAGTGTCCACAACGACCGCTACATAGTTAACGGGGAGTACCGTCAGGTACTGCTCTCCCCAAGGGAGCTTTCCTACCAGGCGCTGCCTTCAAAGACGTGGGTCAATGAACACCTCACATACACCCACGGCTATGGCGCTGTTCTTGGCCCCGTGAATCGCATATCCGCCGAAGGTCTTCCGGAATTCTTCATCAAGGATATTCCACCGGTTTCAACGACAGACGTCAAGATTACCCGTCCCGAGATCTATTACGGTGAAACGTCCAATGAATACGTCTTTGTCAAGGGAAAACGCCAGGAGTTCGACTATCCTGTGGGAGACAAAAATGTTTACTCCACCTATGGCGGCAGCGGTGGCGTTCCGCTCTCATTCTGGAAAAAACTGCTTTTCGCAGCGCGTTTCGGCTCTTTCACTATTCTCCTTTCCGACGATATCACTTCCGACAGCCGAGTCATGTACTACAGGAAAGTCACGGAACGGGTCTCCCATATTGTCCCCTTTATCGAAATGGATGGTGATCCGTACATGGTAATATCACCGGAGGGTCGTCTTGTCTGGATATTGGATGGATATACCGTGACAGATCGTTTCCCTTACTCCGAACCGAGCGCCAAGATGGGGAACTACATCCGCAACTCCCTCAAGGCAACTGTTGACGCCTATGACGGATCGGTAAAGCTTTATATAAGCGATGCAAAGGATCCAATCATACAGACATACTCCAGAATATTTCCGGGGGTCTTCAAGACGATGGATGAGATGCCCGGGGAATTGAGAAGCCATATCCGTTACCCCCGCGCCATGATGGCCTTGCAGGCCCGGATGTATGGGGCATACCACATGCAGGATCCGCAGGTCTTTTACAACAAGGAAGACCTCTGGACTATACCGGGCAAGCATGTCCCCGGTCACGACTCGGAAATGGAACCATATTATACGATTATGAAACTTCCGGGGGACAAGAAAGAAGAGTTCATCCTGCTGTTGCTCTTTACGCCGAGCAAGAAGGACAACATGTCTGCGTGGATGGCGGTTCGCTGCGATGCCGCGAACTACGGCAAGATGATCGTTTACAAATTCCCCAAACAGAAACTCGTCTACGGGCCGAGCCAGATTGAGGCCAGGATAGACCAGGATACGGAGATTTCCAAACAGCTCTCCCTCTGGAACCAGAAGGGCTCCCAGGTCATCCGCGGGAGGTTGCTTGCTATTCCCATCGAAAAATCAATCATATATTTTGAGTCCCTTTACCTGGCGGCGGAAAAGGGGCAACTTCCTGAATTGAAGAGGGTCATAGTGGCTTATGGTAACTCTATTGCCATGGAGGACAATCTGGAGACATCTCTGCAGCGAATCTTCGGCGCCAAGGTGATGAAAGAAGAAAAATATCCCGCTCTGGAGACAAGAGCGGCTCCTGGGAGAGAAAACACGGACAGGCAAGCGGCGCTGGATGCCCTCGGTCATTACAGGCGAGCACAGGAACACCTGAAGCTCGGCAACTGGGCCAGTTACGGAGAAGAACTCAAGAGAATGGATGAGATATTGAGAGCGATAGAAAAAAAGAAATAAGGTTCATCTTGGAAGGGAGGATAGGGCGATGCAAAAAGAATGGAAACTAATCCTTTATGCCCTGTGCTTTTTGATCCTGCTTCCATGTGCAGGCTGCGCAGGTACGCTTTTTAAAAATTACGGCAGTATCGTGCCTGACGGGTAATTTGGGGGTAATTTGGGAGACATAATACCCATTAATGGCACTGACCTGTCGGGAATATGATTATGTCCTTTATTATCCATAAAATGGTAGATGTAGCCCCGGTCTTCGCTAATGGGCGAGATGCCAGAAAGGAGGCTGAATAATGCCCGTGATCGAAAATGATCTTCAAACAGCCAGGGAGCTGAAAAAACGCGTATCAAAACTTACACCGCTGATTGATTTCCGGCTTTTTGGCTCCCGTGCACGTGGCGATGCCGATGATTATTCCGATATGGATATTTTTATGGAATTTGAGACAGTTGACAGAGATTTGAGGAGCAGGGTTAAAAACTGTGCATGGGAGATGACGATGGAAAGCGGGATTGTTGTCACTACGCTTTTGTTCAGTAGGCACGAGATTGAAAATTCTCCCTTACGTTCATCCCCGATTATCCGCGTGATTATGGAAGAAGGGGTTCCCGTATGACGGATCGTGAAACCATTTTTGGTTACCGCATGAAGCATACCGAGGAAACACTTTCTGAGGCGGTCAGGATGCTGGAGGCTGGCTTTTCTCCACGCTCAATTGTCAACCGGTCGTACTATGCGATGTTCTATGCGGTTCTGACACTGTTTATCCACTCCAACACACCTCAGAAAACATCCAAACATTCCGGTGTTATAGGGATTTTTAATAAGGAGTTCATCCATACCGGGAAGCTTGATGCGCGTTTTGGCCAGATGCTTTATGACGTGTTCGATCAACGCATAGAATCGGATTACAGGGATTTTGCCGAAGTATCTGAGGAAGATGCCCGCAATGCGGTATTAGCAGCACGGGAGTTTGTCACCGCAATCAAAGCGTTGACGGAATATGTGTCGAACAAAATCTGAATCCGGGGGGAATTATACCCAATAATGGCATTGACCTGCCGATAATCTGTATTGTGTCCCACGATTACACACAAGAAAATGGATGAGATCTTAAGAACGATAGAAAAAAAGAAATAAGGTTCATCCGGTTGATGCGCACTTGCTGTTATCATTCTTTTCTAATTCAACCGGCTCATTCATCATTTCAATCGGAAGTGAATGAAGACTGTATCATTCATCAACCCGCGATTTATTTCTTGATTTCATAGAAAAGTTTCCCCATAGTACTTCTCAATCAGACACATACGACGCTTAAAATTCCAAAGAGGTGCAAACCGCCGCGAGAGGGTTTATTCAACTTAAGTTTATGCCTCTTAAAAAGGATCTGAATACCTTATGGAAAATCCCCTGTCTAAGCTCGCACTTGACTACTGGTACCAAGTTATTATGGTCGTCGGCATTGTTGTGTTCTTGCTTGTAGGTGCCGGTTTGCTTAAAGCGTTCCCGGTTGTTCCAACCGCAACAATTTCGCTGGGGGTGTTCTTCTTGGGTCTTGGTGAGTGGATCAATCATCCCCTCCAAACAAAGCTGCGTGCACCTGATGCCTTCTTTCCTAATGTCGTCATTACAGGCCATCCACGAAACGCGAGTGTCCTTGGCTACGTCTTCGATATTTTTGGCCTTGGCCTTATTGGTTACGGTTGCTACAGGTTCTTTGCGTAATAAACAAAGAAAATGAATTGAACCAATGATATTGGAAGAAGCTGGAAAACTACGGGAGAGAAGGATGATGATGAAAAGGGGACTGCTCTGTCTGTTGGTGTGCATGGCGATGTTTGCTTATTCGCTGGCCGGGGCGGAGGTTAAGGTCTTTGAGAAGGAAGTGGAGGAAGTCGTCGGTCGGGATCAGAACCAGGAACAGGTGGAGGCCTTTGCCCTGCAGAAGGCCAAGCGTCTTGCTGTGGAAGAAGCGGGAATCTATCTTTCTTCCCTCACAGTTGTCCAAAATTATCAGCTCCAGAAGGATGAGGTCACGGTGCTGGCCTCCGGTGTCACAAAATCCCAGGTTTTGGGCGTTCCGTCCGTCGTTGTCAAAAATGGCGTCATCCATGTGACGGTTAAGGCGAAGATCACTGTGGATACCGCCGTCCTGGATCAGCAGATCAAGGAAATAATGAAAGAAAAAGGGACGCTGAAAAAACTGGAGGCGGAGCAGCGGAAGGTTCGGGACTTGGAGGAGAAATTGGCGAACCTCAAAAGCTCGGAGGTCAAGCGTCTGGAGGAACTCAACGCCCAAGCCCTGGCCTTAGAAAGAGAAAGGGATAGACAGCGCCTTTTCCGCGAGGAGCAAGCATTAAAGGCTAAAGGTGAACTCAGCCGGGCCGAGGCGGATCGACTGGCAAAAGAGCGGGAGATGCAGGACCGTATGAACCGGATTCTGGGGGAACAGGAGAAAGCGAAGCGGGAGGAAGCAGCAGCCCTGGGCGCAGAACAGGATCGCATCAAACGAGCCCAATTGGAAAATGAGCAGCGGTGGAACGAACTATCACGAAAAGCAAAACTCTCACAGGAATCCTGGGTGGCCATCGACGACAGCCTTTCCCTGCGACAGGCCGTGACGGAAGTGAATGACCTAAAACAGGAAATTGCCAACCTGAAGGGCCGTCTCGATTACCAGTACGGGGAGAATGCAAGAAACCTGAAGACGGCCTATGTCCAGCAACGAGCCCTGACGAAGGCAAAGCTGCCGCCTGCACCGACCCCGAAGGACACCTTCGAATCCACGGCAGAGTATAATGCGCGCATCTCGACCTATGAGCGTCAGGTGGAAGAGGCGGAAAGGGAAAATAGCCGAGCATCGGAAATACTCAAAAATGAGGAGAACCTGAAACTCGCGCAGGCGAAAGTGGATTACCTGGGACAACAGATCCGGGTGCTTGCGCCTTTTATTAAGCGCCTCCAGGCCTTACAGGATCGGAAATTTACTCTTCCCGAGGGCGGAGCCATGGTGGTGGAGCTGGGCGTCCCGGATGCTGACAATAACCGCTTCCCCGTTCATCTTCAGTACAAGGGGAAATCGTGGTCAGCTTGGTGGGATTATAGGGATCGTAATAGCGCCAAAGACTTCTACCGGACGAGGACATACCTGAAGGCCGAGGGATTCTTTCAGATCGACGAAACGGCAAAACTCAGCCCAAAGCTGACGATGGTACGGGTCACCCATATGGGGACGAAGGAAACGCGAAAATTCGACCTGGAAACGCCAAGAATATTCACCGAGGTCGTTCAGTTCGGCAATATCAAACAAGAGGAATCAACATCTAAGAAGACAAGTGAAATTGCGGCACGGCTGCTTGCCCGGAAGGAAATCGGGAGTGACGGGCGGCGGTTTGTTGCATATGACGACGGGACGGTTCTGGACGAGGAGTCGGGGCTCATGTGGGCGGCGAAGGATAACGGGGCGGATATAAACTGGCAAAGCGCCAAGGGCTATTGCGAGAATTATCGCGGAGGCGGGTACACGGACTGGCGGATGCCGACGCAGGATGAGCTGGCGAGGTTATATGAAAGTTCGGTTGAGGGCCATAATGGATATCATCTGACAACCTTGATCACCTGACTAAGTGCTG
>Ga0209777_10002049_pt1 | contig 27366 bp, 45 predicted proteins | sample FrelakmetHBP12HB_FD_187147 | JGI IMG/M metagenome (GOLD analysis project Ga0209777, IMG submission 187147) | Freshwater lake sediment microbial communities from the University of Notre Dame, USA, for methane emissions studies -HBP12 HB (SPAdes)... | ecosystem: Environmental > Aquatic >...
TTGAATTTTGCACACTACTTGGACAAACTAAAACAGGCAGGAATAAAATGGTGTGCAAAATTCAATGACAAAAACTATCCTGAACTGTCCGGTGGATATATCGAATTTACCAGGAACAATAAAACGCTGAAAATGGATTTTATAAATGGTTCCAGTTACCGATATGAATATACTGGAAACAGATTAAAGCCAAATGCACAACCTGGAAAAATGATTTTTTCAAATTGGGAAACGCAGGATTTTATTCTGTTTATTTACAATGGACTGATTAAGGAAAACTGATATGGCAGAACGCAAACCACGAAAACAGATTGAGATATTCCTGGAATTATCGGAATATGAATTACTGGAACAAATGTTCCAGGATGCACAAAAACATTGTGGACTGGTTAATGATATGAAACGTAAAGCGGATTATAAAACATTGATGTCAGATATTGCATTACAGAAAAGGCAATACTGGTTAGCGTATTCAGCGATGAACAGTAAAATTAACTGATATGAACGTAATGTTTTTGAATGATAGGATTGTCCAGGATGCACGTAAAACCATCGGTGATATGGAAAATGATTTTAATAGTTATATTTCCAAACCCGACTTTAGTGTATCTTGGGCAAAGACCATTGAAACCAGGCATCAGGTATTGTTGGAATTTTTTACAAAGGCAATACAGACCATCACTAAATTGGCAGCAGGTGCAAATGCAATCTATGTTGAAAACCACACACACCAGGATATATTCAGTAATGACAACATCAATTTAAAACGGGAAATTGATGAAAAAAATAAACTGATTGGCAAATACGAAACAATACTGAAATTCCATAATTGGAACCTGGCAGACCTGGAATATTATAACCTGGATGATTGGAAGGAAATGAAAAGACAAGCCAGGATTAATGAAGTGATGAAGGAACATCCTGAACTATTTTAAAAAAAATTACTATGCAGGATACATTGGAAAAAAAGATAACTCAAAACAAAGAAAATTACAGGTTAAAAGAGGAACACGATTTTTATACGCTGAAATCCAGGAATGGTGATTTAACTACTATTCAGATTAAGAAAGCCAGTATAGTTGACAAACTCAAAAAGGAATATTTTTACAGGTACGATATAGATACTGAAACCAGTGTTTACATTCATATAGTGAATAATATGGTGGACATCGTGAATAAGGAATTACTGGTGGATAGGTTTATGCGATATATAGAAACCTTATCCGATTTTGAACACAAAATTATCCATCGTGATAAGGATGGAACTGAAACCAAAATACCATTTAAAGTTACCAGTGAACTGATACGGGTATCATTGATGGAAAATATTGGTGAATACTTTTCAAAGAACCTACTGAACCGATTAACACCGGATATGCCTATCCTGTTCCATAAGGATACAAAAACATCAAAGCATCTTTATTTTAAGGACAATTTTATTGAGGTGGATGCAAATGGATATGAAGTAAGGGATTATAGTGAACTATCCGGTTTTATATGGTCAAACCAAAGATTAAGCAGGAATTTTAAGTTTGTCCAGGAACCAGGCAATTTTGAAAAGTTTATTGAAAATGTTTGTAATAATGATGCTGACAGGATTAAGGCATTAAAAACCGTGATTGGATACCTTATACACGGATACTTTGATACAAAACTGTATGCTGTTATTTTTACGGATGAAAGGTTTTCGGACAGTGATGAACCTTGTGGCAGGACTGGAAAAACATTACTTTGCAAGGCAATAGGACATATAATGAACGCAAATAAACTATCCACAGTTTACACTGAAATTAATGGAAAAAACTTTGTTCCAAACGACAAGCACAGATACGGTGATTGCAACGCAGATACCAGTTTGGTTTGTATTAATGACCTGTCCAGGAACATACCATTTGAAACATTCTTTAATGATATTACGGAAAATATCACGGTGGATAAAAAGAATGAAAAGCCATTCAGGATACAATCAAAATTAATTATTTCGACAAACCGAACAATCAAAATATATGGTGATAGTGCAATAGACAGAAGTTGTGTATTTGAATTTTCCGATTATTATAACAAAGACCGTTCACCATTCCAGGAATATAAACAATGGTTTTTTACAGATGACTGGACACCGGATGAATGGAATAGGTTTGATAGCTTTATGGTAAAATGTATCATTGAGTATTTTCAGAACGGATTAATAAAACCAAAACTAATAAATTTCCATCGCAGGACACTGATTGAACACACAAGCCAGGAATTTGTTGAATGGATGGATGACATTGTAAAGAACAGGATAATTAAAAGCAGCGATGACATAACACCGGATGTTGCATTTAAACCAGGTGATGAAATTCAGAAAAAAGATTTATACATATCATTCACCGGAACGTATCAGGATTATAAGCAGCTAAAACAAAAAACCTTTACAAAGTGGCTAAAACAATATTCACGTGAAAGCAAGGAAATCCAGGAAATCAAAAAGGAACTTGGCACTGAGGGCAGGTCAAATAATAAGGATTATATTAAAATAATTTATAAATAAAAAAGTATATGGAACAAATGACAAAGCAACAGGCAAAGGAAATTACATCAAATAATTTCTTGTTATTGGATGATGAACGTGATAGTATTAGTCATCTATGTATTGAAAGAATGTACACAATTAATGAGTTTTCTTTTTGTGATAGGGATTTATTATTACAATTATATGGAGTATCAAGTAAGGGAAAAAAATACGCATTTAGCTATATTGTTCAAGAGGGAAATAAATATTATTTTAGAAATAATTTTTTTGATGCTATTAAATTAATTACAGCAATAAGAATTTTAAACAATTACGATTTTGATGGATACGATGTATTAATACCATTTTAATTTAAAAAATAAAATTATGAAAACAGTATCATTTGATTTTGATGGAACATTGACCAGGCAGGATGTTCAGAATTATGCAAAATCCTTAATACAAGGAAAAACTGCCATTGTAATAGTAGTAACATCAAAATTTCCGTATTATCCTGGTGCATACAATGAAGTGCATAAAATCACGGATAGGATTGGAATTAACCGTAAAAACATCAAATTTGTTTATGCAGATGGCAAGGTGAAATTCTTTAAGAAACATCCAGTGGATTTACACCTGGACAATGACAAGGCAATAGTTTTGAGCATCAAAAAACAAACATCCACCTATGCCATTGATGTTACTGATACATCCTGGAAAGAACAAGCAAATTACGTATTATATTAACTTAAAAAGCAAGGAATGAAAAAATTATTAAAGGGGTTATTCTTTTGGAACAAAAAGAAAACCGAAACAGAAAAATTTAAAGAACGGATTGAAACCTATATGAGTTTGGTCGTTCACTATGCACCTTTAATTAGGAAAATTGCCATCGGTAAAGACATCACCAGTCCAGGTGAAATGATTGGCAGGATGTATGACTTTTATGAATTATACACCGGAGTAGTTGACCAAGTAGGCGGGATGGATATGGATGAACCAGTGGAAATACCACGTATGCAGGGAATAGTTGCAGCACAAATGACTGTTTCACCAGGATTGGAACCGCCAAAGGAAAAACAGGCAGTAAAACCAAAGGATGTAATAAATGAATTGGACACAATACCATCACCAATATCACTGGAAAAAATTGACAAAAAAATAAGCATCCTGAATGATAAGCGTGAGTTACTGGAACAAAAATATGCCATAGCACAGATTAATGGAATGGTAAAAAGATTGGAAAACAGAAAGGGATATGAACCATTTCAGGCATTTTACAGCAGGTTCCCGAATACTACCGATGAAAGAATACACGATTTATTGAAAAAATACAAACTGGAATTTAATAAATCGGATTTATTCATACCAACCTTTCCCGATGAAGCTATTGAAATAATGCGTGAATACAATAAAATTACTGTTAAATCAACAGGCGAAAAGGCAGTTTTTTATGTCATCGCTGAACAATCTGCATTTGAAGAAAAGAGAAAAAGGTTAGACCCGATATTATTGGCACAAAGTCCATTTGGATTTTATTGGCAAATATTGGGTGCCTGGGATAAGGAAATGATATTGTTATCTGAACTTTAAAATTAAAAATTGATATGGAACCAAAAATTGAAAATTACGATGCAAGGGAACTGATACTGTATATTGATAATACGGAACGGTTCTATACAGGCAAGATGAACCTGTTTGAATACTATTCAAAAAAGCTGCAAGGCACCAGGTCGGATACGGTAAAAAAGATTATGGAAATGGACAGGATACGTTCATTCAAAACATTGTGCAGGACAGCCGGAAAGGATTATACGGAAAGGTTGGCAAATATTGAATTGAAACCTAAAAATCTATTTTCAAAATTGACCAGGCACGATGCTGTGAAATTACTTGAAAAGGAATTTTTGGAATATCATTCTGATATGGTGATGGCAGAACCGGAATAACATTAACTTAAAAATAAGATTATGGAAACAAAGACAAAAAAATCAATTTATCAGCAGACAGGAAAAGATGCAGCGTTAGCGATGGAATTGAACACCATCATTCTGTACGATGCAAATAAGCCACGTATCACGTTAGGTGAACTCTTTGAAAAAAACAAACTGTTTAAATTCATCATTGAACGAAAGTATTTAGGCAATACAACAAAATACGATAAGAAAAAAGGATGCAATATTGAGGTGGAACAATACAGCAGACCTGTTCGTATTATTGCTGAATTTACAAATGACATCCAGTTTGTAATTTCAAACGCTGTATTCAAATATTACAGCAGTGGCATTGATGTTGAATTTAAAACAGTACGATAATGAAAATAAACATTGATACAACAGTAATTGATGACATTGATGAACTGATTGAATTATGGAATTTCATTCAGATTCGTGTTTGCAGAAAACAAAAGGATAGGGATGTTCAGATGAAACCGATTGCATACGAAAAACAGACATCCGATATTTTTAATGCCTTTGTCAATCAAAAGACAGCAGAAACAATGGCATACATCCTGAATGGCAGTGCAGGTGATGAAACCATTAAAGACCTGGACAGACAATGGAATAATTACAGAAATGGTGAAATGCCTGAAACTATCAATGCTGAAAAAAATACAGAGCAAAGAAATGATATTATTACAAACTCTTAAAAATTAAAATTATGGAAGCACACGATGAATTAAAAGACAAAGTGGAATTGAACGTATCTTTGATGAGTTCAATTTATGAGGAAGTAATGGCAGCCGGATATAAAGTACCGGAAACACTATTGAAATTTACATTGGCAATTTACAATGCTATTTCAAAAGAAATATCCGATGAATATTCATCTAATGTCATCGGTGATGCACTGGATAATGTTGGAACCGAAATACGTGAACTTGGTTCCAAATTTGAGGAATTTGGTGCAAGTATAGCACATAACGGATTAGATGAAATTAGAAAAGCTATTGAACTTTTAGAAAAATAGATTATGGCATTACTGAATGAATTAAATGAATACATCCGATTGCTGCCAGGCAGCAGGTACGATGTTATAAGGAATGATGACCTGGTGAAAACAGCAGCGATAAACATTAATGTATTGGACTACTTGGACAAAAAGAACAATGAACCGGATAGTTTTAATTTTTTAATGTTCCCTGAGAAAAAAGGCAGGAACCTGTTTGTGTTCATTAAATTTATCAATTTCAAAAAACCGCAGGACAATGGATATATGATGATTGTCCTGAAACAATACACAGACCAGGAATTAGCAAGTTTGTATGACCTGGCAAATAAAAATCCAAACTCAAAAAATGTTTTCAACATCAATGGAAATAATTTAACATTAAAGAAAAATTAATATGAAAACACAGGCAGCATTACTTGTTATTACTTTATTCATTCTTTTTATAGTTATAAGGGAATGGATAAAACGGTACAAAAAACCTATCCAGGAACCGCAGCAGAATAAACCATTGGCATCCGACAGGAAACCGGATGACCGGATGACAAATGCCAGGCAGCCATTTATGAGAAGTCATAATAATAGAAAAAAAACACCTGGCAGAATATTTCAGATTGTTAAATTCAAAAATGGAATGACCAGGAATATTTACCATAATTCAGCAAAGGCATAATGATTGAAAGGTTATTATCATTCGGTTTATTGCTATGCGAAATAGATTCAATGATGGTTCGTTGTGATTTAAACGATTATTATATATCCAATAGAAATAGATTTTTTATTTATTATAATGGTTTAGATTATCGGTTATCAAAGATATTGCTATCATTCCTACACACCAGGTTGCAGCATCAATTAACCAATAAGCACCATCCTGGCATCCGGCATATTCCACGATGCTCACTATTCAAATTTCACAAAAATTGGAATTATTACAGAAACAATTAAAACAAAAAATTATGATAATAAATATTGTAAGCACAGAAAAGATAGTCCATATCAATAATGTTCCGGCAAGAGTTTGGGAAGGAAAAACAGAGAATGGAATAAAAGTAATTTGTTTTATCACCAGGATTGCTGTGAGTAAAGATGAAAAAAGATTAAAGGAATTTGAAAAGGATTTACAGGAACATATTGCACCATCGGTTGAGATTGATGCAATTCCATTACGATTAATAATTTAAACTTAAAAAAATTATGGCACAAACAAACCTTGAAATTTTGGATGAACTGGAAATGGATTTAATTGATTGTGCAAAGTCAGCACACGTATTAAATGAAGATATTTCCGGTGATGAAGATGAAATGACACTGGTATTATTCCAGGAGTTGAGAAAAGTAAAAAACAATAACAAGGTGGTGGAATATATGAATACTCTTGGTATTGGAAAATGACCTGGTTCCAGGTGGATAAGTAAAGGATGGCATAAACCATCCTTTTTTATTGTCCTGGCATCCGATGGTAAAAATTATTTTAGTTAAATCATTGTCTTATTTTGGGATTTTGACATTTTTGGCACGATTTTTTTTTGCCTTTTTTATACTTTTTTTTGTCTTTTACTTTCAATAGAAAAACATTATTCCAAATGCACTAATCCTTATAATAGATTGAAACTCAATTCAAATTTCAGTGCATATCAGTTTTTTTTCCAATAGTGCCATTCTTCCAAATGCACTGATTTAACTAAACAGTGCAAATGGAAACACCGGAACCGATTTTGATTAAAAGATTAATTTTCAACACAATGAACTAAAATCAGTGCAAATGGTCAAAAACAAATGCACTGTATAATCATTTGAATTGTATTGTGTTATAAGAATCAGTGCAAATGGAAGCACAAATTTGTATAATGAAAAACTGTTTTCCAATCAAAAACAGGGTGAAAAGCACCTGGCAAAAAGTAATAGCATTTGTTTTTCAATAAAAAATGTATTATAGTGCCAGGCATTTACCTGGTGCCAGGCATTTACCTGGTGCCAGGCATCCGGTTCCATCCATCCGGTTCCATCCGGCAGCGATGGTATTCACCAGGATATTGTTTTTGATTGAATTTTGCCATCCAGGAACAGCATATATACTATACTAAAACAATAACCAGGAACAATGCCAGTAATACCTTAATATTTCTGCAATTTTTCCGTGATGGGATAAATTGTTAATAGTTTAATACTGAAATGAATGAAAATTTTATTACTTTTGCCAAAACAAACAATTCTTAATGGATTTTTATGCCAGGAATTTTTATAAATTCAAAAGAGGTTGTGAAAATTTACGGATGCACCGTTGAAAGTGCAAGGGATAAAATATTATTAGTAAAAAAAATTATCGGCAGAAAGCCATATAAGAAGATTACAATACGTGAATTTTGCGAAATTGAAGATATACCAATGCAGGATGTATTAAAAGTATTACAGCCAACATAAGCGACTGTAAATTTTCCATATCGGTTTTAGCGTTAGTTATCGGGTTGCAGTGATGCAACCCTTTTTTATTGGATAAAAACAAAGTAATTCAGAATAAATTAGAATATTTCTGACAAGGAAATTAAAAAACCGGACATATATTGTGGTTTTCAATTATAAAATTTCAGGCAAAGGGTAACAAGATACCGACCTGGATGTAATAACAATTCTAAAAATTATTCTATGTTAGAATATTTGTTACCTCTTGGAATACTTGCTGCCTTTGGTGCATACGGTTGGATTAAAACCGGATTGAACGTACAGGACAATACAAAAGTCCGTTTTTCTAAACTCGGCAGTATAAAGCTGCAAAAAAATCAAATTCTTATTTACTTCGATATTGAAATCTGGAACTATTCCAAACAGAAAATGATGTTGCAGGAATACGACATCAAAATAAATTTTTATCCTGGCAAATACGGTGATGCAAATAACAAAAAAGAGGTTGGCAGGATGTTCAAAACAAATGGTTCCTATCCAATTAATCCAGGTCAAAATATTTTAAAAAATATGAATACGCAGGTGGACTATACATTTGCGTTTACTTATTTATTAGCGTGTATCAAAACAGGTGATTTTATTGACCTGGAGGCAACAGGGTATATGAAAATTGATGGAAACAAATATAATTCATCGGAACGGATAACCTTTAAAGGCACTAAGTGATGATTGACATTATAAAATTAGCTGACAAGACAATTCCAAAAAGTCCACAGCTATATCATTTGAGAAAAAAAGAATATGAAACAAATGATATAATGGAACTCATTTCTGCTGCACACAAACAGGCGAAAAAACAAACAGCAGAATTTGCAAAAGAATTTCCTGGCAGGAATCTGGATGAAAAAAGTAAATTATTATTTGATTTTCTTTTGGTGAATATCCGATATAAAGAAGATGCACCAGGTTTTCAGTTTGTAAAATTGCCATCGGCAGTATGGCACGACAAATTTTGTGATTGCAAAAGTTTTTCGCTGTTCATCGGTGGCATCCTGGCAAATTGGAAAGTGCCATTTGCATATAGATTCACCAGTTATTCGCCAGGCGAAAAAATACCCCGCCACGTTTATCCGGTCATCAAAAAAGCAAACAGGGACTATATAATAATGGATGTAGTTTACAAAATTTACAATAAACAAAAAAATTTAATTAATAAACCAATAGATTTGAATATGGAACCAGGATTATATTATGTAGCAGGTATCGGCAGCGATAATGTTCGTATTGACTTGCAAGGCAGGGATATTTCAGAAATATCCGATGCAGAAATGGATTTACTACTTGCAAAGGATAGAATGGACACAATGCGTGAAATCACGGAAAAAAAACGTGGTGTTACCGGAACCCTTAAATCTGAGCAGTATCAGGATAGCAGCGATATGATACAAGAAGCGATTGAAGCAATCCGCAAACATCAAACGAGTGGCATCGGTGATGTTGAAACTGAACTTGGATTGATTGCAGACCAGGCAGTAAGTGGTGATTTTTCACTTGCTCATATTATTACTGGTTTGGGTGCAGCAACCAAAAAGCAGACACGACAGGCAAAAAAAGCAAAGCGTGTTGAGGCACGTGCAACAGCAACAGCATCCGGCAAAAAGGGTTTTTCAAAACTCGTAAATAGAACACAGAAAGCATTAAAAAAAGTTGCAGTAGGTGCGAAAAAAGGCGTAAAGGCAGTTTTAAAAGTATATACACTTCCTGAACGATTGGCAGTAAAGGCAGTTTTAGAAGTATTACTGCCAAAGGCATCCACGTTTTTCCTGTATCTTTTCATTTCCGATAAAACCGTATTGGATAAATTGCCGGAACCGATTAGACAAAAACGGGCAAAAGAGGAACGAGTTGCAAATTTTATCATTGATGTTATTGGAATGAAACAAAAACATTTTATGGCAATTTGCCGGAATGGAATAATGAAACAGACAGGTAAAAGTCCTGAAAGTTTACTCAGTGATATGTTCGGTGGCATCCACGTTTCAGGAATTGGGCAGATGGCAGCAGCAGCAGCAGCAGCATTTGCAATCCTGAAAAAATCAGCACCCACAATTCTGGAACTGCTTAGCCATATCCATTTGAAGTTTGGTAAAAAACACAAAGAGGATGTAACAGATAAAGACAATCCAGGTGCAGAAGATTTTGCAGGTGCAGATGCAACAAATTTGAAAAGTATGGCAACGGACATAAAGGCACAGGATGCAAACCAGGAATTAATAAATAATCCCGACCTGCCTGTAAGCAAAGACGGTGGTGGATTTTGGAATACACTGAAATAATAAATAAAGTTTAAAAATAAAAATTTTAACCAGTATGGCAAAGAAACACAGAAAACACAGAACGGTGCATCACAAAAAACACCATAAAAAGCACCATTCAACAATGACCGCAGCAGAACGCAGATTGCGAAGATTGTTGAAAAAAGAACACGAAAAAGCGATGAAACTGAAAAGAAAAATCGCAGCGAAAGCCCGTGTAAAAGAATTGCAACTAAAACTGAAAGCTGCCAAACGTGCAGCCAGGATAGGTAAAGCATAACAAATAAAGTTTTTTAATATTAATCATTTAAACAGTATGAAACTCAAAAGTATCGCAAAAGAATTGGTGCCTGAAGCACTTGGATTAATCGGTGGTTCCGTTGCAGCAGATTTCCTGGACAAACCATTGTCATCCCTTAACCCGTATTTGAGAAACGGTGGAAAAATCGTTGTGGGTGCAGTTATTATGGCACTCGGAAAAAAACAGCGTATTCTTTCCGGTCTTGGCGGGGGTATGATTGCAAACGGTGGTTCAGGGGTTGTAAAGCAGCTCACTGAAGGTGGAACCGCACCTGCAACAGCAGGTATGGGATTTACCGACAATGCCATCGGTGAAGAATGGCAGCCAACACCCGACACAAAAGGAATGGGTTTTGCCGGAGTATCACCGGACAATGCAATCGGTGCAGTTGACACCATTGGTGGAGAAGATATAATCTAATCCATCGAAAACATTTCCAGGTAGGCACCGGATGCAGTGGGGTTGAACAGAACATCCATTCCTGTCCGGTGCATCCTGGTTGTGTATTACAATCGGCTTTTTAAATAAATTTTTTATAAACAGTTTAAAATTTTAAAACTATGACAGCAATTTTGAAAAATTCAGCATTTGACCGCAGGGTTTTTGAACACGTGTGCAAAAAACTTGAAAAGGATTTTGGTGCAGGTGGATACAATGCACCATCACCATCATTCCTGCGTGTTGACCAAACACTACTGAACGCACAGTCAGTGTATTCTTTCGACATCGCAAAAACATCCGGTGAACTGGTTGTTGAAAGAAAACTGGACAGGAACGACCTGTTTGTTATCACCAAACCGATGTTTTATGTTGCCCGTGAGGATAATACGAAACTTGGAAAATCCGTGATGGCAACATTTGCATCCAGTGAACAATTCACCGCAGGTGCAGGGTTCGATGTTACCGACCTGGAAGCAGTTTACAACGGTTTTTGGGCATTGAAGATTGGACAGGTTGAAAACATCCCCGCCTATCCGATGAAAGTGTTTAAGATGGTTCCGACAACACAAATGAACATCGCAAACAAACTTCAATCGGAATGGGATGCAGTGCAGTATATGCCCGACATTCCATCCATCCTGTTCATTTCCGGTACGATGAACGTAGAAATTAAGGTGGAAATTCCCTCGTATGCAGGTATTGCATACCAGGCACCCGCTGCAACACCGACCATAAACCACAAACTGATTTTCCACCCCTACGGGTTCTTAATCAGGAACGCAGCACAGAGGTTTATCGGATAGTCAAAATCATTCATAAACATTCCAATACTGGCAGGACTATAAAACACCTGCCAGTATTTTAAAAATCTTAAAAAATGATAACACAGAAAATTGAATTAATGGAAATCATTTTCAATGATGCAAACCAGTTAAGGTATCCACTGGTTGATAATATTGCTGAATTGAAAGGAAAAAAAATCACCAGGATAGATTATTTCGATGACAATATTAATTGTTTTTGTGTTAATGGAATACCTGGTGCCATCGGAATACCCACCAGTCATTGTTTGTATATTACAATCGTGGATATGAATGGCAAAAAGATTTTAAACAGATTGCCACTACAAACAATGAACGACACGATTAACCAAAATAACAGATACAATTTATCAGTGATACCTGACTATTCAAAATCATTTGTTGAATTAGCACCAGGAACACCATTCATTCCAGGAACATCCACGCTGTGCCTGGCATTTCATTGTGAAGAAAATGCACCGCAAATTGATTGGAAAAAAAGATTGAGAGTATATAAGCAGATTTTAAATACAAACGACATCCAGGATGGCAAACTGTATTTTAAGAACAATGCTTATCTGAACGGAAAAAAAATAAGGCAAGTAATGTTACTGGATGAAGATATTTCACCCAATGGCAAAACACTGTCCACAAAATATTATCCTATTGTATTGACAAAATTGGTAGGTGGAGTTGAACAGCAGCTAATCAACAAATATTACATTTTAGGATTGAAAGACCAATACCAAAATGATAAAAACGAAATTGTTTTTGATGACATAGTTTTTGAATGGGATAAAAGCTATTTGCTTATCACTGATAATAATTTTGACCTTGACAAAGAATATACATTTAACATTTATTATACTGATTAATATGATACATCCAGGCAATTTTCCATATCAGAATATCAGGACATTTGAGGTTATTCCTGGCAACAACGTAAACAGGGATGCTGTTATGCCTGACATTATAGATTTACGGAATAAAAAACTTATCCGGTTTGATATGCACAATGTTTATCAGGTCAGTGAGGCACCATCCGGCAGGACAGCACTGGCAATAGATGAATGTTATATATCATTCCTGGATGAAAACGGAAAAACCATATACGATATGGTAAGCAATAAAGTTTTTTATCCACTGGACAATGATTATTTCAGAAAAATAATCAGTAAGATTGTTTCATTTCCAAAATCATTTATCACCACCGGAATACCAGGATTGGTTTTTGATGTTACAAAATCATTTGTAGTTACAGCATTTTACAACGACAAACCATTACAGTCATTACAGAATAAAAAACCTATTCACAGCAGAACCCTTGAGGTTCTTATCACAGACCAGGAAAAAAAGAAATACGTTTTTAACAGTAATGATACAAAAATATTCAAAGGGAAAAAAATACGATATATCACCTGGTACAAACCGCAGGTAACAATGCAATTTCCACCGGAAATTCCTACATCACCAAAGAACAATGCTATTGCTACATTGGTTCCAGGTGCATATCTGAATATGGTGGATGAAAGCGGGAAAACAGCGATTGACCATTATCCTGTTTCGTCATTACAGGCATTTTATCAAAAAATGACTGACCGGATAACACTGGATGACCTGCAATTTGATTGGGAAAAAAGCAATATCGAATTTTCACCTTTGTCAACACTGCCAGTGAACCAGGCAATATTATTGGAAATTTATTATACTGATTAAAAAAAAACGATATGTTAATTACTCAAAGGGTTGAAAGCTATGAAATAATCCTGGACAAACAGCAGGAATATTATTCATTACAGGACATCCGGTTTTTACGGAACAGGAATGTTCACGCAATAGCAGTAACATTTGGATACAAACACAATGCACCAGTGATGTATTCATATACTGGAAAACAGTTGTGTTCAGGCAATCTTATCAATTCCTGTTTTATTACAATCGTGGATATGTTTGGAAAAACAATTTTGGAAGATTATCCAATGCAGGAATTTTATAATGACAAATTTTACATTCCTGGATTTATGACAAAGGTTGACCTGAATAAAAGTTTTATCAGGGTAAAAAATCAAACACAGCTAACAGCAGAACTGAACACAAGTATTATACTTTCATTTTTCTTTAATGACAGACCGTTGAACTGGAAAAAATATTTTGAATTACGTTCTGAACAGGTTACTGTCCTGGTGGATGACATCACGAAAACAAAATTTTTCCTGACTGACATTGACAGTTTGCGTGGCAGGAAATTAAAGGCAATCCAGGTGGATGACGATTTAAGTCAATTAACATTGGATGGACTGACAAAGGTATCGGCAAACCAATTTTATAGCAGCTACCTGGTATTGCAATTCAAAAACAGTCCGGTCATCAAAAGGATACCATTATATATATTGAGTTATTCTGTAAACAAAGAGGAAAACAAAATATTATTTGATGACCTGGATATTGACCTGGTGCATAGTTACATTGAAATATCGCATACAGCGTTCAATGTTTTGAACACAGCGTATTTTTTTAATTGGTACTTTATTGAATAATAAAAACGACAATGATAAAAGGAACAGACAAAGTAAGGCAGTTTTTATTAGCAAATAAAACTCCTTATTGGAACATCAAACGCAGTGAAAATAGTGCAGTTATTTTCACCAGTACGGTTTTAGGTGGTGATGGTAGGCGAAAAAAAGTTGAAAGCGAAATTGAAGATGACGATGACAGCAAAAAACCGCCAATCACTATTGATGAAGGATTGCAATTTTTTGACCAATGTATTAAAATGTTGGAACCAGGATTTTATTTCATTGAAGCGAAAGAGAAAAGAGAAGATGCAAAAAGAATAATGAAAGATGCAATATACCTGGACAATTATGGTGCATCCGACAAGCCAGGAACCAAAACCATCACCGGAATTGAACCTGGTATGTATTCAGAGGAACAAGTGCAGCAGAAAATTGACCAGGCATTAAAACAGCACGAAAAGGATAAGGAATATCAGGAACTAAAAAAGCAAGTTGAAGAACTGAAAGCAGACAGCAGCGACCAACATATCGCAGACATTATAGGTATGGTGAAACCGTATATTCCATATTTTATGCAAGGAATGTACGGACAACCTGGACAAGCTGCACTGCCATCACCGCAGCCATCGGCAGCAGGAATTTCAGGCATTAACGGACAAAACAGTGAAACAATGGAACAGAACCAGGCACAGCAGAACCAGGCACAGCAGCAATTAAGACAGCGATTTGCAGCAGCAGCGAACAAATGGACAAAGTATGAACCGAACATTGTTGAATTGATGGAAAAAATTGCAGAACTGGCAGAGAAAAAAGATGCTATGTATATGATGGTAAAGTCAACACTATTAAAAAAATAATATGGCAACGATTGCAGATATAAAGATGAAAGGACTGGTGCCACTGCCAAAGAGTGCCACGCTAAATGTACGTTCAAAACCAAGTACATCATTTCCATCATTGGCATTGATAAAACAAACCGATGGTGAACTGATTGGCATTACAACAGGTCAGGGATTGACCGAAGCAAATTCATCAAATACGTGGTGGTATGTAACATTATCACCGGAATTTATTGCAAAGCATTTGCCAGGTCAAACATACGGTTGGGTTCGTTCCGATGTTACAAATTTCATTACACTGGATGAATGGAATAAAACATTTGCCACAGGACAGCCAGGGCAGAAAATTGTGGATGCACTGATTGCAAATGATAAAGAGGTTTACAAAAATCTTTTTCAATGTTCATTATATCTTAATGCTTTAAGAGCAAAAAATATTGATGTTTCAAAATACCAGTCAACATACGATGTATTGATGGCAAGGTTCAATGACCGACAGACAGCACTGAAAAACAATACAGCGTTAAAGGTTCAGACAGGTTTATATACGGTAGCTGCAAATTTGAATACAGCAATCCAAAAAGGCGAAGTGCAAACAATGTACGGTGGAATGATGGGTATAGGTGCCATTCCAGTCCTGGCAATCGTGATTGGTGCCATTGTTGGCATCACAGCCACAATAATAGTGTACTATACTTTCAGACCTAAATACGAGGAAAGTAAGGCAAACCTGGTAGTAAGCAAAGACCTGGCAACAGCATTATCAAAGGTTAATCCTGAAACAGCAGCATCCATTAAGGCAGACCTGGAAAAACAGATTGACACAGCATATAATGCAGGAAAAAATGCAGGTTTTTGGAAAGGTTTATGGGACATCGGTAAGTATCCGATAATCTTTTTAGGTGGATTTCTTGTTGTGGATAAATTTGTCATACCATTCATTCAAAAACGAAAAAAATAAAATTATGGCTTACTATACAGATGACTACGAAAATGAACCTGGTGTGGATGCACACGCAGCACGTGAATTATTTTTATTTGCTGAAAATGATGGTGATTTATACCGGATGCAAATGGTTCCTATTCAAAAAAATCTGGTAACAAAATTTGCACGTGGTACCTATGACAGCAACAAAGCAGTAAAATTGTGGATGTATTTTGTTGATAATGCAGCCAGAAAATATGAATACGAAAGCGGAACCAGACAGCCAAACAGACATTGGATGCAATACCAGGTATCAATGACAATATTCAATAAACCCACCAGGATTGCAGTTGCAAAGGCATTTCGTGATATGTTTGAGGAAGAAAACAAGCTACACAATTACGATATGTACTTGCCAAAAAAATATCAAAAGAAAAAAATCGGCAGAAGTTGTGGCAGGTTACGTGGCATCGGAACATTTAACAATAATGCAATAGGATAAAATATGCCTTATTCAGATAAAGCACAGTATGAGCATCACCGGATTGTTCCACCTGAAAAGTTTAAAAAAGGAACATTTAGAACTGTGCCATTATCGCATACCAGGTATGCAGGTGAGAAATTTGATGTTCCAGGTGCAAAGGCAATCACAGCAAAGCTGAAAAAAAATAAAAAATGGGCAGTCCAGGCAATTCTTATTCCAAAAGGAATTTTTGGTTTTAGTAGTAATGCAATAAGATAACGAAAAATGTTATGAAAAATATGGCATCCATTAATGCAGGTTCCAGGTGGTCATTAAAGCAATTTGATGAAATGCTGAAACAGTATAATTTAGAACACGGAACATATTTTCACGTTTCCGGTGCATACGGATATTGGGAATTGTGGCACGGTGGGAATAGATTGGAAACAGGCAGTTTTAAAGAACTGGAACGATATTTTAACAAAGCAAAATATATGTATCCAAAGGCATCATTAATGGGAACAAATAAATATGCCAGTATTGTGTTTTTTCAGGGTGAAGAAGCAGAGGAACCATTAAGAAGATTAACTGAACAAAGTCCGGCAGCAGCATTACGATATATGAAACAGTGGGATAATGGTGAATATTATGACATACGTAATGATACTGGTGCGGGAACAAGCGATAAGCAAATAAAAATTGGTGATTATATTATTATTTATAATACCAGGATTGGATATATTGGTTTGAGTAAAATAATTTCAGAAATATCCGGCAGGGGAAAATCAAAGTATATGACAAAGAAACAAGTTGAACAGCAGTTTAAGGAATTATTTTGGAACGGAAACACACAATTACAACGTGATTTACCAATGCAACGTGAGCAGTGGTCATATTATGTTGACAGTTTGGTTAAGGATGGATTGGTAAGTCAAAACCAATGGCAGAACTGGGGTTATCCACACTGGTTTAAAAAATACGATGTTGAACGTGGAATAAATGGCATCGCATTACAGACAGCCAGGATGCAAAAAGATATGGCAAAAAGACATCCGGCACAACATCCGGCAAACAAACACCAGGCAAACGGTGGATTGATGACAATAGTATCACTGAACAAAAACAATGCTATTATATAATGAATGTAATTGATGTTGCCACGATTGGCAAGGTTGACACAGGGCAGTTATTTTTAATAAAGGATGACAGGACAAAGCCACGCAAAGCATTATCCAGGTTATCTGTTTTTAAAACTGTTCCGATTGTGTTTACCCGTTCAGCCAGTCCGGTGCAGCCATCGCATCCGGTGCATCCGGTTCACAAAAAATTAGTCAGGGTTCACCATCCAGTGAAAGTGATGGACACGGAACCGATGGTGCCAGTCCAGGAAAGCAGCCACGTGAAAACATTTCCGGTGGACAGCATTTATACAGACCTGTCATTATTTCAAAACCGGAAAGCTGAATACAGCCAGGAAAGTGTGAATAGAATTGTGGATGCAGCAAAAAACGGAACATTTGATATTAATGTTTTCGATGCCATATTAATATGGCTTAATCCTGAAACAAATAAATATTACGTTCTGTCCGGTCATTCCAGGTTGAGAGCATTTCAGGAACTGGAAAAAACATATCCATCATTTAAACATATTCCTGCAAAAATATTTACCGGAACAAAGGAACAGGCACAAAAGATTGCGATGGAAAGTAATGTACTATCCACAAAAGAAACAGACCTGGAACGTGCAAATTATTATAGAAATATGAGATTGCAGGGCAAGACCAGGCAGGAAATAAAAGACCTGGCAACCAGGAATGAGGGAAATAATGCAAATAAAATTATTGCACTGTCATACCTGACACCAGGCAGTAAGGCATCGGATGCACTGGAAAACCTGGAAAACACGGATGTAACAAATAAAAATCTATTATTAACGATTGCAACCTGGACAGGCGAAGCGATGAAACAATTTCCAGTCCTGGAAACAAAGCACGAAAACGAAATATTTACATTCCTGGTGCAAGGTGGATATGGCAATAAGGCAGGACAATTCAGTAATAAAAATATGTTTTTAGCCAGGGTAAACCATTTGATTGAAAAAAATACTTTCTTTGGTAAATTTGATGCTGACAAGCCATTGAACCTGCAAAACATTACAACAGTATCACCGTTTGAAATGAAATACAACGTGGAACTGGCAAAGGCAAAGGCAGAACTGGATGAAGCATTAAAAAACCGTGTTGTAAAAGAAAGACAGCTAACAGCCAGGATAGAGCAATTAAAAAAAGAGGGAAAACCAGTGCCATCGGAAAGCGAAATACAGGCAGCATTGAAACACTACCAGGATGATGTTTTATACCATCAAAAAAAATACCTGGAAATTTCACAAAGCCACGACAAATATTTACAGGCAGAAAGGCAACAGACAGCACTGTTTGGCATTGGTAGCATTAAAACAAGTAGTAACGTAATTTTTTAATATATGGCAACAGACAGTCAAATAAAAGATTTTGTAAAGGCAGCACTGCCAATTTCAAAAGACATCCAAACACGATATGGAATACCTTATCAGTTTGCGATTGCACAGTCCAGTTTGGAAAGTGGATACGGTCAGGTAGCACCAGGAAATATGTATTTTGGAATGAAAGCACCTGCATCCTGGAAAGGCAAGACACAATATTTGTGGACAACAGAATATGTTGGTGGAAAACCAGTGAAGATGCAACAGTTATTTAAGGCATACGATAGTATGGCAGAAAGTTTTGAAGATTGGGCAAAGCTATTAACCGGACTGCCACGATATGCACCTGCATTTCAATTTAAAGACGATGTAATGAAATTTGCAGCAGCAATAGTCAAAGCAGGATATGCAACGGATATTAATTACGTTCAAAAAATACAAACTGTCCTGGACTATTTAAAAAAAAAGGGTATATTGAAATAGCAGCAATATCCACAGGTGCAGTTTTAATTTTAGGAATGACAGCAGCAATAATAAGAAAATACGTATATGGCAAAAGAAAAGTACAAAGCAGATGAAACCATTAAAAAGCTATACGAAAACAATCCGTATAACAAAAAACACGGTTATAAAATCCGATGGTTACAGCAATATCCGGTTCCGTAATTACGGAACAGTGGATGCAAAGGTTGAACAGATACCATTATTGCAGAATGATGGATGGTTGACATTTGAAAACAAGCTGCGGGAACAATGGATTGGTGATTGGAAAATTGAATTTGATGCAGTAGGTGGCAATAACCTTATTATTGCACAGGTAACATATTTTGACATTAACCCAAAATTAACGTAATATGAAAAAAATACTTTTTATAGCATTGATGTTCCTGGTGCCATTCCTGGCATCCGGTCAAAACTTTATACGTGATAAGTATAATTATATCCAGGTTGTTTATTCAAATGACACAACACTGATACTGAAAAGCAGCATTGAGAAGGTAAAATATTATTACGGAAATGTTTATCTTATTAGTAACAGCGTGGCAAACAACAATGCTATATATGGTTATTACTTATTAAAACCATCCGATTTTCCACAGTTTGCCAGTGCCAGTGCAATGTATAACTTTCTGAAAATAGCTGCCAGTAATGGATACACGGAACAATTATTTTATACAGGAACAGCCATTGACAGCATCCAGTATAAAATTAACGGTGCCAGGCAGTATTCAAAGCGTTTCAGCTATACAGGTTCAAATATCACAGGGGTAACAATAGTTTACTAATATGAGAAAAATAATTTTTATAGCACTGTTACTGGTGCCAGGATTGTGTTTTGCACAAAATGTTTTCCAGTTTAATGCCATCACAGGTGAATTGGATATGGTAACAAACCCAACAGCCATATCCGGTGCAATATCGGATAGTTTGAATACAAACCGTTTTCCGATTGAAAATGCACCCGACACAATGATTGTAAAATTAAAAGGCAGTCATCGGATGGCAAAGCAATCACGAAATGCGATGCAGGACAGCATCAATACAAACAGGTATCCGGTTGAAAATAATCCTGACACAGTTATCGTAAAGCAAAGGAATGGACATCACAACGCAAAGGCAGCAACAACGGTAGGTGGAACCTTTGGTTTGTTTTCAGCATACGGAAATGGAACCGGATACACTATTACAACAGTGGCAAATTCAAATGTAACATTTTCTGTTACCAGTCCGACATTTACATTGAGTGCAGCAGGAACGTATTTGTTATTTGTTACAGGTGGAGTTAAAGCAATCGGATACAGCAATACAGCAGTGGCAACGATAACTATTAAGATACGAAAAACAAATGCACCTGCATCCGATATTGCAAATGCTGTTTATACAATCACGGTTCCGGTTGCAACATTAATTACAGACCATCTATCTGCAATAATTTTACCGCCAGTCATCTATACAACAGCAGTGGCAACGGATGTTTTAAATGTTACAGCATCGGTGGACATCGCAGCCACAGCAGGTTCATTACAGATTAATCAATGTTCATTACTTGCAGTACGTGTCTATTAATGAAAAAATATTTTTACATATTACTCTTTTCATTCCAGGTTGTTTGTGGTCAATTCATCCAGGTCAATCCCGATGGAACCATAAAAAACGATGGTGCAGGTCATATAGTGAAATCTGTTCCGGTTTTTCAATTTAAGTCATATCAGGCAGGAACATTAAGCCAATTATCCATCACGGTCAAAGGAACTAATACATATAAAATTTGGGCAAATTACGGGAACACAGTGCAGCAATTAACATTCACTGGTGCCAATCAAACATTGTCCAGTAATTTTAAAAATATCAATTCCTTATACAGCATTGAGATTTGGGGTGATTTAGACCAGTTACAGACATTCCAGGTGAGTAATGCAACGATAGTTTTATGCTTATCGGATATTAATGTTTTTAAAAACCTGCAAAATTTATCTTTAACCAGTGTAGTCCTGGACAGATACAACAGTATTGATGACCTGCCAAAAACATTATTAACATTGAACCTGACAAACTGCACTGGCAATAATATATATGGTAATGCAAAAAATTTATCCAGGTTATTGACATCATTAATATTAGTGAATACAAATAACCAAACGATAAAAGGAAAAATAAGCGATTTACCCGCAACCCTGACAACATTAACAATTCGACATCCAGGCAGTCCATCACCGCCAAACTGGACAGGTTCGTTTTCGCAGTTACCGCCTAACCTTACATCCTTATTTATTTGGGAAATGGGTTCTGCTGCAATCACTGGTAACTTGAATGACATTCCTAAAACAGTAACATCATTAACAATATTCAATGATTTTTTTGCCTGTACCGGAAACGTGAAAAATTTACCGCCAAACCTGGTATCATTATTATTAATCAGTTGTTCATCAAATGGCAGTATTCCATTTCCGGCACTGCCAGTCAAATGCAATCTGAATGATATTCCAAAAACTGTTACATCCATATCATTGAGTTTTTTCAAAAGTTATGGTGCAAAGGTTACTGGTTCGGTGGATAGCTTACCGCCAAACTTGACATCAATAACATTAAGCGATGTTGATACTTTTATGTATGGACATTGTGAGAAGATGCCAGGAACCTGCACAACAATAAATTTGAATACCAGTTTAGGCAGCATTGGACACAATATTATATATGGTGGTGGTGCGGTTCCCGCCTGGGCAGCCACAACAATAACACTGCAAACAAAAATGACATCGGCAAACGTGGATGCTTTTTTAATATCCTGGGCAGGTACAGCCGGAGTAGGAACAAAGACAGTAACACTGTCAGGGCAAAGAACCAGTGCATCGGATGCAGCAGTTGCAACATTGAATGGAAAGGGTAAAACTATAATAACAGCACCGTGAAAATTGATAAGAAATATTTGCTTTTTTGGGATAAGGATACAAAACTTATTCAGAATGATTATACGGTTCCGATTAACCAGGATGCTAATTTTGATTTTGCAGCATCGGTGGAATGGTTTGCATCGGATGACCTGACTGAAATAATTGATAAAATAGTTGAATTGGATTTATTAACACCGGATGAAATATGAAAAAAATTATCTTTATAATCCTGGCAGGTTGCAGTATCGCAGCCAATGCACAGCGTGGATGTCCAGAGGCACCATTGGTTAAGTCAGACACAACACCTGCAAATTACAAGGTTGCAACGTGCAGTTGGGTGATGGCACACGCAGGTTCATCCCTGGTGGATGACATATTACATTTTTCAACAAATAAATATACCTTGTTTCCATCTGAAGCAAGTGGCAGATTATTTACTTATGCAGGAACACTACCAGTCAATCATTCAGTATCGGCAGCGTATGGCGGGAATTGGGGTGCCTGGTCGTTATTTGCAACAAATTCATTTTCTATTGGTATGTATCCTGGCAATATGGTAACAATGGATTTAACAACACTATCATTAACACAATTTCCATCCGGCAATCCTGGTTATGCTTTGTGTCCTAACTGTACCGGAAATGCTTACATAAAAAATACCTGGACAACAGTGGCAGCCGGAACACCCTTTGATGTTACTTGGAATAATATGGTTCCGGTGCATCAAATTTTTGGAAATGGTGATACAAAAATTACTGGTGCATTTTTTTCAAACAAAGAACATCTATATAAATATAGTGGTTCACTTACTGGTGATAGTGGTGCAGTGGTGAGAAACAACACTGAACTGGTTTATGTTGATGACACACTAAAGGCACAGATAGCTGTGCCATCGGCATACGGTGAAGTTTATAAAATACCTGACAGTACATTTAGCATCGCAGCATCGGCAGGAACACAGGATTATTATTTAGGTTCAGCAACAAAATGGACTACACAGGTTATTGCAGGACACAGATACATTACTGAAAATGTCAATGATGGTGGGTTGGGTGCCACGATGAAAGCAATATCCGGTGGTGATGGTGTTTATTATGTCAAATACGATGTTTCAATAAAGGATGTTACTGCAATCGGTTCCACAATATCTATTACGTGCCTTAAAACTGGTGCATTGGGAACCAGTTATCAAACTCAAATATGGTCGCAGGTGGATATTTCAGTGGCAGAATCAAATTCATATCGTACAATGTCAGGGAACGGATTGGTGAAAATGTCCACTAATGATAAAATATATTTGCTGTTAGAAATAATATCCGGCAATACATCCACGATTTATATAAAATCTTGTACGTTCACAATGTTCCGTGTTCACAGATAAACTTAAATTATAAAACTATGAAAGCACAAATTTTATCTTACTTGCTTGGCACTACCAGTGCAGCGTGTCTTATCACTGGTGTATTCTTTGGTTGCATCGGTGCATTACTATCATTACTGATTGATAGTAACACAAGGGATATTAACAGTCCTGGTTCGCCTGTCCAGTATTCTTATTTTCATTTACTCAAAGATAACTGGAAAAAAATAATGGCATCCATTATCTGCATTATCGTATCCATCCGGTTCTGTAAAGATATTTTTGGATTGGAACCGACAATGTTTGTTTCCTTTATAATTGGCTTGGCTTGGGATACCCTGGCAACCATCATTAAGAAAAAAACAAACATCCTGAACCCGTGAAAAAAAATTTTGCAGCAATATTTTCATTCTTTGCAGGTGGATACAGCATTACTACATTGTTGCAAAAATCTGTTCCTTTACTTTCCTGGATACTATTAGTATTGTCCATCATTTCCATTTTAATCATTATAAGAATGAACTGGAAATCATTGAGGAAAATTGACCTGGAAATCGAAAACAAGGAATTAGAACGTGATTTAAAAGAAACATTTTTAACTGAAATTGAGGAAAAAGATAATGATGACAATGGTACGTAAATTTTTAATATACGCAGGTTCTGTAATTTTGGCAACGATAGCAACATTGTTCTGTCTTGCTTTTCTGTGCAGTATTAATGGATGTTCCAGGTATTGTGCAAAAAATTTTCCCTGCAATCAGGTTGCAACGGTACGTGATAGTTTTATCACCGTAATTAATACTGAAACAAAACTGGATAGTTTTTACACCTATATTCCAGTGGACAGCACAGCGATTAAAGCACAAGTGAACTGTGATGAAAATGGCAAGGTTGTTTTCAAACCTGTTTACTACAAAGACAGCAAAAAGGAATATGAACTGTCTGTGAAAAACGGATGGTTATTGATAACGATGGATAAATTTAAGGACAGCATATTGAATGTTGTTACCAGGCAAAACAGAACCATTACAGAAAAGGATATGCAATACAGCCAGGTAGTCCAAAAACTCAAAAATACAGGCACGTGGAAATGGTTAATGGTGCCTTTGTCCTTATTACTTCTCATTATCCTGGCATTTGTATTACGTTCATTTATCGGCAAACTTGGAAAATAACCATTTTCCCTGCTTTTTTTAGCTTTGTTCCTGACCGGATGTTACCGCACAACATCCGGTTTTTTATTGTTTTTGCGTGTCCTGGTGCATCCAGGATGCCATATTTGAACCATCGGTTCACCTGGTGTCATCCTGGTCAATCCTGAACAGCAAAAATGGTATTTGATTATCAATAAGTTAATAACTTTCTGTGATTTTATTTGCAAAAGTCCTATTTTGATACTTATATTTGAACTGCTAAAACGATATGAATTTTATGGAACAAACTGCAATTAAGCCATCGGCAGCACCGGAAAAGGTTTATCATCTGGAATCTATTGTGATAAGCAAATTCAAAAACGAAATCGGACAATATTTATTATCAAAGTCATTGAAACCTGGCAGGGCAACAATCTGTGCAGCCGGATTGACTTTGTATAATATGGATTTTTCTGATATGTCCGTATCAAAAATGAACGCTATTATTAATATGGTGAAACATTATTTAAAAGAACCGTTCACCAGGAAACAGATTAATGCAATCAAAAAAGAAATCCAGGATGTCCAGGAATTTTGTGATTGTGTTGCAAAACAATTAAACCAGGAACCAATGAAAACTGCCTGGTACTTGGGTGAACAATATAATAATTATGACCTGCAAAAAATGCAAAGTTACCTGGTGCAATTAGTATCCAGGCACGGTGCAAAGTTTGATAACTTTATCAAAGAATTTAAAAATGAATAATATGAAATTTCAATATAATGATGGTGGCAGAATGGATGCCGGATACAAAGGAATGACAGGTGATTGTGTTTGTCGTGCAATCTGTATAGTTACCGGAAAACCATATCGGGATGTTTATAATATCTTGGCAAATGGTAATGCCACACAAAAAAAATCAAAAATTTCATCCAGGAATGAAGGTGTAAAAACTGCATCACACGGAATATATATAAAAAGAAAATGGTTTGATGACTATATTAACTCACTTGGTTTTGAGTGGGTGCCAACAATGCTTGTTGGGCAAGGTTGCAAAATTCATTTAAGAGAAAATGAATTGCCAAAAGGAAAATTAATTGTAAGGATAAGTAGGCATCTTACAGCAGTTATAGATGGTGTAATTAATGACATATACGATTGTAGCAGGGATGGCAATAGGTGTGTGTATGGTTATTATAAATTAAAAAACTAAAATGAAAACTGATACAATACCCGACACAAAAGGAAATTATTTGATAGCACGAAATTACGGTGATATAATAACACTGTCATTAAAGCTATCCGGTGAAATGAGGGAACGGAATGTTGGAGTGGTCATACTGGCAACAAAAACCTTTTTCATATTAAGGGAACGTGCAAAACATCTATTCAAAAGGAATTGCAGTTATGGCATCAATTATCAAATATTGGAACGTGCAGAAAAATTTGACAAGGTGCAATTATCCGATGAACAGAACACCTGGTTAATACCTTTGTCCTGGTTACTGGACAAGGCAAATGGTTCATTCCTGTTTTTTAAGCAGCAGGGTTTTGAATTGCAAAAATTTTATACGCTGAAAGAAATAAACCAATTTAAAAAATAAAACTATGAGTAAAATTGAAATTATTGTACCGAAAGATTTAACTGAAAATGATGTTAAATATATCAAAAAAAATATCAGAGATTGTATTAATTACATAAATGGATATTTTGGTGTAGTTGCAGATATAACAAAAGAAAAGAAAATAATTTTAAGAATGAAAGTTGAGTGATATGGCACAGTCAGCAGAGGAAATAAGATTAAAAAGAATGATTGCCAGGAATGGCAGTGCATTGATGAAACTGGAAATTGATGTCAAAACATTAAAAGCAAAAATCAAAGGACTGAATAATTACATCCAGGTATTAAAGGATGCTATTACAAAGGATAGTCAAAGAGAGGCATTTGAAATGTTTGCTGAACTGCATCCGATAGAGGCATTTGACCTGGACAAAGAACGGTTCTGTGATTATGTACGAAAGAAAACCAAAAATCCATTATCGGATGCACAAATATTTAATTTAATCAACATACTATGACAGCACAGGAATTTAATATACGGTTTTTCAATCTGACAGAGGAAAACAAAATCATTGTCCGTGATACTTGTATGAGGGAAATGCCAGTATCTTATTCCAGTTTTTACAGAAAGCTGAACAAATGCACCTGGTCAAATGCAGAATTACTGCTAATTGAAACTTATATCATTTTTGATATTTATAATGAAGATGGAATAATAAAAACCTTAAAAACCAAAAAAGTATGAAGAAAAAAACATTGGAAATTGAAACATTGGCAATAGGCATCCTGAAAAAAAGACAGGATAAAATTGATGCAGATTTTCTGAAAAAAGAACAGGAATACGCTGACAAAGTTACAAGTTTATTGCACGAATTTAACGCAGCATTTGCACACTACTTGGACAAACTAAAACAGGCAGGAATAAAATGGTGTGCAAAATTCAATGACAAAAACTATCCTGAACTGTCCGGTGGATATATCGAATTTACCAGGAACAATAAAACGCTGAAA